>Ga0307512_10003013_pt1 | contig 20283 bp, 26 predicted proteins | sample 14_EM_MG_FD_200267 | JGI IMG/M metagenome (GOLD analysis project Ga0307512, IMG submission 200267) | Populus trichocarpa ectomycorrhiza microbial communities from riparian zone in the Pacific Northwest, United States - 14_EM | ecosystem: Host-associated > Plants > Roots > Unclassified | place... | reverse complement strand
GAATCCGTCCATCCTAAACCACGCACGTCGTCAGATATCCAGCGTCGAGCCGCAGAAAGACGCACGTATTTCACTCTCGCTTGGTTCTGCGGCAAGCGGTGACCATGTCCAAATCCGGCGTTAACAAGACTTTCCATCTCCCCCGACTGTGGCTCCGATGTCCGAACTCACACTCGACACCCTCGCCGACGACGGCCAGTATGCTCGCATAGAGAACAAACTAATCCTTGACGAACTCGAGAGAAAGAAAAAGGCTAGGTCGCTCGCAGTGCCCACCGACGATAACAAAGTCAAGGCCAGACTACGCGAAATTGGCGAACCCATCACAATATTCGGTGAACGAGTGCGTATTTCTCTCTCTTGTACGCGTCCTTTGTTCCTTATGTACTAAAGGCTGCAGATCGTCGAGACCGACTGATTTACGTTTTATCCCAAATCAATGCTGCTCGTGGAGAGGGCACAGCGGAGGCCGAGGAATCATCTTCAGAGGAGGAGGAAGCGGAGGCTGAGGTTTGCCCATACCTTTTTTGCGCACTAAAACACGGAAATCTCACATTCGCACTCCAGGAATTTTACACCGAAGGGATTGTGGATCTACTTGAAGCCAGGAGGTCAATAGCAGAGTACTCCCTGCCTAGGTTGGATTTCCGCTATACCGCTCTGTTGGCGTGATCAGACATCAGGTGCTTACCACATTCCTTGCGGTTCTTTTTTTGATTCCAGAGCTCAAAGACGCATCGCCCAACAGCGGATTGACAGTAGAATTCCTTTGGGAAAGCTAATCGACCTGCGGAAAAAGATCTATGCAAATGTCAAGGTGTGTGGCTCCATACCCCCCTGTACGACAGTTTTTGACGGACGGTATTCTAGAGCTTTGCGAACTTGGGTTCACAAATCGGTGACCAACGTCCAATAGCGCAAGTTCGATTCTCCCCTAATAGCAAAATACTTGCGACTGGAAGTTGGTCGGGAAACGTGAGATTGTGGAATGTACCTGCATGCACTCCAATATTCACATTAGCAGGTAAGTGAACTTGTTGACGAGAGATCCATCCATCTGACTCTCCTCGACAGCACACAGCGATAAAGTTGGAGGCGTCGCATGGCACCCTCAAGCAACATTATCGCAGTCTGAAGCCGTGCTCAATCTCGCCAGTGGTGGGGCTGACGGTACAGTGGCCCTATGGTCGCTGAAAAGGTAAAGCCTTCCCAAGGAACCTCCCTTTTTTGTTGACGCAACCGTGTTTTCCACCAGTGAATCCCCCTTGTTAGTACTCGAAGGACACGAAGGACGCGTGTGTCGGGTAGCCTTCCACCCATCGGGCAGATACATTGCTAGTGCCAGCTTCGATACCTCGTGGAGGTTATGGGATGCCGAGAAGGGGAAAGAGCTGCTGCTTCAAGAAGGACACTCAAAAGAGGTGTACACAGTGGCTTTCCAAGGGGACGGTTCTCTGATTGCTTCTGGGTACGTCCCCAGTCATTTACATCAGAATCATATTCACTCAACTTTCGAAACTTCTTCCCAGTGGTTTGGACGCAATAGGACGAGTTTGGGACACAAGAACCGGCAGAACAGCGATGGTCATGGACGGTCACGTCCAACCCATCCTTGGTCTCGACTTCTCACCAAATGGGTATCAACTCGCCACCGGCTCAGGGGACGACACGATCCGGATATGGGACATGCGCGCTTCTAAAGCCCTCTATACCATCCCTGCACACACGTCGAACGTGGCGGATGTGAGGTTTTACAAGAACCACGAGATGTATTCGTCAAAATACGGGGTCGATGGCGAGGGTGGTGATATTAGTATGGCCGATGAATCAGGAGACTCGACCCCAAGCAAACCTGACGCAGACGTGAAGGAGTGGAGGTTAAGGTCGGGGATGTACCTCGCCAGCGCGGGGTACGACGGTTTCGTTAAGTTGTGGTCTGCGGACGATTGGTGCTTGTTGAAGACGTTCCCGACGGATTCAGGAAAGGTTATGTCGGTGGATTTGTCCCCTGACGCCCAACTGCTAGCGTCGGGGACATACATGAGGAACTTTCAATTGTTCGCTCCGGAGGAGGTACCGGTATTATGATTATGCTCGTCGTCGTACTATCCGACGCACTGTCCAACAGCCCTTGATAAATATAAGGATGGGGTTCATGGAGGAGCGTCAAAGTTAACGCCGCGTTTTGTATAAATTTTGATATATGGCTGTACGTATCGGCGCATTGATGAAGCCGGACAGGCAAGCAGGGAGTTGGTCCCCACGAATTGGAGTGACATGACCACTGCGCAGGAGAAACAACCTTGACACTCGCACTGATGCGGATTGACCAGAACCACGTCAGTTCTCAACTACGCCATCTTGGGCCGCGACAATGTCTTCCCCCAGATCTCCAAGGAAGGCATTTTGGTCCAAGAGGTTTTAAGAATGGCTGGCCCAGAACTGAAGGTCCCTGCTTCTGAAGCCGAATTTTGGCTGGTACGTGATAACACGGTCCCGGATCGAACCAATGGCTGTGTATGTTTTGCCAGTTGAAAAAACCGTTGACTCGAAAGTTGTGACTATATTGATCCATCAACAAACTTGAATAACCGTCACACACAAGGGCTGTTTGCAATTGGGGTTTGGGCATGTCGTGACCCCAAGCTCTTCCACGCTGTCCCGCGGTCCCACACCTCCTGTGCGTCTTTTACCCTTCTGTCTTGAGACCACCGGCTGACAGTTTGCAGCGGGTGTGAAACACAAGCTCTCCCGCTTCTCATTGGCCACGTCGATGGGATACAATTGTTCCACAGGTACCCTCATCAAAGTTCTCAAAAAGTCTTTGAGGCCTTGAAGACTCTGCACGAAAATGACCTTGTGCTCGGAGATCTGCGATAACCGAATATTCTCGTTACAGATCAGCATCATGTTCAGCTTGTGGGCTTCGATTGGTGTGGAAAGGTAAGGGAAGGGGAGTATATTCCGCCAGTCATATCAACCTCGGAGACGTCGAATGGCCGGAAGATATCGTTCCTGGTGACTTCCTGTAGTTTGAACACGACACCGAGATGTTTCGGAGATTGTCACGGAGGGAGTGTGAGGTGCTCGTCAACGGTTAACCAAGGTTTTGTAGACTACAGTCTTGTCCCGGATTGACTCAAATTCTGAGATCCGGTGGCTCAGGGCTATGGATAAATTTTCTCCCAGTCGAAAATTTAACACTGATAGAAGCAGAACTTATTTCAAGGGTCCGACTCTGTTCGCCTCCCGGTCTCTGGAATGATGCTGGGGATGGCCACCCTTTGCTCGTATTACCTTCGGCCGCACCAGGCGTGCCTTCAACCCTTCCGGGCTCCACCCTGAGGTGTTCCGAAAAAGATTGAACCCGTTACTCGTGAGGGAATATCGTCAACGAAGAACGAAGAACGATACAAATGAATAAATGGCCAAGAGGAAGCGTCCGTGGGTGGGTGGTGTAGTATACAATGGAGATGCGTGAGTCTTAAGCGGGGGAGAATGTGAATAACGATACGAGAACAGATGGCACATGCATGAGGGATGAGAAAAACGATACAGTGGTATACGGACTCGACCTTCTACCGTCGCTATATCACACCATTGCGAACCTAAATTGCTTCCAGCCTTGAGCGTATAGTTTATCAGTGGGTAGAGGAAGACAAACCTTTTGCATAAACCCTGATACGCGTGCGATATCGATGAGCTGAGACTCCGACTCCACCGCTGTCAATAATGTCTCCAACATCTAGAAGGAAAAAATTAGCCCAACAGCCGATTAGCGCGGAGGGAGATAAAGCGGGGACTCACGTCTTCCACCTTATCAATCCCCACTCCAGTGCACATAGCCACGATCTTCTTACACTGGAACTCCTTCTCAGCGCTGGCTCCTCTGAGATTGCGCAACCTAGCCTCCATCAAACCCTCCGCTCTCTGATGCCACATCTTCAGCCTCCTTAACCTCACTAAGCTCGCCACGGAATCCCCAGTGGGTAGGGTTGGTTCTGCAAAAGCCTCCCCAAGGTCAAACGAGATGTCTACGGAACCCGCAAGGGCAACCATAGTCGAGTTGGTCCCCCTCCATTTGAACGCAGGGCCTGCGCTTGGCCCGGCATCGAGACCATCCACAGTCAACCTCCCCGTCCAATCGAACCGATCCTCATCGTGTAATGCCTGTTCGAGGTTTCGCCCTCTTTGCATATACTTATCCAGCTCCCCGCATTTTGTTTGCCAGATCTGAATTTGCTTTCGCTGCTCGGCGAGCTCACGAGTGGCGGCCCGCAGATGGGCTTGAATGACATCAATCGTGTCTTGTTTGGATTTGATTTCTGCTGAGAAGTCGGAACTGAGGCTTTGTATCATCGTCGTCATGGCCGCTATGATCTCGTTGCTCTTTTGCACGGGTGGAGGGGGGACGGAACGAAGGGTAGCCAGCAGGTCCTCCGCTCGTGGACCTCCAGAGAGTTCCTGTGAGGAGGTAGCAATGAAGTGATAAGCTCCTTTGGTGATCCGAAAGCTCGTTCATAACGCATATAGTCACCTCAGTTTCGACACCAAAGTCACCAGGCCGTAATCCAAGCTTATTCGGCAAGATCTTGTTTGCACCAACATCCAGCAAGGCCCTAACCAATGATCGATTTCCGACCCTCGCCGAAATGTTCAAGGCCGTATCACCATTCTCGTCTTGTAGATTGATCAGGGACCGAAAGTCTCCCCCTTGATGATGCACGATCCAATAGAACACCTGATCCAAGTAATACCGAGCGGCTACAGCCCGGGCTTTGATCCCAGCCGTAGAGACAATGTGGTGTAGAACACTCTTCCTAGAAGAATCCAGCGTTCTGATGGATTTGTTAAGATGCGAGACAATCGTGTGAAAGCAGTGATACTCGAAAGCTGCCGTGGCGAGGCATGTCCTGATCAACGGGGTCTCCCCGTTATAATTGCCCCGATTCACGTCCGCCCCCGCGTTCACGAGAGCCTCGACTGTATGCAGTCTAGCCATGCTAGCTGCGAGGTGTAACGCCGTATGGCCTTGTTCATCAAGGAGAATGTCGTAGTCCGCTTGGCCAGGGTTATCGGGAGGGTATTGACGTAAGAGGTCGAGAACGGCAGCAGCATCATCGGTCCGGCAGATGAGATTAACGATGGCGATCTTGCGGGAGTCGGATAGAGGTGCACGGAGGTCCGTAAACTTCTGAGTCGGGATCCTGGTATAAAACCGAGGGCTGTAGATCTCGAGATTCACTGGCCCGTCGACTAAGGACGACAAATTAGTCGATGATCGAGCTCGACGGACGCAAACGCCGGAAGCGGTACGAACCTTCCATGGTGACAGAGTTTCTTGATCCTGGCCGGGTTGGAGTGGTATCTTGACCATCAACGGAGTTGGTTGCCGCGAGTTCTTTCCTAGATCTCTTTGCTGGCGGAGGGTTATCGTCACCATTGAGAACAGGAGTGCTAGAAGACGGACGAGGGATATTATTTTCGGGGGTGCTGTTGGTCTGGGTGCTCTGTTGGGGTGGAGGCTGAGACGGGGCGGTAGCCCGCGGTGTCACAGAATCTCCTTCCATGTCAGAACGCGTTCTCTTCAGCTGTTGTGACGAGGTGGATGGGGTGGGTGACAGGGCTGTAGGGATATGCGGATTGGAGGCATTGTGTACGGAGGTGGCGTTGTATGCGGGCGTAGGTGATGTATACGTGTTCTGCCGGGAGGTCGATGCAGATGTAGACGGAGTGAATAATCCTTGTGCACGCCCTTGGCTTAAGAGCCTCATAGCGGATCCAGGCATGATCGGAGCGGGTCCTAGGCTGCCAGGACCGTAGTTGTTTGTCGGTCCCATGTTAGAGTATGATGACGATGCAGATAATGGTCGGGGGGTCGGAGCGGGCTGGGTGGACTGTGTTTGACTTGACATCGATGGCATTGTATTCCCCGCAGAGGTAGTCGGGACGAAGTCGAATAAAGGCGATAGCAGAGGAGCCACACCGTAGCGCTGAGCCAGTTCTTGACCTCGCTCTAGGGGAATCCTAAGGCACTCGTTAGAAAGAGGATTAGTTTGGTAAATAGAGACGCATACCAGGTTCCTTGGTACTTTCCGTAACCACCCTGGACGATTTCGTGCTTGCCTGGCAAAATCTCCTTCTCCAAGATTTTCGTCCTCCTACCCTTCTCTACTCCTGCGACTTTGAGGATTTGGGTCGCGTTCACGTAGGAATCCGCGCGCCTGCGCATGACTGCGATGCCTCTGACCATGCATTCATAGACCTGTAGACGATTGTCGCGTTGTGAGATTACGATGGGTGGAAAGAAAATTGAGGGAAGAGCGGACCTGGACAGAAGAATAAACGGCATTGTAGATCTTGACGGCGGACTGTTGGGGCGACTTTGCGTTTGTCTGCATTGTCGTCGCCGTCGCCGAGTGCAGGATGCGCGGTGTGATGAAAGAGAGAGTGTCGGACGCGCTTGACCCGGGAGTTGCCACTGACGGGAGCCTGTCTCAGTCGGGTGGATGATGACCTTGTCGGCGACCAACGACGACGATGCGAGACGATCCCGGAAACGAAGAAATGCAGCAGATGCAGCCTCTTCTGCACACAGAAGAAATCAACTCAACCTCAGTCTGGCCTATCATCCATATGATTCGAGCTGTATGTTCTACCCTCTTGTCCTTTGTCTTTTCGTCTGACGCCCGCCCAAGGATGTTGTGGTAATTCTCTTATCTTCACTCTCTGCGCGTCTAGTTAAACACTGCTTCTTATTTCCTCTTCTAGCACTTCATAGGTATTCTTTCCTTTGATTATCGCCTCGAGAACTCCACCTGATCATTGCACAGATACACCTCTCAGTTATGAAGCCGTGCGTACAGGCTGCCTCGTGTTCGTCTCGTGTTATCTGATTGTACGAGCAGTTGACCGCTCCCGACCTTACCTACACCCTTGTCCGTCCCCTCGAAGAGAAATACAATGCCATCCAGAAGCAAGGCAACAAATCCGTCGTGTTCTGTTTCTTACTCAACCGCGTCCGCTTCTATCGCGACCAGAATCTTACAACCGTACCCTTGTCTCGCTCCAGGGCCACTCTATGCGAGATATTGGCAATTCGAACCATGCGACCATATGCAGATAGTCTACTCGACCTCGCCTTGGCTATCACCACAAACTGGCCGGTCTACCTTGGATGCGATCCAAGTATCCTCGAGAACGCGAGAGAAGAGCGAGATGATGATCTGGAAGAGACCGTTGGAAATGCAATCGAGTTGGCTATCGTTGGCAAAGCCAAACGTTTCATCAAGAGTTCACCGTGTCAGAAAGTCATTGATGCCATTTGGAGGTATGCCACTCAACTAAGAACGTCGAACCTCACCTACTTGTATTGCAGTGGAAAATGCGTTTATCAGGCACGAGGCAATCACTCTTTGATCTCAGACGTAAGTCTTAACAGGCATCAATCCATTCACAGCTTACACCCTCGTAGACATACAAGAGGACACCGATCCACTTCTATGACCCCCATAAAGCACCCCTGTTGGACCACTACGTAAGCAGATCGTTTGGACGGCGAGAGGGTTTACCCATTGACCTCCCCCAGCGCCTCAAAGTCCCTGCAATTCGCTCAGTCCTCGAATACTTGAAGTAAGCTACTGTACTCCCGTGAAGTTGCGTGTCACGACTGACTGGGCCCAGCTATTTGATTCTTTTCGTCCTTTTTGTCATTGCCATAGAAAGTAATGAGCTCATGAAGATCAATGTAGCGGAACTCACCTTCATGATATATGCATCCGGCTTCACGCTTGAGAAAATTGCCGCCATGCAAGAGCATGGTATCCGCGGTGCGCAAATATCTGGTATCCTTTCTTGTACATGGGCTAACCCAGAACCCAGTATTCTTTAAGGGAACATGGGTAAGACTCATCTCACCTGCATCCCCAGCTCTGATCGAGTTCGCAGAATGGTTTTGATATAGCCTTTGGTTGGTCCATATCCAGACCATTTCCCCACTTGAAGCTCAAAATTGACCTCCTATTAGTGGGCGTTTACTGGACTTATCTCATACTGAGGGTTTATGGCGTATATGCGTATAGTAAGGCCGCCTCGACGTACCCAAGCATCATCTAATGCTTTATAGGTATATGGGCAATGAGCACTGGGATTGACCTGCTCGCTGTAATTAGCTGTGTGCGTCATTTTTCTTCCTACTATGTCAGAAGTCAACTCAATATCGGCCGCATAGTTCATCTTCCCTCGGTAACGCTCACCTAATCACCCTGCAACGTGGTCTAATCTTCTGACGATCAGACTCGCGTTCGTTACGTTGCGAAACAACCTCATGGTTCTCTCATTACGAGCCATGCTCGTTCAATTTTTCGCTCTGATGCTCATTGCCGCGTTCTGTTTCGCTGGATTCCTATATGCTCTCTGGACGTAAGTGCACTTCCTCTACTGACACATCGGTCAAACCTGAAGCTACTCGCTGCCTTAGACTTGCAAGGGCCCATACACAGTAAGTGGAGTCGAGCGATCCACGTTCGGCCTTGAAAGTGGACTAATGGTTAAATAGATTTAGCGTTGGGTACTGCATGATCCTAGTGACCCCTTCGTCTGCTGACCATTTTCATTAGGCAAATTGCGTGGTGGATGCTCGACCTATTTTTCGGCCTGGACGCGAGTGGATTCGAGAAATCAAGTGAGTTGTCCCCACCTGTATGCATAATGGCACGGTCTATTGACCGCTTGTCATCTCACAGCCCAGTTTCACGATTACCTTGGTCCGATTATGATGGTCACGTACGCATGTCTCAGTAACACATTACTCCTGACTGGTGCGTTTGTGTTGGATTCGTCCTCAAAACAATGACTGATGCCTTTATAGTCTTGGTTTCCGTGAGCATTGGGATTTGCTTCCCATTTTGGTTTCCGGGTTACTAGATTTTCGCTCTTCGTCTTTAGATCTTAACGAACACGTTTGCGACGATCAACGAGGACGCTGCCGCAGAAGTATGTCTGGCCTACTAATCTGTCCTCTATTGCCAATTACCGACGACTATTCAGGCTATGTTCCGGAAAGCTGTCTCTACTATTGAAGGGTTGGTGAGAAGAATGGTGATGGAATAATTGCTAACGCTTCAGCCAAAACAGTGTCAAAGCGGACTTTTTGTTCTCTTATCAACCACCTATCAATATGTTGGCGCTATGCGTTATGCTCCCTGCGAGTAGAATTCTGTCCCCTCGCTGGTTCCACAAGGCATGTTTTCCGTACCTATAGCTTGAGGTAACTAGAAGCTGATTCTGTATGCTGTAGATCAATGTTTTCATGATCAGGTAAGCAGTGACCAAATCAACCGTCTTCTTTTCTACTGACCCGAAAACTCGACATAGAGCAACAAGTTTCCCGATCTTACTTTGCATAGCCTGGTATGAAAGACAGGCGAAACGTTCCGGATCGAATAACTTCTATGAGACGATCGCCTCCGCTGCGGAGAAGGTGTTCGACTCCCTTCCCAGACGACTGAAGCGGATCAGTAAGCACCCTCTCGGTGGAAATACACAGTAGTTGACTGTCCCCTCAGCCATTTTCGAAGGATTGGCAGGGGTTGACGCAGACATCGATGCAGTGAGCTGAATTTTATACCGACGCCGGCATAGAGAACTGATAATTAACGCAGATTTTCGAAATCGACGAAGATCATGGAGCAGGCACGCCCATTGATAATACCCTCCTCCCTCCGAGTCACGCCGCTCGACAACGGCGATTGTCTCAATATTCCTACGGTCAGATGTCCGACGCACCTGACAAATCGAAAGTGTCTTCACCTCTTGCCCCCACCCTCACTGTTTCCCCCGTTCCTGAGCCGGAACCTACTCGACCGGAGTCCACACCCATCCCTCCATCAAGTGGCGGGGACCACGGAAGCCTGCGTTCACAATTCCCACAGACCATCCCAGAGGTCCCCACGAAAGGGCCTACACACCAGCCTCCAACGAGGCCAAGGATAAACTCACTGGTGAACCCCGCAACTTCGTCCGCCAGTCCACTTGCTTTGTTGTTCCAGCCCCTCATTGTGGACGATGACTTCATTGCGGAAGATCAAGAAGATACCCAGAATCCGCAGAAAGCTCCAAATCTCCTCAGTTACGGTCCAGCCTCTCGACGGAGATTAGTTTCGCTCGGTCCTAAACGCCGCGGCCGAACGCTCGCGGAGACATCTCCAGCAGCTCTTACTCTGAATCGGTGGCAGCATCCAGACACGAGACAACCGTCGCATTCTTTGACCAGGTCGGATGATGGGGATCGGTTCTCTGGGAGTCCGGGTCCGATTCAGATCAACCCTTCGACTTCGAGTGTGCTTGAGACCGCCGGACAGGTTCTAGAGGATGAGGAAATAGAAGGTGGCGAGACTGGGTTGAGTAGGCGTTTGGAGGCGATGGAGGAGAGGCAGAAGAGGATAGAAGAGATGCTGATAAAGTTGACCGAGAACCTATCATGATATCTCGAGGCGACGACTGTGACCGTTCCTACCGCCTCACTCGTTGCATTTCACCTTTTTTAGAGTTGGTCTTACATCTCACGTTCTATTCATCATTCGGGGTACTATTGGGGAGTAGTATACACGGGGCAGGTATCCTCAGTTCACGATATCGAACGCGCAATTCAAAAGTTCGATGTGTCGGGCAATCTTTGAAAGCTCTGCAACTCTCCGCCGAGCGTGAAGAGCTCAAGGCGGTTCCGATTTTGCACTTGCAATTATCGTTGGAACGATTTGAGTTCCCATAGACGAACGTCGAAAGTGACCTCCCGCGGTTTGTAGTTACACCATTCTAGAGATGGTTCCTGCACTGGAGAATAAGAATATGCTCGAGACCAGAACACCGTGGGGGGTGTCAGCGTTCGACGTAGTTGGTGAGACCACGGTGAGTTAGCCACTGCGGTGGTTGTTCGCAACCATGACCGCCCGGATGCTGGGGACCCTGCCGGTCACCGGTAGTATTCTGTTTTTCGATCACTCGAGTGAGGCGCGTAGCCACTCAAGTACGTGACACCATTGGACGCCAAGGGAAACAACTAGACTTGGCGATGTTCTGTGCGAGAGCGTAACGCATTCAATTCTACGAGGCGGGAATAGTGTGTAATTATCTTAGTAGATACCGGGAATAAACTTATACTTGACGATGGAGCAGTACCTGTCCCAATCCTTTCCGTACTTCTTAGAGCACCTGGTAGACGGCGTTGAGGACAAGATCGGCGAGGGACACAAGTCGGTACTTACCTTTCAAAGTCACGTCCACACCGGTGGATGAGAACGGCGATGAAGAAGACACTATAAAAGTAAGGGATAGGAGTAGCGGTGCCAACGATAGCACCCCATAGGAAGCTCATGGTCCAATCGGCGACGTAGTTCTGGTGATGTTAAATGTTAGTGGAGCAAACGGTGTGCTACCAACTAAGACATACGGGTTTGCGGGAGTACTTCCACCATCCACACGTCAAAAGACGGTTTCTGCGGGCATGGCCTCAGGATCATGATCATGACGGGAAAAAGGAAGATAGCTACCCATGAGCGGTCTGGACGAAAGTAGGATTCTTGATGGTACCCCACGGAAGCTGAGGGAAAGTTTTGCGATATTTGAAGACACCCTGAGTCTGCATCTTGAATCGGCTCTTCTGTGACATGGAGGTATCCCAGCTGAAAAAAAAAGTCAGAGTCACGAGAGTTGCAGACGCGAAAAACGTACATGTAATAGGCAGTCAAGAGAGTGGTGAACATGATAACGTAGGTAGAGGTCGAGAACCGGTATTTAGATGGGTCGTGAGAGGCCATGTATACGACAGAGTAGACATAGGACTGGAATAAAGGTCAGAATCGAGAAAAAGAAACAGCAATAGGATAACTTACGAAAGGAACTCCAGCGAAGTTCCAGAAGATCACCAAGAAGCCCCACTTCTCATGGTACATATCCCAGGTCTGGGGAATACATTCCTCACCCTTGCAGCTGAGACGGTTTAGCAAGGTCGCACCGGGAGAGAAATACAAGCGTTCTCACCAAGCATTCAGATAGAGCCAGGTTGCAAGAGTCATGAAGGCCATGTTCTAAACCAAGGTGAGTGGAAGGTCTCAAAACTGGTCGCAGAAACGCGTACCGGAGTAACATAACCGTAGGTTTCATACTGTTTGAGGCAACCGGAGACGGAGAGGAAGAATACGATGTGCCAGGGAATGCGGACCTCAGCCCACATCTTCAAGTCGACGTTCCCAATGCGGGGATTCAAGCAAGCACCCATGAAAAGGTCATAAATGAAGCTTCCAGACATACGCATGGGCTCTCCAGCAATGATAGTTGCAAAGTACATGAAGAACGAGACAAACCAACCCCAGAACATAGCGACAGTCATGAGGTGGCCGAAGTTGTCGATGATACTGGTCAGACGGAAAATGTCGAAGTAGTGCAAGCCGGCGGCGGTGAGCAACGTATTGTACACGCATACGAGGGCATTACAGTTGTACATGAGGGTCTTGTATCCGAGGGATGGGACCGGGAGACCTTCTTGTTGGTATCCCCATGGCATGAAGTGGGCAAGGAGGAGTTGATGAATCATGAATCCGGTGTATACCTTCCAGGCGTACCAATTCGATGAAGCATCCTATCCACGGTACATTAGGGCATACGGGTACAGCAGAAAATTTGAAAACATACTGTTTTAATGTGACCCCAAATTTCGAGGAACAGAGGCTTCGCCTCGGATAAACTGTGGGGGTAGACAAGCCTCCCGTCATAGAACCACAGGCAAGCCCAGAGGTAGTACATGAGCACCGGGAAACCGGTCATGATAGCAAATACACCCCATGGTCCACCGAACTCATAACTATGACGCACTGTGAGACGGCGCAAAGAACGCGGAAAGGATTCTCAAACGTACGTGTCATGTTTATCGAGTTCCTTGTCCCTCTGTTCACCCTCGCTGGTGACTTTGATGAGGTCTTCTTTTTCGGTTGACTTTGTCGTCCGTTGGCGCACGGTATTCGAAGTGCTCATGACGGACGGCACAGCGGTGGGGGGGAGGAGGAATCGAGGAATGGACCGCGATCGTACGACCTCGAATTTATTGATCGCCGGGTTTTTGGTCACTTCATTCGACGCGACGCGGTTCCGATCACGCGGTCCGTGATGCATAGTTAGCGCTGACAAGGGTATGGCTCCTGGGCTAGACTGAAGTTGATCGGGATCACGGATTCAGCCAAGAGTTCTACCTAGGTCGAGTAGAGTCTACTTGGGGTGCTCTGACATCCGACATTAGATTAGAGTAGATTTGGATAGATCTCTATACGCCTTACGGTTCTGCTTGGGTCGAGCGAGAGCGAGTGATACTTATTCTCATCAAGACGAGCCAGGACGCTCGGATCGTCCTTCCCTTCAATACCGTCCGCGCCTCAACCGCCTACATGATTATATGGATCCTCACGCCGAAGGCGGCGTCCTGGGGAAACCGTCATGCATCCCGTTGTTGTGGGGAGTTCACATAAACCAGAAGCCGAATGTAGGCGCAGACTGTGTACCCTCGTTGCACTGCTCGTCCTCCAATGGTACACGCCCGTAGTGAGGTAGATCCATTAAAATACCGAGCGTGTGCAGTAGAGTCTAGATCCACCATTTCGCATGTCAGGTAGTTCGTGGTGCCGAGGATGCGGGGATTCATACAGGTTTCACAAAGCAAACCCTGGTCGTGTACTGGTCCCATGGCAGCGTCGATAAAAAGAGCTGTTGTTCCATAGGGATTCAAGTGGACAACATCCATCCATGAGCCTTCTGCTCTGTGGTTATTTCGACCATCTGAAAACGTGGACGATAAGACAGCAAGGGTCGTTGCAAACGACACTGTTTAGCCCTCGTCACCAGCTCCCGCAACACTCCGGCGGCAATGGGAGCACAATAATTACGACAAAGAACAAGCCAGAGTATACCAACTGAAGGTACTTTCCCTTGGCCGAAAAAACGGACGTCGCGACGATATCGGAGGGCCACTCCTTGCTGGGTCTACATCAGAAGTACAAGACCCCGCCGTTATCGATCACGCAAACCTTCTGGAGGGGGCCAGAGTGATTTGAGAGCAAGGCAGCTCACAGGTCGTTCTGTTGCGAGAGCGTATGCAGCGGAGGAAGCGTGGGAACCTCGTGGTGTTTACATGACTCGGCACGGAGGGTGCCGGACTCGTCGTCACGCTCTCCGCCTTCCGGTTATTCCTCTCCATCGACCCTGACTCAAACACGCAACAGACGACTGCGACGACCCCCTTCCCTCTTCTCTTTGCCCTCCTCACAGTATAGCTTCTCATCACCCCCAGTTGTACTTGTTTGTGTATACTTTGTCTGTCCTTTTTTTCTCAATTTATGTCGTCCTCCGTTTTCTACAAGTTCGCGTCCCAAAGAACAGAGTCTCGGGTTACGTTCGACGGCACCGGGATATCCGTTTTCGACCTCAAGAAGGAGATCATCCTCGCGAACAACCTTGGAAAAGCCAACGACTTTGACCTCTTCATTTACGATTCCTCCAACCAGGGTGCGTCTCAGCATTTGTGCCGCATCCGACCATGACGCTCTCTTACTTCTCTTACCCTCTCGCATCGTGATACGTGTCGCTCTTGAATTTTCGCCAACCCTGCCACACAGAGTACAAAGATGATTCTCAGATTGTCCCTCGTTCTACATCTGTGATCGTTAAGCGCCGTCCGGCTGTTCGTCCCGGCAAGGGCAGGGCTGCCATGTACATATCTGGCACTCCAAGCGCCAGCTCAGAAAAACACACAGCTACCGTAACCCCAGCTAATAACACATGGCATAGACCTGGTCTCCCATCCAGCCATACATCTAAACGCTTCGACCCAAGGGAGAGAGAGAAAGATCGTGACGAATCTCAGAAGCCTGTACGTCTTACTTCTCACAGGTTTTTGTGATTGAGTGTCTCGTGTCCTGGATTGACGGGATTTTTCTTACAAGGTAACAAAATCTTCAGTAGCAACAAATGACGAAGCGGCCGCAATGGCTGCCATGTTTCAGGCTCAGACCGCTAACTGGGAGGAAACTCAGGAAAAGATGTCACAGTTGGTGTTTCCTGCCAATGCGGGCTTCTTGTTTTGTAGTACATCTGGTTGTCTAATGAATTTCCATTGCTTTTTCCTTTTCGTTAGAGCCACGCGCATCGATTTTAAGCCCCGGACAGGGTCGTACAACTCTCGAGGTGGGAAACCGTTCAGCCACCAACCCGAGAAACCTCTACCACCCAGCTACGTATGTTACCGTTGCGGACAAAAAGGTGCGACTCTTGTGTGTGCGATATTGCAGCGGCACACCATCCCTTACACTTGTACTAGGGCACTGGATTCAGGACTGTCCGACGAATAACGATAGGGATTTCGACAATAAGCCAAGGATCAAACGAACAACAGGTATTCCTCGTAGCTTCCTCAAATCGGTCGACTCTCCCTCTGGGCAACTGTCGAGCGGCGTGATGGTGACCCCCGAGGGAGGCTTTGTGGTAGCTCAGCCTGATTCGTAAGATGCCTTCGCCCCTCCCATTCACTTGGTAAATCTAATCATCCACTCAGCGCCGCTTGGCAGAAACAGGTTTCGCGACCGAAAGGATTCACAGAGGCCGACATCCGGGAACGAAAACCCACTGATCCTTCGCTGGTTTGTCCCATTGACAATCGGCTAATCCGCGACGCTGTCAAGACTCCGTGCTGCGAGAAGGCGTACTGCGAGGAGTGCATTCAGACGCATCTGCTAGAACACGACTTTGTCTGTCCCAATTGCCAGAAGAAGATCCCGTCCTTGGATAAGCTCATAATCAACAAACCGCTGAGGACCAAGGTTGGAGATTACATTGACAAGGCGATCCAGGAGAGTCGTAAGGAGGCCGAAACACTGGGCTCCTCTGGAACACCGACACAAAACACCCCAATAATCGAAGCTGAGCAGGTAAGATTTTCCGGCTTCTAAGACCCCCCTGTGACTGAACACGCTCCCAACACTAGGTCTCCTTGACAAAAACCGAGGATGAAGATAGTAACTTCGAATACCAGCCCGAAGACGGGGTGGACGTCGCTCGGATACTCAACGAGGAGATCCCTCAACTACAAGCGCAGATCGCTCAGCTCTCCAAGATGCTCCAGAACCCGTCATTACCCCCGCAGGCTCGACATTCGACAGAGTACCAACTCAACCAACTCCAAGTACAGTTGACGCAGACGCAGGCGGTGACGGCTTTCGCAGCGGCGGCTTCGACGCTCCAACAACAAGCTCAACAGCAGCAGGCTCAGCAGCAGCAACAACAACAGGTACAGCAGCAACAGCAACAACAACAGGCGCAGGTACAGCAGCAGCAACAGATGGCGATAGCGATGGCGAACGGAATGGGTATCGGTGGATTCAACATGAACATGAATCCGATGGCAGCGATGAACATGGGAATAAACATTCCTGGTATGGGGATGGGTCCGATGGGGAATATGGGTAATATGGGCAACATGGGAGGTATGGGCAATATGGGAGGTATGGGAAATATGGGGATGAACATTCCGGGTTTAGGTGGGAACCTGAACCAGATGGGAGGGATGGGACAACCGCAGCAGATGTGGAATCAGGGTATGCAGCAGCAGCCAGCTCAGGATTCAGCCTACCAAAGGTTACCCATCAACAATCGGAGAAAGAACCTCAAAAGGGATCGACCGTCGGATTTCCTGGAGGTTGGGGGCGGAAACGATCCCAAGGTAGCGAGGTATTGGGAGTAGAGTTCATTTGAACTCTGGATTCGGTGAGACTTTCGTCCTGGATGGACGATTTATCCTTTGTCCTTCTCCTTCATTTCCGCCTTCGGTTTGATCCTGGCCGTGCCCTTCTTTCTCCTCGAGTCCTACATGTTTTCTTTGTTTCCTTACGAGAAAAGCCGCGACGATGATAGCTACAGTATTCCCACCCTCATGTACATTTACAACCGCAATAAAAGCATAATGCACTTTCCTTCCTGCTGGTGTTATATATTTATAATAGGTCGACCAAGTCACGCGTTACTTATCAATTGGCACATCGATCGTATCGTGATGACAGATCGACATCAAGACATCAACTTTCTTACCACTATGATGAACAACCTGTCGCTCGAAGAAACAAGCACGGGGGTCGACGTGAGTTAATACGTTCCAAAGCGTGTGCGATACCTGACGGAGTGTGTTTAGATCACCAGAATGGGCCGCGAGATTAACCTTGACTCCATCCTGGCCCTGGATGCGGAAATTACCCGACTCAAACGCACTCGAAACTCTCTACTGAACATCACACGTATACCTCCAGAAATCCTCGGGCACATCTTTTGTTTCAGTATCACGGGGGTCGGTAACCCCCACTTTGCCGAGATACCAAAGGGCTCGTACAACTTCCTCCTCGTCTGTCATTATTGGTTCCAAGTCGCCCTTCGCACCCCAGAACTGTGGAATTCCTGGGGTAACAATCTGAAAGCCTGGAAACAATGGTACCTTCGTTCTGGAACCCCTGCCCTCGACCTCATCTTGGACGGGTGGAACTACCAAGATGGAATTTTCGATGAAGACCTGCGGGACGCGCTCAGGGATCGTGCTGCACGCGATCTTATACGAAAAGTCCATCTCAGGAGTAACGATACGGGGCTCTTAACCGCCATCATTTCTTCATTGGTCCCTGAAGGCGAGGACGTCCGACCCAGCAGTATCGAGTCGATCGTGTTGAGCAACGTGGATATTTCCGATCTCTTCGCCCGACACCGTTTCCCAAAGTTGCGTAATCTCAATCTCTCGGACAGTTTCAAGATCTCGTCCTGGGACCATCTGAAATCTACTACCACGGCGCTTACCAGCCTATCACTCAGCTTTATCGACATCGTCCCTTCCTCGACCCTTCCAACCATGTCACAAATATTTTCCCTCCTCGCCTCGAATCCTAATCTTCGGTCCCTTACACTAAACGGACTGTTGATCAACGACAGTGGCGGAGACGGCCCCAGGCTTCGGGTGCCGCTACGTCATCTGGAGCATATTTCTCTGATGGGAACCTTTCGCCATGTCTTCCCGATCCTACACCGGCTGGAACTCCCCGAAAAAATGGACCACGGGGAGATTACGTTACGCAATTGCACACGGCAGCAAATTCTAGAGGCCGTTGGGCCGTACATTGGAGATTACCTCCGGCGTGACCCAAGGTTCAGAGATAGGCTGGGGATGTTCGTCTCGTCTACCTCTCGTTGTATCTCGCTTCATGCCAGCGTTATTGGGGTCGAGTATTACGGCAAGAATCGACTACCACAACATAACCCCCCGTATGGAAGGTTCAGGGCGATGCTTTCCCAACCGGTTCCTCACGACGTAAAGAAGAAACTATGCGTCGACGTCCTCGCGCTCCTTCCCCGAGATAGTATCGTCGATTTTGAGACGGACCTCCTAATGACAGAGGAGATCGCCGTCGCGATGCCTAATCTCGAAGCGTTACATCTCGTCGCCACAGTGGTGTCCAACAGATTCCTGCTACCGGACCCAAACGGACCAAATGCGCACAAGAAACTCCTCCCCTCTTTGCGACGGCTGTATATAGAGGACGGCGAAGCGGAGGACGACAACTGGGATCCCCTTGTCACCTACCTGGCCCATCAAACCTCTGGTGGCCAAGCCGTTTCGCTCAATCTGTTCGGCGAAGAGGTTCACGTCTGTCAGAAGGTGATCAAGCGGATAGAAGCTTTGGTTGAGGAGCTCATTTACGCACCAGATAAATACCAGGATTGCCCCTTTGATGGGTGTTTATAAACGGTGCAGTTGTATGGAGCGTTTAAGTTGGTTTTTTTTCCACACAGAAATAGGTATAGCCTTGTGTTGTTGTTCCAAAGTGCAATGGATTCGCCTTGGAACCTCCCCACTCCTCAAATTACAGCAAGGTATTTTATCAACTACTGCGACGTACAATTATATGGTGACTAAGGGGAGTGATAAGACCGAACCGTGTTGCTACATCGATCACCGGTCCTATAATATAGCTGCCACCCATTTCCATACACCTTACCGGAGGCAAATCAAGATAGAGAGCTCTTCGTTCGGTCCCTTGTGCGACCGACGCAATGAAAATCAGTCCACTCTTTTCGTTTTCACTCACCAGAACGGTCATAGGTCATATCCAAGTTACACTTCCAATCGCGAACCACAACACGTAGACGCGGATAACACCCTGGATAACTGCATTTCTTTATCATATTCACAGAAGGGGCACCTCGCGTTCAATACAATCGTAGACAACCCCTTCAACCTGACCACCTGAATCGATAGAAGATAGCGCGAAGAGGGGTGGTTTCCAGGGATTTGAAGCGTTACATAGCGGAGGAACAGAAGGCTAGTACAATCGGAGAAAACCGCTACCGCATATTGCAAGTACGGCCATTGTGGAGAGAGGGAGGAGTTTCGTACGCACGTTTGACCCGCTCGGTTTCGGCAACAGGAGCCAGTCATCCACTGACTTCTAGACAACACACAATACCCTGAGGTTAGACAACGCGACGGTCATCTCCTCTGTTGTAAGCAACGAAAAGTTCGTCCCGAAATAGACGACGTATTCTCTGCTAAGGAGTGCTGAGGTGTCGACACTTAATCCGGACAGTAATAGCCCAGTGACTACGCCGTGGCTAAGTACATGATGGGAGAGCCCCGCAAAACACCTTCAGCAAAACAACCTCTTCACCTTGAGGGTTCGCGGTGTATTAATCACATACGAGTCACTGCGGGCCCCGTTTGATTTTAAATTCCGTACATTAAACAATACCCCATCGTATTTTACAATCGAGAACTGGTTCGAACGCAACAAACACAAATAGTCTACAATATCGAGCCCACATTACACCTTGAAGCTTCGAGTTCTCCTAAACGTTCACAAGAACGCCTGCGCCTGCAAATTCCACAACTCCGCGTACTTCCCTCCTCTAGCCATCAACTCGTTATGCGTTCCGCATTCCAACACCGTCGAATCGTTCATGCACCTATAAATAACACCCCAACCTTTCAGCTCGAGCCCCGGATTCGTCAAGTGAGAGTCACGTACAGAATAAGGTCGGCAGGTTTAGTGAGTTGCCCGAATCGATGGGACGAGAAGATCAACGTTTTCTCTCCCCTTAGCTTTCGGATCCGCGTGAACAAGTCTAATCGGTTGCCGGTTAGGTGGCCGTCAATGTGGATATCATAGATCCAGACGTACCATGCTCAGCGGTCGGATCGAGAGCGGCGCTCGG
>Ga0307512_10003012_pt1 | contig 20297 bp, 20 predicted proteins | sample 14_EM_MG_FD_200267 | JGI IMG/M metagenome (GOLD analysis project Ga0307512, IMG submission 200267) | Populus trichocarpa ectomycorrhiza microbial communities from riparian zone in the Pacific Northwest, United States - 14_EM | ecosystem: Host-associated > Plants > Roots > Unclassified | place... | reverse complement strand
ACATAACAGTAACATATATGATTGCGACCATAAATAGAAAAACCCGAAAAGGAGAACCGGAGACTGGAACCGACGGGTCTAGCCAAACCCGGCAAAACCTGCAGGTTGACGGGTACGGGTACGGGTTTGGCCCGCCAAGAAGCTCCGGGTCGGGTTTTTGGACGGGTCTGGAACCGAACCGAACCGTTTTTCCGGTCCAAACCCGGACCGCTGGCGGGTTACCCGGACCCGTTGCTAACACTAAATCCGTGTTTTTCCTTTGATATCTTGTATTTTTGCCCATCGAGGTGGTCAATAATTCGGTTATGTGCGCGAAGATCTGCACGATGCCTCGATTACAAAGTATGCAAGACCTACAACTGTTGACCCTCCGTTGACACTCATTTATAGAATGGCGCAATGAGCGTGTTGTTCACCTTTTTCACTGTAACGCTGACTAATAAATGAAGAATGGGACAATGCAGTCCTTAGATTGCTGAGTGTGTAAGACTAAAAAATGTGGATGCTCTGTTCATGCTCACATTAATCTCATCGAAACAGCCTTCGTACACCCACTGATTGTATGCAATAAATCGTAGACTCAGTATTGACATCCAACATTGCGTTCCTGAGTATCAACGTTTGCATCGAGGAGCATTGTTACCTGTCAATTGCTGATCAACCACTATCCACATTATCGGAGCAAGAAATAACGTGACCCTATCGCATTCCTGCTCTTTCGGCCGGCAATTTACGCCATGTAGATCATTTCATTAGTATTTGCTAAATATAGCTTGACTTCCTCACCATTCCTCATCTAGCTCCTTCTCCTTGATTTCCATGAAGTATTATAAGCAATTTCAATCATCTCAACCGTGTGCACCAGGTCGGTCTGGAGAGTTATGCAGTTGGATGTATGCATGAATGCAGCATAACGGTTGTCATTCAGACAAATTCGTAATGGGCACGGACCGCTCCTCCTATCACTCATACAACATCACTCACTTCAATTTGGTTAGTATATTTCGTCACTAATTTAGCTGTTGCTTTCTCACATCACAGTAACCTGGAAACAGAAATCGAATCTTTTGGCTGCCTTACTGCCTGGTTTAGATTCTACAACTTTCGGATGGTGCGTTTGACCCTTGCACATGCACAGACGAATTATCATGTCTCACAATTTGGTCACTGATATCAGGTAAAAGCTGATACGTAGCAATATTGGTACACATATTTCTTTTCACCGAGATATAACGTCAACATTACCAATTTGCCTCTCTATTCCTCCACAGATGCGGGAGCTATCACCACGTCTTCGTCCGAATGCGATTTCTATATGGTTAATAGCTGGGGAGGATATATGCAGGGGTAACAGCTTATGAGTTCAACAGGATTCACTTTCTGAATGAGTGACGAATCGGGCTTCGCGGCTGGCGCAAGACCGGATAGACTAGTGTTCGACAGCGGCTTCACAGAACCTAGCCTAATATGACTACTTCCTGGTCGAGAAGTCCCTTGCGGCATTTGCAATATTCCGGGGACAATGTCAAGACACTCCATAGGCTCTCCAATCGTTGCCAGTGCAGGTACCACTGCATTATCAGCCGTTTGTGGTCGAACGATGGCCAGAACCCGCAATGCAGATGAACCGTACGTCATATCTCTCTCACGGAAGTAATCGGCTGCGTCCTCCCATCCCAGATGTGTCAATTCTTCAAGCTTCATCTGCATCTGACGAAACCTCTCCATGCGCTGCCTCACCGTTTTGGTGATTGTGCCAATCACCCAGCCGGGTTTGTCATCTTTGTTCAGCTGGGCCTGCTCTGTCTCTTCATCATCCTCATCTTCCCCATCCTCCACATCATCGGAACTTCCAAGACCACTCAGACTGTCTCCGATAGCAACCATCATCTCCTGAAAAGTTGTTTCGGGCTCTCTGTTCATCAATCCGTCGTTTTCAGCTCTGCTTGTATCATCATGCTCTTGCTGAACTGCTGCCTCTGCGTCTTTAGCTCGCTTTCTTGCCCCAGCCATCTCTCTCTCAACATAATCCTCGATCCATTTCCCTTTGTCTTCATTTGTTAAGACGTGCGTTTCTTTTCGTTTCTCAGCCGCTAGCTTCTATTTGGATCGCAAGCTGCCCAATTCCCCAAAGGCTCGGACTCTTTCTGCTTCCAAGCCGCTTTTACCTTCATTTGCTTGATGATGTCGTCGTGTGGACCGCTTTTTCGATTTGACGTATTTGCCCGCTAGAAGTGGCGAAAAGTGCTTTTTCGGAGCATTGGCCATTGTGGTTTGGGTTGACTGTGTTGTTGGGCAAGATGTTGGATGTTGCACGATATGAAAGATATGGAGGCAAGCTGCGTCGTTTATGTCAAGGTTGGTACGTTTACTCAATGTGAACAAAGCAAAATCTGCCTTTTGACTGTCAATAAAAGGGGAATAGTTAGGCTAACCGCACAACATGACTGGATTGTTAGCGTCGGTTTCATGTATTATCCCGGGGATAATTTGAGACAAACATCAGCAGACATCCTTTCCCTCGAACAGTGTCCTTTGTATATCAGACAATCATGAGATTTCAGCTGTCGTACGCCTCAATTTATCCCGGGAAACAAAGAAAAAACATTGGACTAACTGATTGCAAACCATGGGACGGCGGGAGACCCCCGCAACCTGCAGCCATACGCAGCACGATACATGTTGAGTATAATGTACAAGTTGGCTGCTATCTATTCCATTCTGACATGAAGCTCACTATATATTGCTCAGGACTTCCCACTTCTTTTTGTTATCATCATCCTCTCCTATTCCACACCAGCAAATCATGGATACACCACCACCTCAGGACAGTGGCGAAGGATCCGAAGCAAGCTGATCAATGGGCACTTCATCCAATACATCATTCCTTGGCTCACAACAAGAACGCAGACACCAGTTAGTCCAACGCAATGCTGCCAACGAAGCCACCAAAAATATGACCCAGGATGCACATTTAAAAATTGTCCGTAAGACCTGAAGCAGCAAAAATAACAAGCAGCATGCAATTCATTGGATGTGAGTAGAATCATACCGTGGTGAACGGCCGTTGATTGACTGTATAATGTACAGTGGGTGTACGCAGAGAGCTACGTGACGAATTCATCGCTGCCTGTATACGCATCGGCAGCCTTCTCTAAGGTGATTAAAGCCTGTTTCGTGCACTCACGGGGATGCTTATCAGGACATTCGTCCGCCAAAATGCCAGAGCTGACAGCATCATGATGTTCGATATGGCGAACTGTGCGGACGAATGCCTTCGTTGACCATGGAGGGTTCCCGTCACGGGCAGCGATAAATTGGTCATGTAGCTCTCTCTGTACACCCGCTGTACATTGTACAGTCAATTGACAGCCGTTCACCACGGTATGATTGTACTCACATCCAATTGCATGGTGCTTCTTATTTTTGCTGCTTCAGGTCTTACGGACGATTTTTAAATGTGCGTCCTGGGTCATATTTTTGGTGGCTTCATTGGCAGCGTCGCAGAGGACTAACTGGTGTCTGCGTTCTTGCGGTGTGCCAAGGAGTGATGTATTGGATGAAGCGCCCGTCGATCAGCTTGCTTCGGATCCTTCGCCACTGGGCTGAGGTGGTGGTGTATCCATGACTTGCTGGTGTGGAATAGGAGAGGAAGATGATAACGAAAAGAAGTGGGAAGTCCTGAGCAATATATAGTGAGCTTTATGTCAGAATGGAATAAGCAGCAGCCGACTTGTACGATATACTTGAACTTAGAGATGCACTCCGAGATCGTGATCAGCGAGTTTGGAGATGCACTCGGAGGCCACGATCCTGCGACCTGGCAGGCCGTAATCGTGCGACTCAGGAGATACACTTGGAGGCGGTGATCGAGCAAGATGGGACGAGTACTTGGAGGTGGTCGATGGACGGCGCGCCGGGTGCTGAGACTATATTTATCAGTTAGTTAACTTGCAACCGGGGGAATGTGACAAGGTGACCTTACCTTTGAGCTCTCATGGGGAGCTAGCTGATGGCAGTTGATCGTGTAGGGAGGCATGCCGGAAGCTGGCGCTACATTCAGGGGTCAACTCGTACTTGTGGGAATGAAGGGAAGACAAACAATCCTGGGTGGATGCTATACTCGGTGTATGCTGTACTCGGTGTATGCTGTACTCGGTGTATGCTGTACTCGGTGTATGCTGTACTCGGAGTATGCTGTACTCGAAGTATGCTGTACTCGGTGTATGCTGTACTCGGTGTATGCTGTACTCGGTGTATGCTGTACTCGGTATCTACTCATGATCATGGCATGGAGAGATAAAGAGGAATGACTTAACTTTGTGTTCTGCGATGATGGTAGAGTTGTGGACGAGAAAGAGAGAGATGGGGATGGAGATGAGCACGATGTGGAGGATATGAGTGGATATGAGAAATCAGGGGTACGACTTGCCTGATTGGGTTGGAATGACCATGTATCGGTGTTATTACACGCTGGATCAGGACTCGTACTTGCCCCATCGGGGATGGTGAATTGACTTGCACACGAAATTCGCCTAAGTCCCAGTTTTCCATGATGATTTGTCCCATCTCCTCTCATTGTCACGGCGCAAGAAGGTACGAAGGTACTTCGGAAATATAGAAGAAAGATATGAAAAGGTGTACAAGGAATGGTGCTACGGAAAGGCGGAGACGTTGGAGGACGCGGAGGAAGCGGCGAGATGGTGGCGGGATAATTTAATATAGATAAAGAAGTGAGCTGAGGTGTTGCGACGTCAGGAGAGGTGGCGTGGTTGTTACGATAAGGAATAACGGAGTGGTGTGTAAGATCATGGGATAAGATTCGGATGGTACATCGGAGCATGAAGAATGGTTCGAGGGTGGCAGATGAATTGTATATAAAGAGAGTGTTGATAGCGTTGGAGGATTTCCTTTTCTTCTCTCTTTACTCGTTCTCTTGTATAGCAAACAATAGTTCGACTTTGGAATTTATTTCGATCCTTGTTCCTCGATACGCACTTCGAGTTCAGTCCAGCAACATCCACATCACCTGCGTCCGACCTCGCCCGTTACACTCATCTCGTCTCTCTCTTTCTCGTCCTCAACTCTACCATCACCTAAGAACACGAAGTTATGTCATCCCTCTCTATCTCTCCATGCAATGATCAAGAGTTAACACCGAGTACAGAGTACACCGAGTACAGCATACACCGAGTACAGCATACACCGAGTACAGCATACACTGAGTACAGCATACACCGGGTATAGCATACACTGAGTACTGCATACACTGCGTACTGCATCATCCCAACATCGACTGTCTCCCGCTCCCAGCCAGTCTTTCATCTCTCGGCAGACCATGTTGGACTCAATTCTCTACATTCGCACAATTATGAATTAACCAATGAATAGAGTCTCAGTTCCCATCGCGCCTCCCTCCTGAACTTCCGCCTCCAGATTGACCGCCTCCAAGTACTGATCCAATCTCACTCGATCAGGGCCTCCAAGTGCATCTCCAAACTACCTCGGTCACAGCCCCCAAGTGTATCTCCAAACTTGCTCAATCATAGCATCAAAGTGTATGTCCAAACTTGCACAATTACGGACTCCAAGTTCGCACAATCACGGCCTTCCAAGTGCATCTCCAAACTCGCTCTATCCCAGCCTCCCAGTGTATCTCCAAACTCGCTCGATTATGGCCTCCAAGTTCGCACGATCACGGGCTCCCAAGGCATCTCCAAATTGGCATGATCACGGCCTCGGAGTGCATCCCTAAGTTCACTCAATCACGGTGTGGTGAAACGGTGGAGCTAGAAGGCAGACAGCCCATCATCAACACTCCGCTGCACCTCGCAGGGCATCCGAAGGGAATTGGTGAGAAAGAGTGGTTCTGGCTCAAGGAGCGTAGGAAGAGGGTGAGAGGATATGAAGGGATACCAGGCCATGATGAACCACACAAATTGTGTGGATCTATGAAAGCTTGGCAATAGTGTGTGAGAAACCACACAAATTGCGTGGATCTATGAAAGCTCGGCAAGAGTGCATGAGACCAAGAGCTGGGAAAGATAGAGTGTGTATTTCGTATAATGAGATGATATCTATCTACCCCAGGGTCTCCCAAATATATACTTGTTTTCGCTGAGTCTATCTCCGGTATCCCTGTATCTCCCTATGTATATATATAGACAGACTTAGATAATACATGCCATATTATGATGTAGCTAATCTTGTGACTGTAACAAAGACGAATATGATAGACGAAATGCCTTGTGGTTTTGGAATGCTAAGAACCACTGGTGAGAATATGGCATCAAGTCTCCCGCAGAGCTTGTGCCGAGGTCTCAGCTGCTCTTGAAGTCTCCTGCCAACCTGGGCTGAGGTCTCAGCAGCTCCAAAATTTGACTATTCTAATAGTCAAATCTTGTAGCATCCTGAATGCACCTCTATAACTGCAGGTGCTTTCAGGAGCACCTGAGAATGCTCTTGCAGAGTCTGAGAGCACATTGCAAAGCTCGAGGGGGCACTGGGAGCATCTGGAAGTACTTAGAAGCATTGGTGAGGGCGACCGGAGTGTCTGGGAGCTGTGTGTATGGCTTCCAGACCGATTGACATTTTGCTGATGTACTACCCAATATCCGGAGGCCTTTTTAAAGTATGTGGAGAACTAATACTGTGCCAACCATCGACGAATGTCCGTCATTAAACCCGAAAATGTCCCACACCGCAATATCTTCCCCTCTGCAATTGTAATGGGCGGGGTCGGACGTAGGTGATATTGGTAACAATAGTGTGATATCATAATCAGGGGGAAATACTTTCGAAGTTTGTATCGAAGAGGTCCGGACAAGACAAGAGTCAGAGCTGGTTCAAAGTCGCACTTGCTTTGCTATACAAGAGAATGAGTAATGAGAGAAAAAAAGGAAATCCTCCAACACCAAACAACCTCTCTTTATATACACTTCGTCTGCCACCCTCGAATCATTCCTCATGCTCTGATGTACCATCCGAATATCCAACCATGATCTTACAAACCACCAACACAACTCTTATCAATACAATCATGCCACAACGTCCGACGTCGCAACACCTCAATCCACTTCCTTATCATAACAAATTACACCACCACCATCTTCCCGCACCTTCTCCGTGTCTACTCACGTCTCCGCCTCTCCGTAACACTAATTCCTTCCGTATCACCAAATACTATTCCTAAATACCCTTCAATCCATCACTCGCAACTCAAGCCGTGACAGCAATGGCTTCTGGATTTGGTCCATCGTCTTTTGACCAATATGATTTGCCCAGCGATGATGAAGATTACTTGACACCTGAAAGCATGGCTGAAATGACACCCGGACGAAGCGATCGCGCAACATGCTTATAGACAGCCGCAAGGCTATATTTCAATCCAACTCCTGAAGCACCAAAGAACTGGGGGCAAGTTAATCCAAATCTCAATGATTACCACCTCGATCCCATGGAGATTGGCAGTAGATTTTGGTTACCGGATATCACCGAATGGTGATGCCAGAAAGAGGAAACGCACTCAAAGTACACTGATCTCTCCAATGTGGCATGGGACATATTCTCTATTATACCACATGGTGTCTGAGTCGAGGCCAGTTTTTCCCTTGGGCGAGACGTTATTGCCTGGAGACAGTCTAAAACCACTGGCGAGATGCTTCGGGAAAAAGTGGTAGTAAGGCAGATTGCTCGAGCCAATAAGGGAATATTGGCGGGCGATTGCGCTGCATTGGATAACACAGAAACTGAAAACGACTGGGAATTGAAGAAAGAGGCGGAGGAAAGATAATTGCACAGAATGGCTAAGGTCCACGACTTGTGGAGATGTGGCAGGGCAGCCAAAACCTACGTGCTACACAGAAGGAATCCCGCGCCCGAAACATGCAAATGACAGCCGTAGGATACATTTCAGATACCAAAGAGATCATCAGTGCATCCTGGTCAAACTTTCAACATGATGGTGCGGCTGCATTTAAATTGTCAGAAAGATCACCTTTGGCACCAGCTTTGTCTGCAAAGGACCTCCCTGGAGGACGAACTCAAGTATTAAACATCTGCCGAATTAAAAGAATCGACCGTCATCCAGCCGAAAGTGATGAGGGTAGTGCCCCTGAAACCATTTCCAACACCGAAAATTGGCTTAACTGGAATGGTGATTTGGATAATACAAATGACAGTGAAGAGAACTGCGAGGCAGACGATGAATCCAATATAGAGCCAGACAATGACATCAAGGCTTCGGAAAGCCCAGAGGACTGGGTTGTGAGTGGCGCACGAAATATTCCTGGATTGATTTGGCCCACATGGAGGTCAATGAAAAAGGCTGAAAATGGGTTGATAACTGTCAGCGCAATGGAAACAAGGAGGAATAAGGGAAACAGGAAAAAGTAGGACACATTGGGTCAATATGATTTCACCAGGTTCTGTATGTTGCTTGACCGAGAATTTCACGTATAGATATGTTATGGGAGAATAGTGAGCAGTCGCATGAGGATAATTGTTCATAAATAAAACTATAGCTGGCGAAATGTAATATTCAGAGAAATATATCAACTTTGTAGAATGAGAGAGGCCTGTGGCAGAATATTACTGGGCTCAGCTGTGCCAATGGGTTGAGTCTTAATCGGACGGAAAGGGAACCGATAAGTCCAAATAGAAATTTATATCATTATGGATGGCAGCAGATATTGGGTATACAATACATGAAAATGAGTGTCAACGGAGCGTCAACGATTGTTGGCCTCGCACCCTGGGTATTCACACCGCTGATAGGTTGCAGACAGTCATAACCGAATTTCAGCGTGCCTTTATAGGTAAAACAGACTGCAATACCCTCCCTGCCCCATGTTGACTATGAGCGTCAACGTAGTGTCAACGATTGTTGGTCGTATATCTTGGGTAATTTGTAGGGTAACAGGTTGCAGACAGTCATAAACAACGTATTGGCCGCCTCTATAGGAAAAAGAGAATGCAACATGCTCCCTGCCCCATCTTGAAAATGACCGTCAACGGAGCGTCAACGATTGTTGGTAGTGTGTTTTGGGTAATCTGGGGGGCAACAGGTCATACACTGTTATAAACGAAGTATTGGCAGTCTTTATAGTTGAAACAGAAAGCGAAACGCTCCCTACCACATCTTGAAAATGAGCGTCAACGATTTTTGGTCTTGCATCTTCGGTAATATGAGTGGTACTTGAGCACAAGCCTCCATAAACAAGGATATGGCAGCCTTTAAAGGCAAATATGGACGGGATATTCCCGCCACATCCTCCGGGACAGTAACAACTTATTTTATTTACAGAGCTACAACTAAGTCCTCTTGAGCCTTTTGAGTTACAAAACCAGTCAAAATGATGAATATAGAAAATAACGGCCACATCGCGCTGTGATTATCTATGATGCAAGGCCAACAATCGTTGACGCTCCGTTGACGCTCATTTTCAGGATGTGGTAGGGCACGTGTCTCTGTGCATTCTGACCATTAAGGCGGCCGATACATCGAAAACACACAGTGATGTACCAATGTCAATATTTTGGGACTAACAGTAGCATATCTGAATGCGATGATAAATAGTGAAACCCGAAATGCAGAACCGGAGATTGGAACTGACGGGTCTAGCCGAACTCGGCAAATCCCGCAGGTTGACCAGCACGGGTCCTGGATTGGCCTGCCAAGAGGCAGCAGGTCAGGTTTTTGGACGGGTCTGGAACCAAACCGACCCGTTTTTGTGGTCCAAACCCGGACCGCTTGCAGGTTACTCGGACCCGTTGCTAACACTAGCTATAAGGGGCTTAGAGAGAGAATCACCGGAGTTGCCTCCGCGCAGGCTACAATGATGGGCAAGACGAAGCCTTTTGGCCTTTGTTGGTAGTGTTAGCAACGGTTCCTGACCGTCACTTTGGGTCCGGGTCCGGGTCCAAACCGAACCGCTGCCCAATTGGCGGTCCGGGTTGTCAATACACCTGAACTGTCAACTCGGGTACGGTTCGATTGGAAACTCCCAACCCATCTGAATCGGGCGGGTTGTCAGTGGGTCGCCCAGCAGATCCATCGATAGATTCAATTAAGCCACTTGTTTTTGCAGTATGTTAATAGTATCTTATCAAAATCGCGTTTTCAACAACCAAGAATATGTTTTTGCATGCTTTGCAGCTTGCAATATCGATTATTTTGGAATCGGTGTTTTACCTTTGATAGATAGTATTTTTGCCTAACAGGGTGGTCAATAATTCCATTATGAACACAAAGATTCGTGCGATGCCTTGAATACCAACTATGCTACAACTAAAACTGTTGACGCTCCGTTGACGCTCATTTTCAGGATGCGACAGGGAGCATGTCGCTGTTGTTTTTCCCAGTAGAGGCTGCCAATATCTGTTAAATGGATGTCTGCAACCAATCGGAACATGAATTATCCAAAATGCGAACTTAAAAATCATTGACGCTCCGTTGACACTCATTCTCAGAATGGAGCGGTGACCGTGGTGCTGTCTCTTTTGCCTATAAACGCTGCGAATACATCGGTTACGCATAAGAGCAACCAAATCACCGTGTAATTACCATACTTACAAAACCACAAATCTTTGGCGCTCCATTGATGCTCATTCTCAGAATGGGGTTGCGACCATGTTGCTGTCTCTTTTGCGCACGAACGCTGCCAATACGTCGGTAATGCATAAGAGCGACCAAATCACTGTGTAATCACCGGACTTACAAAACCACAGATCATTGACGCTCCGTTGATGCTCATTCTGGGAATCGGGCGGTGACCGTGTTGCTGTCTCTTTTGCCTATCACAGCTGCCAATACATTGGTTATGCATAAGAGCGACCAAATCACTGTGTAATTACCGGATTTACAAAACAACAAATCGTTGACACTCCGTTGAGTCATTGACGCTCATTCTCAGGATGCGTCAGGGAGCATGTTGCTGTAGTTTTTCCCACTGAAGGCTGCCAATATCTGATAAATGGATGGCTCCAACCGATTGGAACATAAATTATCCAAGATGCGAAGCTAAAAATCGTTGATGCTCCAATGACGCTCATTCTCAGAATGGGGCGGTGACCGTGTTGCTGTCTCTTTTGACTATAATAGCTGCCAATACATCGGTTACGCATAAGAGCGACCAAATCAATCTGTAATTACCATACTTACAATACCACAAATCGTTGACGCTCCGTTGACGCTCATTTTAATGTATTGTCCATTCAACATCTGCTGTCATCGATAATAGTTTTCATCATGATATGATCTTATTGGTAGTCTTTCTCACAGACTAAGACTTGGCCCTGTGGCAAAGCCAAGCGCAGTAACATTCTTGCACTGTTCACTCTCACACGACTAAAATTTAGGTATCTTGCCAAAAGCTTCATTGTGCCTGCTATACATCTGTTTATCAACCGATATTCACAAGCTGCTGTGCACTATTCACCCATGATATATCTCTATCTAAAACTCTCGGGTCTAGATACATAAAGAAGCTGGTGAAACAGTGACGCATTCTGTCCTACTTTTTCTTCACTCCCTGATTCCTCCTTGTTTCAATTGGATTGACCGTCATCAACACGTGTTCAGCCTGTCTCTTTGACTTCCGTGTCGGCCGAATCAATCCGGGAACATTTGAGGCAGCGCTCACATCCCGCTGCTCTGGGCATTCCGGATCCTCGATGCTATTGTCTTGCTCTATATCAGATTCAATATCCGCCACGTAATCGTCTTCGCTGTCATTTGGATTATCTAAGTCCCCATTCCAGTTAAGCCAATCTTGAGTGTCCGAAATGTATCCCACGGCAGTCATCTGCTTGTCTTGAGCGCGAGATTCCCTCTGGGTAGCACATAGGTTTTGGCTGCCCTGCCACATCTCCAAAAAGTTGTGAACCTTGGGCATTCTGTGCAATTTCCTTTCCTCCGCCTCTTTCTTCATTTCCGAGTTGTTTTCTGTGTTTGTTGTATCTGATGATGGGTCAGCGCCGGCCAAATTCCCGTGATTGGCTCGAGCAAACAGCCTTGAAACGACTTTTTTGCAAAGGGTCTCGCCTGTGGTTTTTGACTGCCTCCAGCCGATACCATCTCGGCCAAGGGAGAAACTGGCCTCCACTCCGACACCGTGTGGTATGATAGTGAATATGTTGCGCCCCACATTGGAATGATCGGTGTACTTTGAGTGCGTTTCCTCCTGTTGACGCCACCAGTCGGTTATATCCGGCAACCAAAATGTACTGCTAATCTCCATTGGGTCAGAGTGGTAATCATTGAGATTTGGATTAATTTACCCCCGTTTCTTTGGTGCTTCAGGCGGCGATTTGAAATATAGCCTGGCGGCGGTCAATAGACATGCTGCGCGATCGCTTTGTCCAGGTGTCATCCCCGCCACATTGCCAGGCGTTAAGTATTCTTCATCATCCCTGGACAAATCATATGGATCAAAGGATGAGTGACAGGAACCTGAAGCTGTTGCAGAGTGGATGAGATTGCTGCTCGGAAAGCTTTCGTACTTCTTGACTGGCACACGTCGACGCTTGGCGCAGTATCCATTCTCCACATACCTCAGAAAGGCCTCTTGGTATTGGGTAGTATAGGATGTCTCGTCCTCAGGATTAATATCGATTCTCTGGTCCCACTTTCTAAATGATCGCAACCTCCGAAAAGGATTGAGGATATGTGCAGAAACGAGACGCATGCAAGTCGTTGGAGTTACTTCAGCGTAGTATTTGGACAGCTTCTGTCGAGCTAACTTCACAGCGAAGAACTTGTCATCCTTCCATGGAGTCTTCTTCTTAGCCAAAGCTCGCATCACGCCGTCCATGTGACCGAAAATGACATTGTACACTGTGATCACGTGATGCAATGTGACGGTATGCCTCTTCGACATCCACAGGGTCCAATATCGAAATGGGCCCAATACTTCCATGACATATTTCACAATGGTCAATTCATCTTGAGTTGTGAAAAGTGGCCGGGAATCAGTGTATTCTGGATTTTGGAGCCACTCATGTGTGAATTCCCGTAATCGGTAGGCGCACTCGAGCAACTCCAGTGTTGAGTTCCAATGTGTCTTCACATCCATAATCGGTAGTACCGCGATGTGAACTTTGGCTTTTTGACAGTCAATGAACTCGTTTTGAAGACCAGGCGTCAGCGTAATCATTACAGCAAGCATTCTCTGCTATGTGAAGGTCAATTTCAGGACTTTCAAAATATCATGAAATACGTACTTTCTCAATTATCTTTGCTAAACCTGATTTCATGGGCGACACCTTATTGATTCTAGCATTGCCCTCTTTTCGAAGTCTTTGACTCCTCCCAATATCAAAGCTTTCATTCTCTACAAATTGCTGATCACGCACATGGGCTTCCCAAGACTTGGTGCGGCCTTTTACACCGAGACTGCTCATGAATGCTCCTAAAGCCAGCTGTATGACGTGCGCCATGCATAGTATGTGGTTTCTCAAAGCAGGCCACTTGATTGCAGAGGCCTCAAGTGTTGATTGCAGCTCGCGTGTCATCGAGTAATTTGAGGAAGCATTATCAGTCGTAATTCCAAGCAAATGGCCATTGGTAAGCTCAAAACGATCAATCACGTCCCTCCAATGTACGGCTAGCCTAGCTCCAGTATGTTGGCCCTTGACCTATCATTCTTAATTAGCTTTCAAAACAGGAAAAGAACAGGTAATCAACCTCATCGAACGCGAGTTGAACATCATGTAATGCCCAATTTCGATCCATATAGTAAGCAATGACCGACGTTATGGGGAGTTTGTGAGTGATGTCCATCCGTCCAAAGCTAAACTAACTTGATTTCGTAACGGCAATTGCTTCTTAATTGCATCCACGGTCAGTGCATATTCCCTCCGGCAAATGTTGCTAAGGGCCGTAGTGGACAGCAGCACTAGGTCGTCGCGTAATGCCCTATATGACTGTCATATCTCTAGATTTGATATATCGTTCCATGGAATGTGAGCCGAAACAAATCCTAACATGAGGTAGCGATTCCACGTGTCTTGGTGAAATTCGGAAGTTTCAAAGTCCTTATCTGCCAGCTTGGAACGTTTTGTCTATCATTTCGGTCAATATGGATCAACCTGGATGTCAAATATGATCTTCCTCTGCGAACTTACTATTGTGATTCCTCGACTTCCTTGCCTCTTCAGGATGGCCCAAGCAGTTTCATCGACCGTCGAACTAGTCAATTCAATGACCTCTGACTCTGTTAATTCGTTTAACTTTGCGATGTGAGCTTTTGCCAGCAAGTGTTTCCCCATTTAGCTGGTCCCATGTGCTGATGGATGGCAAAGAGCTTGATGACAAACGATACATATGATGCCAGGGCTGCCGGTCACCTCAATTCCGCGGTGTAAATAGAATCGCCACGAAGGCGCATGTCTACATTTATTCCAAGCAATAGGCCGCTTCGAGCCAACATTCATTGAAGCCCACCAAGCATCGAACATGATTTGCAAAGTAAGGTCGCTCGAATCACGAATAAAAACAAGATCATTTTTGGAAGAGGTCACAACCTCGAGCAATGAGGTGTTCAAAGTTTTTGAATCCGAGATGGTGGTATGAATTAGAATGCTGGGTAATACGACTCAAAAGACTGCCGAAAGTAACGATACAGTAAAGCAGACTGCGGGTTCTTAAATATTGACTCTACAGCTACAAGCAAAAAAATCAGATCTGTGAGACAATGCATGCATATTTGTGAAGTTGGATACAAGGACATACTGAAAAGACTGACCGCGTTGGACTCAATTCAGTAACGATGCAATGCAGTTCATTGCTGTGTAGCTTACTGAGCCCCCACAATAATTGTCAACGCTCGGTGGGTGCTCAATTGTAGGACACGGAAGCGATATCGTCACTAGCATTTTTGCCAGTACAGGCAGCTGATAAGTTGATTATGGGATAACGTCGTTCCAGAGCCCTGAGATTATCCAAGATTCATGACCAAAAATCATTGATGCTCCGTTGACGCTCATTTCGAGGAGGTGGTAGCGTTATCGTCACTAGTATTCATCAGCAAAAAGTGAAATTGGTTTCCGAAAATGGACCCCACTCACCGATCCTTCTCCACATTCTCCACAAATAGTCCGAGCGACTTATTTGCAATGTTCCACCATGCTTCGAAGCGTTCAATGATGTGATCGCGTCGTCGCGACATCTCAAAATGTGTTTAGTCATTTAAGCTAATTTATTGCACTTGTTTCATTCACGTTGGTCATCTAGATTTTAATCGTTTTGACGGTTTTTTGATCTGTTCCATTGATTTCAAGAATATTCTTAACTATTTAATCCCTTGAGACATCGATTATACACAAGCTTGCACAACTCCCATTACAAAAATTAAGACACCCATAGGAAACACATCAGATTTCTATATATCGCTGCAACGATTACTTCAAGCATCGAGTCGAATAATCTACATGTAAAACAAAATGAAAGCATTCAAGTCAATCGTGTTGCTCAAGTACCACTGCGAGCTATCTGGCTGCGGCGTCAGCGGAAGAAGGTGTACAGCTCCTTGGATCGCGCTTATAGGGACGATATAAGTGGTTCCGACGCCGAAAAGAGGCTTACGACGGTAGCTTCCATCGTGCAAGGGTTGCATCGGAGGTTCATGCCTCTCCTCGACAATCACCATACCAGCAGTCTGACGTATCGGCCCTGTTGCAAACGTCTGAACCAAGGCTAGAAGCCCTCTGACGCTCGATTCAGCATCCTCGATGACGAAAAGACCCTTCAACCGTGTGGGAATGCGTCCCGCAGTCGACTTGAAGTGGCTATCCGGACTCGTCCCCATCCAGAGAAGCACTGTATCATTTCTTGATGGCTTATGCTTTCTCCACCTTGTGGACCGAGAGCAACAAACCATACGAACTGCTTGCTCATTGCATTGAAAAGACGTCACCAGAATTGCTACTACGTTGTACCGAATGTATTTTGCATCATTGAGACGACTGAAATACTGATCGTGATCGACGTAGTCTGTGAAGTCAGCAAATCTCTTGAATTACCAAGCAATGTAATTCTGTAGCTCCCCTTTTGGCATTGCACACCACTCGGCCAAGTCATCAAGGGTGTTGATTTCTGGTCGCGGGTTTTTCATCATTCGCTTGATAGGCGCTTTGGTTAGAGGCATATCATCGTCGCGACGTTGTTTTGCAGCATTTGCATTCAGCTCTCGATACTGAAACACCTCCTTTCGGGCTTGCGTTCGCAAAATCTGGAAGGCGGCCTCATGACGATTCGATTGTCGGTACGCTTGTTTATGATCCATCATCGCCATTTCTGGGAGTTCAGAGCTTACATTTAAGAGGTTGCCAAGCTGGCGGATATGGTCAGAGAAGTGGTTCAGGAGATGATCTTCACAAAGTTGAAATCAGATTCGTCGACAAGATGTTGTGCAATGTCTGACTCGATTTTGCGTTCTCTCTTCATCAACGTGACGACGCTTTGCAGCCGCAGAAAGATTGTTCCAAGCGGGGTCACTCTCCCGTTCTGCTGTTTGTCCAAAGTAAGCTGCTCTTTCAAGGCTTCCGAGACCTTCTTTGTAGATTTACTGGCGCGGAATCGATTGAAAACATCCTTGTGACGATGAAACTCCTCCAGATAATTCTCCATGTACTCGATCGTGGCCTCAGTATGGTACCGGTACTGTGCCATAAGGTGAAAATACACTAAGTTCTTGACGCACAACAGGGCTTCTTTGAAGGGAATCCTTTGGCTCGCCAAAGGGTTTAAAAGAGTCGCCGCAAACACTGGAACAATCACACGCCCAAGTGCTTTCATCTCCTTACCACCCCATTGCGTCACCTGGCTATATGGCATGTCGAATTGAGCGAAGCCAGGATATGGAGGCATCATCGCCCAGAGCTGGTTGAATTTGCCGATCGTGGAATGTTGTTCGAGGAAGGACCTTACCCAGTCCATCAAATGCTTAAGCATACCGGGATAGACGGTATGAAGAATATCGGGTACAATAATAGTCGTCGGAGAGATGCATTTCATATTCCAGAAGACGCCTTCTGTGGTTCCAACCGCTCGATCTTCCAGATAGTGTCTTGCTTCCCGTCTCTCCATCTCATCTCCCTGAGTCGTGAGTATCATTGTTTGGAAGTATAGCCGATAGTCTCTCAATTGCCACGACAATGAATTCCCTTCTCCAAACGACGATTTCGGTGCTTCGCACACAGGGCAATGGGGCTGCTTGATTGAATGCAAGTGAATGTTTTCGAAGTAGTCAGCCGTCCATGCAAAGATGACAGGATAACATTGCCGCATCCGACCGTCCGCACAAAGCATAAGCTTTCCAGTGTTGGAAAGCATGTCGAGAGGACGAAAAATAAGCTCGAAGACCTTCCTTAAAACCTCTTGATTGTGGATTTGTTGTTCCTTCATGGCAGTTGTTTTTTGATGTTCTTTAAAGTGATATTTCGGAGGAACAGGAAGAAGGGCAACAAGGATGGTTGCAAGATTTGAAGGCTTCGATCCAATCGTCGAGTCGATGTTTCCGAGACTCAAATATACTGGCCATTCCTTCTTGTCGCCCGAATAGGTTGTAAGATGTGTCTGGTCTGAACTGCCAAAAAAGGGACAATCGTAGCTCCAAGCGGCCACCGTAGCTAATGAAGCGGTCGAAATCATCGTAGCTATGAAGAAATTCAACTAACGTACCTGTTCATTCCACCACCACTCGCTTGATTTCACATCTGAGTAGATACGTTCCTCAGCATCATTGAATTCCTTTGCTGGAGCATACGACATATGTTCCATGAACGCAGGCTGTTGCATGAGGAACTCAATGCAGTCAACAGGATTGCTGTAAAAGAAACGTGTGTAATCATCGTCGTGAAGGTTGTTTGGATCGGCCAAACGAATGTAACGCACTTTGCCGGATTTCCAAGAGTCGATGCCCATTGCGTAGGACATTTCGTTCAACCTTTTGAATAAAGTGTGGGACGAAGTGATGTTGCTGACGGTTGCCATCGTAGGGTTCCTGAAAAGCTCGTTGATAGCAGCTCTGCTCAAGTTGTGCTTGACGCACCAGTGCGCTAATCGATACTCCTCCTCGCGAGAAAACGGTGACCATAGATCAATTTCATCGTCGAAGATATCGAAATACTCGTTACTAATAGGCTTGCCGGCTAGACAGTCGTCCAAGTGTGGAGTACCACAAATACATGTCCGAACTGGAGGTTACTCTGGATCGATACATGCATTCTTGCTGTCGGCTTCTGTATCGCTGGAATCATCGTTGGAAGGGTGAAGAAAAGGGTCGCGATGCGGTTCATGAACGAATGGAAGTAGAATACTATCGTGCTCAATCGCGAAACCATCATCTGGCAGTTTTTCGGCTGATACGTATACTATCCTTGCTTTGTGGTCGCGACGGAGGTGAGTGATGTAAGCACCGATGTAGGAGTATGTCTTCGAGCAGTAAAGACACAGTTGACGAAGATCCACGTTTCGTTAGCAAAATGAACTGTCGCAACAACGTTGAGAAGCGTCTCGACGGTCTTTTACCTACTCACACCATTACAAGCCGGCTGTCCTCGGACAAAGCCGCACCGCAATTGACTTTTTCCAAACAGGGGTCCTACCACTCTTGTAGGATTTCTCGCATCCTCCTTCACACGTTTGCAAAGTGTTTACTCGCTCTCTCAATTTCAACATCCCTTGGATCTGGAAACGCATACCGCATCTGCGTTCAGCTCGTCAGGGCGATTGTTTTGCACCCTCACAAGACCCTCCTATGCCCATTGCCTGATTTATGGTTGTCACTTTATCTTAAGTTCATACCTTACATCAACCGTGCATTCTCCTTGGATACCGACTCAGCGACGTCATCGCAGGGTACAAGAACTAGAGCAAGGACAAACGAGTGAGATATGACTGCAGAGCATGCTTTTAGTTGTCTTTGTGATGAACTTAAGCGTTCAGTCGACAAATCAAGGCGCTTAGATGATGCTAAGCAAATTACCTCCTAGCTGAATTGCAGCCAAGATGATGTCGCCGGATCAAGAAAACCCTCCAAGTCCATATATATATTCGCCTTGCCTGCCCACATTACTTACAATCTCCAGAACCTTCGACACACCCTCCTCACCTCTGCTACCGCATCACATCACCCTTGACGATATATTCTACACTCCCGACGATTGTTTAGAGTAACAAGCATTCGATATCCACCACTGAATCATTGACCACCTTTGAGAACGTAAAATGTAATGTGATGCCTTCTGGTTGCCGATATCAGTCGTCGCAGATGCTAATACAATCCAGATGCCGACTCTTCAAGTCCGCGTCTGGGCCGAGAACGCCGGTGTTGGAGTCAGCCAATGGGCAGCAGAAACCATGGGGATTTGGCAGGATAAGGGTGGCTTGACAACACAACGGATAGATAATAAAGTGAGGGAGCGCGTCTGGGAGATTGCCCAGTCCATGAACATCATCAACAAGCAAGGCGCCGGCCCCGAGCAATGGGATCTCCTAATCGATCGTTGCGTTACTCAAATAACTGAACCGGAGTCTAAAAGGCCGCTTTGGAAACAGTACATGGCAGACAAGACTAACCTCGATGGTCAGAAACTCAAGGCAGGACTGGACGAGTTCACGGAGGTTGGCCTTCGCCGAAGGAAGAATAGGCTCGAAGAAACCCCGACTAAGAAGAGGAAACTTGTGCACGTTGGTATGTATTTCATCGCCCCGATGCTTCTCTTGCTCTTCCGGATGATGTGTAGATCCAGAAGACGACGAGGAAGGAACCTAGGGTCACAGGTCTTCGCCGATAAAGGTGCGTTGCGACGCCTCGAACGATTTCCTTGTCGAGCCATTTAGCTTTACCATCACCTATGTGGATCCCGACCTTGCTGGGAAGAGGGTGGGTGAAAGCAACACTCAGCTATTCTCATGGCACTGGCCTGGGGATGATGAATCAATACTTCCGATAGTTACATCAATCGTCGATACCACCATTTTGTCGATTGTGAATGCTGCAATCGCCAGTCTGCCAGACCCCAGCCGGAAAATCCGAGAGCTTTGGAGCTGCCTGGCACAGCGTAATGGAGATGGTGGTCCGTACGCCCGTAATGTTACCCCAATCCTCAATAACAATACTGCAGCCGGATGGGTAAAGGCGGCGATGAAATTAAGCAACCCAACGCTTTTTTGCGTCGTTTATCGTGGCAAACAAGCCGACGGCACAGATGGTGCCCAGACGCCTATGCGTGGTGGCCGCAGCTACCTTCCTCTGGATGACATCCTCCCACCTCCAGCTGAGGATATGATCGAT
>Ga0307512_10003010_pt1 | contig 20314 bp, 19 predicted proteins | sample 14_EM_MG_FD_200267 | JGI IMG/M metagenome (GOLD analysis project Ga0307512, IMG submission 200267) | Populus trichocarpa ectomycorrhiza microbial communities from riparian zone in the Pacific Northwest, United States - 14_EM | ecosystem: Host-associated > Plants > Roots > Unclassified | place... | reverse complement strand
CTGGTTTATTTTTCCTCCGAATGATTAAATACCTTTCTCCGTCGATATTGCTATCGGTCCAACCCTTTTTCCCGAGCGTTGGGTTCTGATTTCCCCTGATATTTGTAGTTGACTTTGCATTCGTTGCAACAGCAACAGTTGTTTCCTTGTAAGAGTTAATCTTGACAGCAGGACTATTATGTCCGGCACGCAGGAGGGGGCGGAGGCAATTTAACTGGTGCCGAAAGAAAGAGGTTTAACTTTCCCCCGGGAAAATTCCGAGGGGGGTTGGGTTGACTTGGAAAGCGTGTCCGGAACAGCCCGGATAGGGTATATGGTATGGTATGGGGAGTGTCAGCCTTGATGATATTTCAAACTCCGCGGTGGTCGGTTAGAGAATTTGGGATGGCAAGAGGAGTGATTGGTCTAACGATTCAGCATGCATCTAACAAAACAGAGTTGGTTTACACTTCCGGTGCTTGTCCTCGGCCAGAGTAGAAACCCTTCCTGCAACGGCCAACCAACGTTTGCAACTACGTACAGCATGAGTCGAAACCACTTCAGTGAATACGGGGTACACCACACAGCACTGGAGTTTCAAGGATGTGCTAATACGATTTTGAATGGCAACTACGGGCGTGTGAGACTTGTTTATTTGCGAAGGGTATTTAGTCACTCCTCAAATTTAAGAGCACTGCGAGATGCGGTGGTCTTCGGCTACGGGCGTCGGGGGCGTGGTGTGGTCGGGGTGTGAGAGGAGGAGATGGAGGAAAGGATCGGAGAAAGTGTTATGGGAAAAACCTAGATGAGTTAACATGCAATAAACACAGTAGACGAGAGGAACACAATATGTAGTGACGTCAAGCGGTAGATTCGAGAAAAAACGGAAGCGGGAAGTGGCAACTGTGGTGCTTTAGTCCAAGAGGTTGGGGAGCAAATCTACCGTGTACTGGTCAAAAGGAATCTAAAAAATTTGAGTCTTTATCTTGCTTCGTGCTACATTTCGCAGTCACCGTTGTGTTTCTGAATAGGAGGCGAATATGGAACGTGGTTAGTTAACAACAAAAGCCCTGCTCTATACATGCACGACAATAATACTATTAGTATCCAACGCCTCAACACTCCTCCCAATTTCTCACATCATCTCGGTGCACTATTGTAGGTCTGCAACAACAGGGTTAGGGTATCGCGATCCACTTCAATTCCGAGTGATGCTGAGTGCTTGGCTATAAGTGAAGTCTAGTATGGGGTAAGGTAGTATGTGCTGGAATAACAAGAATAGGGCATGTTAGTGAGAGATAATAGATCGCGATTTATCCCGCCGATGCGAGTAATCCGAGGTGAAAAGACCTTCACAGGCCGACGATAGAGGTACACTACGGGGGCTCGAATAAGTACATAAGCATCACATGGGTTTGAAGTGAGGCTGCCATGTATTATTAAGTTGATGTGGTGCAGTTTCCAGTTGTAGGCAGATATGAGGAAAACTAATCTGTTAACAGCACCGAAATGTAAGCCTGTCTGATTTTGACAGCAGCACAAAGTCTGGGAAGGTTGGTAGAGTTGACAGGCTTGCAGTAGTGTGCAATGCTAGCACAGTGGTTGGGTTAATAGGTTTAGCAACCTGATGTCAACCTGTCGGTAGTAGACGGTGTTGCTGTGATGGGATTTTTTTGGTTACAGTGTAGAGCTGCAGATATCACCAGCTTCCCTCCCTTGCTGCAGCATATAGCAGCAAGTGTTGGGATTGGGGTGATGGGTTTGTCACTTTTAGGATCTACTTTCATCTCCAAATTACTTTCCCACTGCTCCCATAATTTTTATATGTATATGTGGGTGCGAGGCATGCAGCTGCTGTATATGGTGGTAGTTATTATGATGGCGATGTGATGGTGATGGCGATGTGATGGTGGTGGTGGTGATGAGAGTGGTGGTTGCCAATGGCAGAAACTGCTGCGGCAATGGCTGCCGCTACGGTGATGGCTGCCACAGTGGCCATCTCTTAACAATTTGACAAACCTGACAGGCTGACATGAAGGCCATTTGGCTGTCACTCAAATACACCTGTAAGGTTTGCAATGGACTGCAAGGTCAACAACTGTGATAGCCGAAAATACTCAACAGCCTAGGAGTGAGGAAAACATGTCAAACTAGGTTGTCAAAGATGATAGCCCCATGTGAGGTCCATGACATGCTTACCTATTTAATCAAACCCCCCATAAAGTATGTATCCGATCCAGCTACTTACATTCGCTTTGCGACCAAGCCCAGGGTCGACTTCCGGGATCTACTAACATAACAAGAGTTGATGGCATGTGAATGACTGATTAACGAATGAGGTTTCCATCCAGAATAGGTTAGCACCTCACCTCAATACACCGTGCGGGAGAATTAGGAAACGTCTTCCCCTACATATCAAATAACGTAGCGTCCACAGCCCCCACTACCATTTCCCCCTCTATAGGATTCCAACGCTGTTCTTTCTCGCACACATTTCGAATTTTCGAATATCCGCTAGAACAAAATCTCGAATTCCCAAAATTATGGCGCTCCCTGCGCTCAGCGGTCAACCAGGCCGCGATAACCGTTCCCTCCGTGTCCTTGTGGACCTGCATACCGAGCTCAAGCCCTCCCACCAGAGCCTCGAAGCAATCTCCCACGTCCCGCTGCTCTACACCAATCTTCTCCTACCCTCCATCGCTGAGCTCGGCCTGCCCCGACCCGCCGCCGCTTCTCCTTCACCACCGCCATCACCTCAACCTCCCTCTCTTTCTCCTCCAGGCTACCGCCCCTGCGTTCCTCCCCTGGGCCTCCCCAGCCTCCTTTGGTTCTACGGGACCAGGGTACGCGATGGCGATGGAAGAATCGTATGGTGCTGCCACTTCTGTAAGTGTTGCAGTATAAGTGGAAGGTTCTGGCTGACGGTAATAGGTGGGAAGCGGTACCACACCGAGAATATGGGACACGGATTCGGCCACCTGGAGAAGAATCATGGGCTGCTAAGGGGGATGTTGTAGGGTGGAGGTGGCGGGTTTCTTGGGGGCTAATAGTTCAAGGGTTTTTGGGTCACTGTTCCTGGGGAGATTTATTTCGTGCGTCGTGCGTGCACATTCAGTGTTCGCAAAAGTCTGGGCACCAGCTATCACTACAGCACCTGACCTCCAAAGCCGGCGCGGCGATACTTACGACACTTCGAGGCCTCTCTGCTTTAACTTAGCTGGCATTCCTTCAGAACAAGACTTAAGAGCGTGTAAGATAACCATTGACGGTTGGTAGCAAATCGGTGAACCTGCGGTCTACTAGTACAGCTAGAGTAGCAGAGGAGGGTGTGAAACTGGTGGAAACGAAAGCCTCCAACGTTTGTTCAAGGGATATAGTAGCATTTGAAGGACGGGTTTAAAACAAGTAATTAAACGACGACGGAATGAATACTAACAGGTACCCCACTCGATCATCGTTCCCCCTAACCGGCCATCTGAGCATACACTGCTAGAATGGTTGGTTGGCATTTCAACTACATCGAAGAATTCGGCAACGTCCTCTTCCCCCAAAACTCTCATAATGCTTGATGACGTAGGAGACCTCCAAACCCCCATAACCATTTCAACCCCAATGTAGATTGTTTTTCGTGCACTCAAACTCACACATACTACTCCAAACTCTGCCATCCTGATCGAAAAACAATATGGCCTCCGTCGCCACCCCTCCCGCCACCGCCGCTCACCCGCCGCCCCCTTCTAACGCCAATGCAAACGCAGCTCTTCTCACGCTTGCACATATTGCTGAGGCAGTCGCTTTCCGTCTCCCTGTTTCTGCTGCCTCTAGCGCTTCCACTCCTCCATCTAATGCCGCTACTGCTGCCGCCGAGGCCCTCATTGCCCTAGCAGTCGACGCCGCCACCGCTCTCCCTTTAGATGCCGCCGCTGGTGCCTCCCCTGCTCCAGCTAGCGCCGCAATCGCCACCGCAGCTCTACATCACCTAGCCGGCGCTGCTGTCGTTCCACCTCCTGTTACTACTGCCATCCCCCCCGTTGCCGCTGACACTCCCTGCGTTGCCGCTCCACCCCCGGCCTATTACCGCCCTTGCCGCCCCCCGCAGAGTGCTTATGGAGTCCTGTGGTACTATGGTGGGCAAACGGTGCACAATGGCAGACGATATTGGAACTGCTACTTTTGTTAGTACCCCAGATTGTGCGCGCAGAGAGGTTTGGCTGACTGACGGTGACAGGTGGCACCCGGTACCCTATGGCCTCCATGGGCCAAGGGTACCGGCACCTCTTCAAGAAGCATGGGATGCTCAGGGAAGCCTTGTAGGGGGAAGTTAGGAATGAAATTTTTTTGTCTTGCAGTTGAGTTTGTAGTTTGCGTGATGGTGGTTGCTGAGGATATATTCCAGAGAAGCTAATAGTGTAGATGACCCGCCGTTAGACTACCACATGGTGGCCCTTGCAGACTAGTCTCCCACTTATATGAGCTCCGAGGAACTCCGAGGATAAATCTCCATATATCCGTAAAAACCTCGCAAACCCTCACCTCCTTTTCCCTTCCACCCCGTGAACAAGTCTTATGCCTAAGTATGGCTTCTGTCAGTGTGTCTTCACACAGATCATACAGACTTAAATCGTAGACAAAGTTCTAACTATCTTTGTCCAAAAGTGATACCCCAGGCGAGTGATGATATATGAAGTAATCAAATTAGAGTTTACACCTTTACAACACCACTAGGAGGCTAACCCTCTATATGTTACTATATGGGGTGCTGCACACCTGCCCTACAACTCCTAAATGAGGTGTACAGAGGGCGTCCACTCCCCACCGAAAATTAGGCAAGATCCACCGCCACTGACATCCATCAATGTAGAGGCCCATATGCATATGTATGGCTCCCCAAGCTACTCTTGGCAACGTAAAACACCTGCATCCCACCAAAACAATCAAGTGAACTCCACATATATCTTCATCCATCAATGTAGATAGCTATATGTGCATATACAGTAAATGTATCTGCCAGTGGCATCATCCTCACCATTCGCATTGTTCTCACTTTTCGCATTGTTCTCACCATTCGCTTTGTCCTCACCATTCATGTCATCCGCACCACCGAATAACTACTTACTCACCACAACCTACAAATCCCATATGAGTAGCGACGACAAGAACTATTTTATCGACGCCAATGACAAGCAAACGATAGCCATGCTACCACCTCTGCCACCTCTGACTAAGGTCGTTTCTTGGAAATGGTAATGCACACTACCAAGTCATGGCCAGCACAATATGGATTGCATACTGATAGCTACTGCTTCTCCTAACAAAGAGGTATAGATTTCTCTGCTTTGGAGAGCTGCTGCTCCAAGGACCTCTAAGTATGACTCTCAGACCTTATCCCCAAAACTGCTGCACAACACCGAGCAGGCTACACTGCACTCTGATCACAATCTGCAATTATTGTCGCAGGATTCAAATATTTCTGGCATTGAGAGTAATGTGTCAAGGAACTCTAGCCTTGGGAGTAATCTGTCCAACATCTCTCTACAGCTTATCAAGTAGCATACCACTGTTACAACAATGACGACAATGACCACCACTACACATACTAGGAAGTGGGGCATGAACTTCAGTTCACACAGAAACAGATCTTCATATCGTATTTTGAGAGAGGAATGACTGATGGAAGCTCAAAGACCCTGGCCTGGAGAGAAGAAGCAAGGAGAACAACTGGGCTTAGTCTAGAACAAGTTGGAGTATGTATGTTCATTCTTGGGTGAAATCGCTAACACTTGCACAGCAACAAAACTGAAACATGCGCAAAGAGTATACAGATGAGAAGATTAAGATGTTTGAAAGAAGTGCTGGATGGGTGCTCAAGATCAAAGATGTTATCCAGGAACTTGAAGACTGCTCTGTCAGGCAGGAGTGTCTTGATGTGTGACTGAAGTTACAAGTGGAGACTGTATGCTCACAATTGCTTCACTCCTTAGGCTGCTGCTGACAGATGAATAGAATGTGATTGTAGCTTCTGCAAGCTAAATGGCGGATTGCAGATTGGAACCACTTAAGTATCTGGTGGGCAGCTTATGGTGTCTTGGCTGTGTATATGGGTATATGGGTATATATATTTACATACAAGTATATATAGCAACATACACTCGAGTACGCTGTTTGAGCCTGTATAGATAACTATATGCGAATATGTGCGTATATAGATATTTATTTGTAGATACGTGAACAAATTTGAATAACTTGGGATTTTAAGCATATTGCCATATATGGCAACATACACTTGAGTACGCTGTTAGAGATGTATAGATACATATATGTCAATAAATGCGTATATAGACATATATTTGTAGATACGTGAACAAATTTGAATAGCTTGTAAATTATAAGCATATTGGCATATATATCTCCATATATCTATATACATACAAGTATCTGCACTTAAATAAGAGCTAATCTTCAATTGTCCCTATAAGCATATATATGCAAATACAGATGTATATTTATCTCTAAATACACTGTTGGGATGACTAAGCCCTTGTATATTTTTCACATGCTGCGAAAATATCCCCTTACATGTGGAAGTAGAGAGCATCAGGCACCATCTGGAAATCAGTTCAGTTGCACGTAGGAAATTCCGGCTGTTTTGAGAGTTTCTTCACCACCCTCTATTCCCTCGAGCTCTCTGATAAAGCCAGCAATCCGCTCACCTACCTTGTCAGTCTCTTCTTTGCCATCGAAGGTTACCATCTTGAGGAAGTTACCATCATCGGCAAAAGTGCAAATCGACTATAGGCTGCGCTACGCGCACACGCGTAGCTCATAGCAAGCTTCCCGTGGACCCCTGCGCGACGCGCAGCCTATAGGCATCTATAGTCGATTCATAGAGATGTGCGCGTGGGCCTATGGAACTATATACGGCGCCGGCCAGAGATGGACCTATACTTGTCTTTACTGGTCTTCGCTGTAATACCAGTACTGTACACACTATCGCTGCGAGTCTGGATGAGAGCCCACTGGCGATTGAAAGGCTGCTCTAGAGCCTGCTTGAGAGCCTGCTTGAGAGCCTGCTTGAGAGCCTGCTTGAGAGCCTGCTTGAGAGCCTGCTTGAGAGAGCCGAGCTTCGGGAGGAGTAGAGTTTTCCACTGGAAGCTTTTGGCCGATGGCAAACTCTGAGTTTGTGGAAGCTTTGGCTAATGGAAAGCCTCTAAGTCTGTGGAAGCTTTGGCTACTAGAAGGCTCTAAGTCTGTGGAAGCTTTGGCTACTAGAAAGCTCTAAGTTTGTGGAAGCTTTGATGCTAACGTTGACGTAGCCAACCTACTTGTCAAAGTGCTTCTGGTACGATGACCACCATCACCGACACCATCATCATCCCCATCATCACCATCATCACCATTGCCATCATCACCATCAGCCCCAAATGCGTACACATACGCCCACAATTGGTGGGAAGCAAGTAGTAGATTCCACTGGAAAATCTGAGTCGGAGATCTGCTCTCCCCAAGATCCAATTGTCTACCTTTCCTGCACAATCTCAGGCTGCAATTGTCAACACCATGGCCGTGAGGCATCGTGAGATCTCGTCTCGGTGGGCGCAAGAAAGATAAGGTTCAGACTATGGTATCAACCGATGTCATGATTTCGGCCGCCCGCCACCCGCTGCCACATGCCACACGCCACCTGCCTCACGCCTCCCGGTGCCTGGCGTCTGCAACTCAACAAGTCTCTGGATCGAGCATGCAGGAGGAGTAGAGTTTTCCACGGGAAGCTTTTGGCCGATGCAAAACTCTGAGTTTGTGGAAGCTCTGGCTAATAGAAGGCTCTAGGTCTGTGGAAGCTTTGATGCTGACGTTGACGTAGCCAACCTACTTGTATAAGTACTTCTGGTACTATGATCACTATCACCAACACCATCACCATCGCCTTCGCCTTCGCCTTCGCCATCGCCATCGCCATCGCCATCATCTCCATCAGCCCCAGACCGAATGCGCACACATACGGCCACAATCAATGGGAAGCGGGTACCAGATTCCGCTGGAAAATCTCAATCAGAGATCTGCTCTCCCCAAGTTCGAATTGTCTACCTTTCCTGTGGAATCTAAGGCTGCAATTGTCAACACCATGACCATGAGGCATCGTGAGATCTTGTCAAGGTGGCTGCGCTAAAGATAAGGTTCAGACTATGATATCGACCAACGTCATGATATTGACCGATGTCATGATTTCGGCCACCACACGCCACCCGCCCGACGCCACCTGCCTCAGGCCTCCCGGTGCCTGCAACTCAGCAAGTCTCTGAATCGACACCCGCCACCCACCACCAGCCTCACGCCTCCCGGTGCCTGGCGCCTGCAACTCAGCAAGTCTCTGGACCGAGCACACAGGAGCATACATCGGAGCATATAGTCAAGTGAGATTGGGAGTGTCTTGCCTCTGGAGAGTGTATTTGAGCGCGTACAGCCAAGTAGGCTGGGAGTATGTCATCGAGTGGAATTAGGAGTGTACTTGAGAGCGACTCGGAGGTGTACTTCGGTGCGTACTCGGAGGTGTTCTTGGGAGTGTCTTGAGAGCTAACTTGGGAGCGTACAGTCAAGCTGGCTGGGAGAGTGTCATCAAGTGCAATTGGGAGTGTACTTGAGAGCGTGCTCGGGAGTATGCTTGAGCGTGTCATGAGAGCTTACTTGGGAGCGTACAGTCAAGCAGGCTGGGAGTGTGCCATCGAGTGCAAATGGGAGCGTCCTTGAGAGCATGCCCGGGAGTGTACTTGGGAGCGTCTTGAGAGCTTACTTGAGAGCGTAAGTGAAGCAGACTGGGAGTGTGCCATCGAGAGCAATTGGGAGCGTACAGTCAAGCAGGCTGGGAGTGTGCAATCGAGTGCAATCAGGAGTGTACTTGGGAGCGTGCAATGAAGTGCATCTGGCAGCCTGCTTTCAAGTTTGTTGTATGCAATGTGATGTATAGTATCCAGCGCACAAAATCGCATGCATATCGTTGTAATCTAGTTAACAAGTAGGTCCATAGGACGTTCATAGTGCTACGCGTCAAATATGCTATGAATTACCGTCCCAGAAACAGCTTCTCTATGAGTTACGCGTCGTGTAAGGTCATTTTTCCCGGTGATGGTAACCTTGATTGTGTTGGATGGAGGTCTGCAGGAACATTTAGCACAACAGTATGACTATTTCAGGATGCTCAGGGATTTTACAATGATCGTCTTACAGATCATAACATCCCTATTGGAAACTCCGATATCATCAATGAACTCCTCCAGATCTTGTTTGTGCTCTATACCCACACCCATGATGCACTTATCCCACATGAACTCTCGAATCTTCTTGAGAACATCATCAGGAATGTTATAGAACTAGACAGCTAACATTAGAGTTGATAAACAGCAATAGCAGGCATAGGAAACAAATCTCAGGGCACACTTCCTGGATATAAATCTCCCTCTTGATGACCTCCTCGTCAATGCTGTCGCTTCCCTTCGAAGCGTGACCAATGAGCGATGTTATGATCCGCTTGGGGAGCTGTCTGGTTCCCTGATTGATGGCAGGTGCAGCTTCCTGCAGTACGAGGAGCTACCACAGGTTAGCAATGTGTGCTGATGTCAACGAGTGGTGTATAACTTCGTATCGCCCATGTTACGGAGAACCATCTTGAGATCTGGGGCTGGATGAGGATTGACAAATGACAAGTCGTTGGATGACGGTTGTTCGATGACTGTTGTAGATAGTAGTTGGCCGTATATGAATACATGGGGATGTAGAGAGATGAAGTGCAGAAGCGAAGGTTAATCAACATGGGATGTATGTTCGCGCATTGCTGAGCTGCCAAGTCTGACTTTGCTTACTGATAGGTCATCACTGATGCTAGCCAACACCATCAACATCGACAAAGCTTCAATGTCAACAAGATGCTGCGTTCCAGCTTGCAGGCATCTTCATCATCGCTGGCCATCTGCCACTTTCCCAAGTTGGAAGCTCAGAACTAGTATCTTGATCAGTTTGCCCTGGGGAGTAACCTTCAAGGCAATGGGGTCAAGAACTGAGATGTTGATAGAGCCACAATCTATTTGGGCGCCAACAGTTAAGATACTGTCCGAGTATGTATGCTACTCTTTGCTGTACTGATCCGATAGCTAATGTACTTCAGTGTTGGCTCAATGCCATAGTACCACTGGCCAGATCTACAAGTGAGTCTACTAGTCCACCACTCAACATCTCACCATCATTCCGCCCTCAAAGTGGCAGCCCTGTGATTTATAGCTATGATATGACACATTGTGAATTTTAGCAGACTTCACCATCTCGGTTTGCAAGTAGTGTTAGGAAAATGTCCGGGTAACGAGGCAGCAGTACGGGTTCGGACTGGATAAACGGTTCGGTTCGCTTCCAGAACCATCCAAAACCCGACCCCCAGCATCTTGGCGGGCCAAACCCGGACCCGTACCCGTCAACCCGTGGGTTTTGCCGGGTTTGGCTAGACCCATCGGTTCCAATCTCGGGTTCTGTGTTTCGGGTTTTTCTATTTATGGTCGCATTTAGATACCGTACTGTTAATTGCAAAATATTAACTTTTGCACACCGTTGTCCTTTTCAGATGCATCAGCTGCCTTTATAACCGAAAACAAGAGATACACGCTCCAAGCCCCATTCTGACAATGAGCATCAATGGAGCATCAATGATTTTTAGTCTTGTAAGTCAGGTAATTGAAAAGTGACTTGTCCTTTGTTATGCATAAGCAATGTATTGGCCGCCTTTACAGGCTAAAAAGAAAGCAACACAATCCTTGCCCGATCGTGAAAATGAGCGTCAACCGAGTGTCAACAATATCTAGTCTTGTAAGTCAGGTAAGTGAAAAGTGACTTGTCCTTTGTTATGTATAAGCGATATATTGGCTGCCTTTACAGGCTAAAAAGAAAGCAATATGCTCCCTGCCCGATCTTGAAAATGAGCGTCAACGGAGCATCAACGATTTTTGGCCTTGCAGGATGGTTAATCAAAGCGTGAGATGGCTGCTAATGTCTATATATGGAGTTTTAACTGGATTTACAGGCTAAAACGTTCAGGATCACTGAGTTGCAGCATTGAAAATGAATTTAGTTGTGATTATCTGGGAGGCTGCGGTGGGACGACCTCTTGCATATCAGAGTATAAAGGCTGCCAAAACGTTGTTTATAGATATATGCGATCATTTACCACCAAGATTACCCAAGATTCAAGACCAAAAACATTGTCGCTTTGTTGACACTCATTGTCAAGATGGGGCAAGGAGAGTGTAGCATTCTATTTTGCCTAAAAAGGTGGCCAATACAATGATTGTAGATAACAACAATAAATTCACATTCTAATAACCTGACTTACAGCACGAAAAATTGTTGACGCTCCGTTGACGCTCATTTTGTCACAGGCGTATCCGCATTATGCAACCATTCAATTTGGCATAGAATATCATTTACTGTGTTTTGGCAGTCATTCTATTCTTTTTCATGTATGTTTTCATTTATCACTACATTGTTCTTTAATTGTGCATATAAATATATCCTTTAAAATATTTTAAAGTATCCGCTAATTGTAGATAATGATAATACTCAAAACTCCTGTTCCTTTCAATCAATTCTCGTCCTCACCCTCAGATTTGCCCAAAAGGCTGTTGTCATCTTCAAAATCAATGTCAGTGGTATTTCCATGCAGCAGATAGTGTACTCAGCAAATCTGGAATAAAATCTTTATCGTGTTTGCAATCCTTGGCAAATGCATTATGATTTCAAAATTTAGTGTTTGGAAGTGGAGAATGCATATACAGACACCTGGATGGCATACCGTCGATTTCATAACTTTCGTTTCCCTCAGTGTCCCCTGGTGGTGCAAGTGGCGTTCCAGGCTGACATGGCCTTCCGGGCAGAGGTGCCGCCGGTTCTGGTGGCGGTGCGGCAGTTCCTTTGCGCCTCCAGCGTGTCTGCAGATTGTTTGCTGTATTATTTTGGCCTGGAAGGCAGCCGGCCGTATGATTTTTATAAAATATTGCTGGATGTCTTTCCCTCGTAGCCTTCACCTTCTTATGCCCAGGATACTCAACTCCTCGCTTCTTCTCTTCTCAGACTTCAGCATGTGCTTTCTTGATTAGTTGTTGTGTTTCCTCTACTGCGGCTCGCGAAAACCCTCCTTTGGCTGTTTTTGCCATATTCAAGGCAAAGTGCATGTCGGACTGTTCCAGCTGTACTGGACCTCCTTGCCTCGCCATAGTAGCAGACATGTTGAAAACCTACAAGAAATTAGTGGCTGCTGCTGAAAGGTAGCTGCAGCTATTACCTCAACCATATACGACTCCGTGGCCTCCTCTAGAGTCTTTAAAGCCTGTTTGGTCCACTCCCGGGAACCGGTATCACGAAATTCGTCCGTGAAAATCGCAGAGCTGATGACATGGTGATGTTCGATTTCGCGGACTGCGCGGACAAATGCCTTCGTTGACCATGGAGGTTTGCCATTACAGGCAGCGATAAATTGGTCACGCAGCTCTCTACGTACACCAGCTGTAGATTATATTGTTAGTTGACTGCCTTCTATAGCGATATGGAGCTTCTCACATCCGATTGCATGCTGTTGCCTATTATTGCTGCGTCCAGTTTTAGGTACTTTTTATAAATGTGCGTCCTGGGCCATATTTTCGGTGGCTGCAACTGCAGCATCGTGGAGGACTAAGTGGTGTCTGCGTCGCAGCTGTGTCTCAGCCAGGGGTGCATTGGAGGAAGCGCCCATCGTTCGGCTCGATTCCGATATAATCACACCCGGCCGAGGTGTTCGTGGAGCCATGACTTGCTGTTGTGGAAAAGGTGAGGTAGATGATAACGAAAAGTGGAAAGTCCTGAGGAATATATAGTAAGCTACAGGTCACAAAGGAATGAATGGCTGGCAACTTGCATGTTCTACTCAAGATACATCCTAATTCGAGGTGATTCCAACGCTCCCACGATTTGCAGTAAATCGGTCCGATGATGTATGTTTGTTTGTTTGCAGGGATACATTGCGGTGAATGACAGCTGATATCTCATGTTTGAGAGATATAAAAAGGAAATTATTCAACGGAAAGGTCGTCTGGTGATGTTTGTCTCAACACATTGCTGGGATGTTACATGAAACATATGCTAACTATCATGTCATAACGTATGATTAGTGTTACTATTCCCGCTGAAATGACGGTCAAAACGCAGATTTTACTTTGTTCGAGTTGATCAAACGTACGAACCTTGACATAAAAGACTCAGCCTGCCTCCATGTGGTGCATATCTTGCAACATCCAACATCTCGCCCAACAACAAGGTCAACAAACGATGCAATGGTCAATGCTCCGAAAAAGAACCTTTCGCTACTTCCAGCGGGCAAATATGGCAAATCGACAAAAAATGCCACACGTCAAGGTCATCAAGCAAATGAAGGCAAGAGCGGCTTCGAGGCAGAACGGATCCGAGCATTGGGAGGATTGTGCAGCTTACGATCTAAAAAGAAGCTTGGGGCAGAGAAAAGACAGGAAATGCACTTCTTAAGCAACGCAGAGAAAGAGAAATGGATCGTGGATTATGTGGAGAGAGAGACCGCTGTGGCAAGAACGCGAGTTCAAGATGCAGAGACAGCGATGGCGCAAGAGCTGAAAGATATGACTACTGCCACCGGAAAACCCGAAACAATGTTTGAAGAGATGTTGAATGCTATCGGAGACAGGCTGAGTGATCTTGCATGTTCCGATGATGAGTAGGATGGGGAAGACAAGGAAGATGATGAAGAAGATACAGAGCTCGGCAAGCTTAGTGATGATGATGAACCTGGCTGGGTGATGGGCACAATCCCCAAAATGGTACAGCACCGCATGGAGAGTTTTCGGCAGAACCAGATGAGGCTTGACGAATTGACCCAACCGGGATGCGGTGATGCAGCCAACTACTTTTGTGAGAGAGATATGAAGTACGGGACTGCTGATTTGAAGGTACCGGCGGTTGACATGACTTAAATTGACACGACTGCAGCCTCAGCATCCCCGACAACAGCTGGAGAGCATTTGCGGACGCTTGATATTGTCCGAGGACAATTGGAAATGCCCGCAGTGACTTCTTGACCAGGAAGTAGTCAAATGAGGCTGGGTTTGGAGAAACCACAGTCAAACAAATTTATACCGGTTCTTTCCCCTGCCGCGGCGACCGATTTGATGCCGATTCAGGATGCAAAGCCAGTTTAACTCGTAAGCTTTTACCCCTGCATGAATCATCCCTAGCTAATTACCATATAGAAATCAGATACGGACGAAGATATGGTGACAGCTCCTGTGTTGCCGGAGTTATAGATAGCCAAATAGTTAGTTTTGCAGACCTATCTTGCGCAAAAGCAATTTATATACCTACTTTGCTACGTGTCAGCATTGTCCAGATTTCAGTGACCACATTGTGAGATATGATATTTCATCAGAGCATGTGCAACGGTCGTATGGGCCATGCGAATGTTCTAGACTCCAAATCTGGTTGACAGACGGCTAGCAAACTTGATATCGACTTGCCTGTTACAGTTACATTAGAAAGCAAAACCTAAAATAGAGACGAAATTTACTAACGAAATTTAGTTCAGTGATGTCATACGAGTAATAGGACGAGCGGTCAGTGCGCAGTGTGAACCCAGATCAATGGCAGCCGTTATGCAGCATTCGTTCATACAGCTAACTGCATAACTGTCCCCTCAGACCTGCTGCACATGATCGAAATTTTGAAAATTGCTTCTGGTATGTCATGGAAATCGAGGAAAACAAGCTGGAAAAAGAAAGGTCAGGAAGTCGGGCTCTATATGTCTAAAATTAGTTGATGGCTCTGTAGGCCGTAACATACGGGCTGAAAGCGCTAAAACGCGACGGAACTACGTCATTCATCCGACTGATGACGTGAATAGTGGTGGCTCAGAAACTGAGAGGCCTCGATGCTTTTGGATTCAGATGATTCTACCTAGAAACTGAATATTGGCTGTCAATAATAACGGTACGACATTCAAGCAAAATTATTGCCCACGGAATGACTGTGGGTATGTCTCTAAGGTGAGCGTCAATGGAGTGTCAACGATTTTAGTTTGATCTTTTCGGCAATCAAAGGGTTGCATAGTCACATCAATCCAAAGAGGAGTTATTGGCCAGCTTTCAATGTAAAAAGGCAAGTGACATGCTCCTTGCCCTATCGGAGAAATGAGTGTCAATGGCGCGCCACCGATTTCTGGTCTTGCAACATGGACAATGACTGGGCTGCGTGACAGCATTCATTCATATTGGCAGTATTGGCCGCCTTTATGGGCAAAAGAGCCAAAGACCATATCGCGACCACCTCCTAAAAATGGGCGTCAACTGAGCGTCAACGATTTTTGGTCTTGCATCATGGATAATTCAAGGGCTGAGCAATGGCATATACCCATAATCATAATTTTGGCCGCCTTTCTAGGCAAAAATGCTAGTGACAGTATCGCTACTACCTCCTAAAAATGAGCGTCAACGGAGCGTCAACGATTTTTCGGCTTGCATCTTGGATAATCAGACAGCAATGCAGCGGTGTTGACCCATAATCGTAATATCGGCTGCCATTATGGGCCAAAATGCTACTGATGATATTGCAACCGTCTCGTCTTTGTATGCCCCTGTATTCAACTACACAAATATGCATGTGATGTCTCACAGGACTGACTTTTTCCTCACTTGTAGCTCTAAAGCCGATATTTATGAAGAAGCGTTCTACCTAACCAGAACATATCTTTTGACAGTCACCCTGATCGAATTACGCAGAGTTCAATTTCCTACCGCGAGGTCAGATACAAAATCTTTAAATACCTCGTTACTAGAGGTTATGATATCTTCAAAAAATGAACATGTCTTTATTCGTAATTTGAGCGACCATACTTTGCAAATCATCTTCGATGCTTGGTGGGCTTCAATGAATGCAGGCTCGAAGCGGCCTATTGCTTGGAATAACTCTCGACATGTGCCATCGTGGCGATTCTACTCACATTGCCGAATTGAGGAGACTGGCAGCCCCGGCATCATATGTATCGTTTGTCATCAAGTTCTTCGGCATCCATCAGAACATGGAACCAGCTCAATGGGCAAACACTTGCTGGGAAAAGCACATATCACAAACTTAAACGAATTAACAGTGTCAGAGGTGACTGAATTGACTAGTTCAACGGTCGCTGAAACAGCTTTGGCCATACTGAAGCGGCAAGAAAGTCGAGGTATTACGATTGTAAGTTCGCCAAGGAAAATCACATTTACCATTCAAGTTTTAAGTATACTTACTGAATTGACAGACAAAATGCTCTAAACTGGCAGCAAAGGACTTTCAAACTGACGAATTGCACCAGGACACCTGGAATCAGAACATCATGTTAGGTTTTGTTTCGGCTCATATTCCATGGAACATGATACCAAACCTCGAGCTAAAATGGTCATACAATGCATTAAGAAACGAGTTGTTGTTACCATCCCGCAGCACCCTGAGTAATATTTGCCGGAGGGAATACCCACTGACAGTGGATGCAATTCAGAAGCAATTGCCATCAAGAAACAAAGTGAGTTTGGCTTTGGATGGATGGACATCGACGGACAAATTAGCAATAACGTCCGTCATTGCTTAATATATGGATCAAAATTGTGCTTTGCGAGAAGTACAACTAGCATTCTATGAGGTTGATAGCCCATTCTTTTCCAATTTCGAAAGCTCATTAAGGATTACAGGTCAAGGGTCAGCATACGGGAGCACGGCTAGCTGGACATTTGAAGGAAGTTCTTGATCGTTTCGAATTGACTGACGGCTGTTTACCTGGAATTACCACTCATAACGCTTGCTCAAATTACTCAATGCCTCGCGAACTACAAACTACTCTCGAGGCCTCTGGAATCGAGTGGCCCGCATTGAGAAACCACATACCATGTATGGCGCACGTCATTCAGCTTGCTTTGGGTGCATTCATGAGCAGTCTGGGTGTAAAAGGCCGCACTAAGTCTTGGGAAACCCATGAGCGCGATCAGCAGTTTGCAGAGAATGAAAGCACAAATATTGGGAAGAGTCAAAGACTTCAAAAAGAGGGCAATGCTAGAATCAACAAGGTGTCGGCCATGAGACCAGGGTTAGCAAAGATAACTGAGAAAGTACGTATTTCAACATATTATGAAAGTGCTGAAGCTGACCTTCATATTGCAGAGAATGCTAGCTGTATTGATTACGCTGACACCGGGTCGTCGAAACCAGTTCATTGACTGTCAAAAAGCCAAAGTCCGGATTGCAGTACTACCCATTATGGATGTGAAGACAAGTTGGAACTCGACACTGGAGTTACTTGAGTGCGCCTTCTGATTGCGTGAATTCACCCGGAAGTGACTTAAAAACCCAAAATATACTGACTACCGGCCGCTCTTCACGACTCAGGATGAGTGGACTATTGTCAAGTATGTCATGGAGGTGTTACGGCCATTGCGGTACTGGACTCTTTGGATGTCGAAACGGCATACCGTTACTCTGCATCATGTCATCACTGTCTACAATGACATGTTTGATCACATGAATGGTGTGATGTGAGCTTTGGCCAAGACAAAGACACAATGGATGGAAGACTTATTCTTTGCTGTGAAGTGTGCGCGGCAAAAGTTGTCTAAATATTATACCGAAGTCACTCCAACCACTGGAATGCTCCTCATTACGGCACACATCCTTGATCCCTTCCGGAAGTTGAGGTCGTGTAGGATGTGGGACAAGGGAAAGGATATCAATCCTGAAGACGAGACTTCTTATACTGCCCAATACCAGAAGGCCCATTTGAAGTATGTGGAGAACAAATACTGCACGAAACATAGACGTTTCCCGGTCACTAAGCCCGAAAACACACTGAACAATGATTTCAGCTCTTCTGCAATGGCTTCTAGATCTGGGCAATCTTCTTATGATCCATATGATCTGTCCAGCAATGATGATGAATACTTAATGCCTAACAATGTGGCCCAAACGACACCCGGACAAACTGATCGTGCAGCACGTTTATTGACAGCCGCGAGGCTCCATTTGAATTCTCCTCCTGAATTACCCCAGAACTGGGGGCAAATTGATCCGAATCTGAATGATTACCACTCCGACCCAATGGAGATTAGTAGTACGTTTTGGTTACCAGATATCACCGACTCGTGGCGGCAGCAAGAAGAAACACACTCAAAGTAGGCCGATTTCTCCAATGTGGCGCGCGACACATTCTGTATCATACCTCATGGTGTCGGAGTCGAGGCCAGTTTTTCCCTTGGGCGAGATGTGATCAGGTGGAGGCAGTTGAACACCGCAGGCTAGACCCTTCGCCAAAAAGTTGTAGTAAGGCAGTTTGCTTGAGCCAATAACGGATTACTGGCTGGCGACGATCCAGTATTGAATCCAAGCAGTTCTGATAACGACATGGAGATGAAGCCAGAGGCGGAGGAAAAGAAGTTGCACTGAATGGCCAAGGTCCACGACTTTTTGGAGATGTGGCAGGGTAGCCAAACCCTAAGAGCCACACAGAAGGAATCTCGCGCTCAAAATATACAGATGACAGCCGTAAGATACATTTCAGATACTGAAGAGATCGTCAAAGCATCCTGGTCTCTCTTTCATCAGAATGGTGCGGCTGCATTTAAATTGTCAGAAAAATCACCTGTGCCACCAGCTGTGTCTGCAAAGGACCTCCCTGGAGGACGAACTCAATTATTGAATGTCCGTCAACTCAACCGGATCGACCGCCATCTTGCTGAAAGTAATGAGGATAGCTCACCTGAAAGCATTTCAGACACCGAAAATTGGCTTAACTGGAATGGGGACTTGGATAATCCAAACGACAGCCAAGACGACTGGAAGGCAGACAATGAATCAGATAAGGAATCGGACAATGGCAGTGAGGAATCAGAAACCCCGGAGCTGCGGAATGTGAGTGCGGCACCGAATGCTCCTGCAGTGATTCGGCCTATACGACAATCAAAGAAGAAGGTTGAAAAGGCATTACTGACGGTCAATATAATGGAAACGAGTAGGAATAAGGGGATCAAGAAAAAGTCGGACAGAATGCGTCAATGTATTACCACCAAGTTCATTATGTAGTTTGACCAAGAATTTTATTTAGAGAATTATTATGGAAGAATGTTGACCAGTCGCGAGAGAATATTTGTTTACAAACAAACCTGTAGCGGGCAATATGCATTATTTCGCATAACATATAAATTTTAACCGGATGAGAGCGACCACTGCTGGAATAATACTGGGCTCGCCTTTGCCATAGAGCCAAGTCCTAATCACGCTGAAAGGCATCCACAAAGTTCAAATATTTAAGATTGCAATTATTAATGGCAGCAGATCTTGACTTCACTGTACATTACAATGAGCGTCAACGTAGCATCAATGATTTTCAGTCTTGTAAGTACAGTAATTGAATGGTGACGTGGTCGGAACTATCCATAACGAGCCTACTGGCGGCCTTTTTTGCCAAATGAGTAAACGACACGATCACTGCCCCATTCTGAAAATGAGCTTCAACGGAGCGTCAACAATTTTTGGCTATGCATCTTGGGTAACCTAAGTGCAGATTGGTTGCAGCCATTCATAAACTATGTATTGGCTGCCTTCCAAATCAAAAATGATAGTTTTGGGCTACCTGCCCCATCCTGAAAATGAGAGTCAACGGAGTGTCAACAATGTTCTGTCTTGTAAGTACGGTTATTGAATGGTGACGTGGTCGGAACTATCTATCAGAAGCATACTAGCAGCATTTCTTGGCAAAAGAGTAAACAACACGAGCATTGCCCCATTCTGAAAATCGGCTTCAACGGAGCGTCAACGATTTTTGGCTGTGTATCTTTCGTAATCTAAGTGCCGATTGGTTGCAGCCATTCATAAACGAACTATTGGCTGCCTTCCAAATCGAAAACGATAGTATTAGGCTCCCTGCCGCATTCTGAAAATGAGCGTCAACGGAGAGTCAACAATTTTTAGTCTTGTATGTACAGTAATTGAAGCGTGACTTGGTCACTGCTATCCATAACCAATGTAATGGCAGCCTTCCCTGGCAAAACTAAGTGGCGATTGGTTGCAGCCATTCATGAATGAGGTATTGGCTGCCTTTCAAATTCAAAAGGTTACAGACATGGTCCCTTTCCCATCCTGAAAATGAGCGTCATTGGAGTGTCAAGGATTATGTAACGGCGGCACATGACCCAGGTCCGGGTAACGGCCATTCTATATAGTCAGCTCGCCACGAGACTTAGATCTCTAGCGATAATCTTACATATACACCTATTTACTATCACTC
>Ga0307512_10003008_pt1 | contig 20320 bp, 20 predicted proteins | sample 14_EM_MG_FD_200267 | JGI IMG/M metagenome (GOLD analysis project Ga0307512, IMG submission 200267) | Populus trichocarpa ectomycorrhiza microbial communities from riparian zone in the Pacific Northwest, United States - 14_EM | ecosystem: Host-associated > Plants > Roots > Unclassified | place... | reverse complement strand
GTAACCGCGAACTATGGAAAGTAGGAAAAAGGTGGATGATAAGCATCTGCTTTGAGCTGTCGGACCAGATATGAGTAGCCGGTTACAGTGCATTTTACTTCATGCTTTTTTCCACTCGCTGTAGATAAGTACATAACTAGCAATTTCCCTACTACTACGCTGAAACATAGTCCTAAGTTATGGCTTCACCGCTCACTACCGCTACGCAACAGAGGCCTCTAGGCTACTTCTACCCTCCAGCCAACGTGAAAGGTGGGAGAAAGACTTGGAATCCATCTAGGTACGATGTTAAACAGAATTCTCTTAACTGGAGCAGGTGTTTGAGAAATCTAGCTAAGAGCTGTACCTGGATATTGGTGGATGAGGATAGGCTGTAGCTTCGGGCGGGAGGGTTTAGCCCAAGCGGCTGCACTGTTCACTATTTTGTGAAGAACGGAGCATCTTGCTGACACTGAATCTCGTCAGAGTTCCCCCCCTGCCGTTTAACAAACTCCTGAACCCCAACTACACCATGCTTTCTTATTCCTCAGGTTTCTGTGTACAACATATCAGTGTTATGGTATTGATCGATTTCTGAGTGATGCCTGGAATAGATATGTCCTGAGAATAGGGAGCTGTTGGTGATGGTGGCAATGCTAAACTGAAGAGAGTAGTTTGAGGATGAAGGAAGCAGCGATAGCAGATGAAATAAAAGATACCATTCGAGAGCCCAACATGGCACACCTTCAGTCGATATCTCTCGCCATCACCGGTCATATCTCATCACTTACGAATCTCGTCCCGCAGCTGCAGAAGTTTTCTCCTGCCCGTGACAGCTCAACACTAGCTGGGAGTTAATCCCACGCCGCAGAAGACGTTCCACCGAGCCTCCGTTCAGTGCTATCTACTTTTACCGGGTGGTGTGAAGAGGAACGGGCAGGTACGAGCGGATTAGCTCATTTTGAGTTGTTATATATCGTGGATAGTAGAATACTGAAAACGGATTTTCCGCACCCGCTTGAAGTTCACATGATCTGGGTCCAATACCCGCACGCCACCTGGGTTGTCTTCACCATCTTCATGGCACAACATGCCCCCTCGAAGCCTAATGTCGCTTTTTGAAGCAAGTACCCTCTCGCATGGGTGGTTTGTTTTGGGGTTGTAGAAACCAAGTGAACTTTCACGAAACAAACTTAACTCGAACCCGGGTACCGCTAGTCTAATCTGAAACGTCGAGTTCGGTCCTGGATCACCACATCACGTTCCGAAGGGCTCACGGACCACGTTTCAGCTATAGCCTCGCAGCGTGGCACTTTTCGGGCAAATCCCGCGTAAGTTTCCAGCCCGCCTGCACGTGTTGGCTGGGCGATCGCCCGCAAAAGACCGACCAATGAAACCACCGGAATACTCCACAGCCGCAAATTTTACGTGAAAACAACTACAGGAGCTCACAACCATCGTGAGGCACGTTTCATCACTCGCACAATCCGTCCAGCTTCTGGCCAGCGCTTCCCGGGACTAAAAACCCAAGACCCTCTGCTCCGGCCTAATCAGGCAGATTCGTGCCTCTAGAGTCCTTAGCCTCTACGTATCTAAGACAACACAACCCCAACTAGTGCCCGCTACTCCAGCTTTTCCCACAAAACGTGCTTATCTTACTGGGTATTACGCCTTATCTTTCCACCGCACACCGGGTCCGGAGATCGTGATGAGGATTCTGGGCCTCAGCCAAAACAGCTACTCTACCCAATGCCACTCATCAGCTGCCCTGACCTCACAGTTTCCCCAGCTAGAGGTTTGTGCAACGGCGAAAACGAGAGCCAGCGTTGTGAACTAGAATATGGCGACATCTAAAACGGTTGGGAAAAAGGGAAGAGGCCAAAACGTGACCATTAAGATGACGTATCTTACCCCAGATCCATGTTAAGCGATGACCAGCCTTCCGTGCGGGGTTTAGCCTGCCAACCCCATGACCCTGGACACCCTGGGCCTCGGAGAAAGGTTCAAAAAAACGTTGGAGATGCTTAAAACCTTAGAAGAAGAAGGCTTGAGTGGATGATCGTTACCCACAGCGGGAGGTAGACCCTGACAAAACCGTGGGGTAGATAGAGCACGTTCATTCGAGCGGTTGCCAATTCCAGGGCTCAGACCATGCCCGGGCGCGAAGAGAAAGTGCAAATTCTATTCGCGCTCTAACTGGTAATAAGCCTATGCATCGTGACACTGGGGTAGAGTAGGAAGGTCATCTTTTTTCTTTTCTAACGGTTGCTGTTTATCTCTTGTTGGCTGGACAGTACGCTCCGCATGTAGCACGCGCATGTATCATTCTTGCCATACCCACACCTGCAGCCCTGATCTCAATACTCTACATTTTCCATCTAGATACCTGTGTACCCCGCATTTTTTTTTCTTTCTTTCCCCAGAATCAGCCCGGCGTTTTAATGACCGCCGGGGAACTTCTGGAATAGCGGGAGCCACTTATGCCAGCGAGCTATATATTCCCGCCCGCAAGTACATGTACAACACTTTGCACATGGGGATCCGTTGTTTAGTGGTGGGTGTCGTCGTACGTTGCGTCGGGGAGTTTCCGTGGGACTGGCAGAGAGTTCGTTTGCACCTCCCTCCAGTCCCTCCCATCCTCCCTCCCTTATATCAGATAATATTTATATATATATCAGTATGCAAGTAGTCCATATATTGCTTTGCGTTTTGCTACCCCACAATGCAAAAAACGAGCTTCGGTGGAGTTAGAGTGAGCCCATTTGGAAACAATGCTTGTGCGGCCCTCCGCATTGTGATACGGTAGTTTAGTGTTCTGTTCTTTTTCTGTTCTTTTGCTTCCTGACCCTGGTGGTGGTCCTCATCCCACGCCTTTTGGGGGGGTTTTTTCATTTTGTCATTGGCGGAGATGTGACATCCGACCAATAGAATGTGCATTTTGTGCAGATATTTGAGAAGGTGTCATGAAGAAAAGTTTTTGTCGCAGCACAAGGACGGTGATGTGCTTTGGGAAACTAGGTCAATGATGATGTCTATCAAACAGTAATACCATCCAGCTGGCAGTTGCGCGGGCGTAGCATCAGAGAGACATAGTGTTTTCGGTGCATATATTACTTCATCGGTAGCGGGGCGATCGTTCTAGTGCCGGAAAAGAAGAAAGAACTGGCTTGCGAGATATACTTAACTCCGTCATGAAAAGTACGTTTGAGTGGAGTAATTGCCGAATGCAGACTGGGTTGCTAATTAGCAGATATCTACATGCAGGCTATACGGCATCGCCTGTATGAACATGTAGAGCTGCAGGTCGAGATGAGGTTTACCTGTTCCCACAACCTCAACTCACAAAAATCTTGGGTACCAGATCTTTCGCTCAATCCTATCAGATCGGCGTAGAAGGCGGCTATTGTTAGGGACGATCTGCGTTTACGGACACGTCAATTGAGCGCTTTCTTAGACTAGGTGGAGTAGCGATTGAACACATCAGTGAGTGGTAAATATTGGGTTTGGTGCATAAGTGTTCGTGTAAGTAAGCCGGCGGTCAAGTGCATTCCCCGCACTCATCGCCTGCAGTCAAGTCGGTCCGTGAAGGGCAAACCCGTTTCCATGCATGCTAAGTAAGATACCAATATAGGGTACCAACAGCCAACTGGTAATAGGAATTTGTGAACAGTAATTTTAATACTTTAATATATATCGGCACGGAAACGCTCTGGAGTAGGAGGATCCGTTGGTCACGAGCACTTTTGGCTAAATGTGACGTGGGCACGCGGGGCGGCCACCCCCGGCGGGCTTTCTGGGGATCAGGGTCCAGAGTGCATATCAGATACACTGTGATGTAATGCTAAGAGCGTTGTTTCCTATGTAGCTGTCAAGTGCACTGATGTTTCTTCTTCGAAATGGGGCCCGGCGAGGTCGGTAAATGAGCGGACCAGCTCTCCGGCGGCCACCATGATGAACGTCCTCCTCGTGGGTGTCTCGTGGGCGACAGGACGCAAAGAAACAAAAAAGAAACGGAACACTGTCATGGACTCTTTACGCGCAGCTGCCGCCGCCGAAAGGGCTTGCTGGCTGGCTTTCTGGCTCCCTGGAGAAGTGTGTGTGAAGAAATGATGGCCTTGTACAATATGACATCGTCAGGTTGCGAGAAGTGAACTTAAAAACGGCTGTTATCTAGGTCTGGGGTGATTCTTTCCGTAGTGGGAGGCCAAGAGTTCGGAAGTGTGTACCATTAGCGGATATAATTGGACAGTGGGACGACATCAGTTGCCGTAATGGTGCTGGTCCACTGAGGATTATTTCATCGACTTCGTGAAACGTCCAGCTCATCTTTTATCGTTTCGCGTATCTCTCTGTCAGGCTCCCTTACCACTTGGGACGGATTTTCTGGGGAGACACATTTTTGTTTACCGCAACTAGGCAGTCGATGCGCATGCTGAGGTGGAAAAGATAGGAACCCCGATGTTCCGATGGTAGATGACATCGTTGCGGGTGCATTTTTGCCTCCCGAGCTGAAAGCGGTTCAACGATACGAGTCGATTTGCGCCCAAGCTTTGTGAACATTTGTGAACATCTGCTTCCTGTGTTTCATTCGGCATGAGGTGAGCAAAACGGGAAGAGGGAGGTTGGAAAAGGGCGATTCCTGAGATGCAGTTGGTCACGAAGGTCGCGCTGCTTAACGCTGAGAGGCCAGGATTAGTGGGCACACTAGGTGTTAGTTGGCTTAGTGTGTGCTGCACCCTGCACCCTCACTGCAGCGCCGTCTTGGCCTTGACTGACACTGCCAAACTGAATTGGTCTCCAAAAACAGTAGTTGTGATCGTGGATGGAGGTTGTTCCTGCTGTGCCATGATGGCAGGCTCTGAAGCAAGTGATTCAGCGAGTCCTGAACTGAAAAAAACTCTTCAAAGCCCTGCCTTCCTCCAACCATTCCTCCCTACCGTGCTACTTTTTGCGGTCACGGCAGCGTCCCAAGAATGAAGATACAGATGTGAATGGATGGACGACGAAGCAGAATTGTTGTATGTCATTAGACACTTGCATAAATAAATTTAAACGGAGGCGTTCAAGTGCAGATCTACGACGGTAAGAGCGTTCCAAAAGGGGGGCGATTTCCTCTTTATTGTAAACGAAGGGAGCAACGGGGTAGGCGGTAGCGGTGAGCGGTGGTAAGGAGTGCAGCACGCAGGGCGAGGATGAGGGTTGTCTGCGGAACTAGTATTTCGAACGACTATACCTACCAGCAGGGCCCCCTTCTTACCGTGAATCGTCCCCTCCGTTTCCATTTCTTCCCCTCCCTTCTTATCCCCCGCCGTGCAAGTGTGTTTATTCTCTAGAGGTGAAAGAGAAACACTTACTCCAGTCCTCTACGTCCTCTGTCACGACATCTCCCACCCTTACGCAACGGCAGCCGTTTATTCGGCTTCATTGCTGGTCCTCGAATCCCCCGGGCTTCTAATACACACCGCCCCCTCCCGCCGGCGATTGCAGGACCCTTGGGCGTTTCAATAACAGTTGTTGCGTATTGCGGCAATCAACCCATCTATTCACGACTTTGACGAAGAGTGTGCGTGCGTGTGGAATAACGGATTATTATACGTACCTTCAGCCTTGCTCAGGAAGCTCAGAACAGTCATCTTGCCCACACAGACATAGTCCTGTGTGCCTCGTGGACTTTTTTGTTCTCACGCGTCATTTTAGTGCGGTGAGTTTCTGACGAGAGCCCCATTTCAGCGGGCGTCGCCGTACCGACCATTGCAACTTACATACATGCCTCATCGTGTCCTCACTTCCAACTCACCACCGCATTCTCCCTTCCAGTGCACAGTCTTATAGAGAGAGATAGAGATCTCGTCATGCTGAACGTTCGTTCGTAGAGACCTTCGATCGACGCATCCGCTATCCGGACGTCACGCTATCTCGCTCCTCTGTTGAGAATAACCTTCGTTTCCGTTCCCACGTTTTAGTCGATCACCTACGACGACGATTCCCACGATTTACACCTTCGAACCCATATGTATTGATCTCAGCAATGGACTCTGAAGACGGGCAAATATTCATCAAGCGGCTTGCCAGCTTTGTGCGAACGCACGAGAAGGCTCTCGCAAATGCATTACAACTGCAGCAGCGTCGGCAACCCATTCGACGAGGGAGCGAGATTCCGGGCTCGCCTAGAACCCCCATCGCAACTTCGAGTCGGGACTCCTCAGCGGGTAGTTTGGCGACCGCCTTTTCGCTACCCACGCTACCTTTTACCTCGCAGTTAAAGGCGGCGAAGCTTTCCTTGACGCCCCATCACCTCTACTATCTGCTGACCCGCTTTGAAGAGCTCAACATCCAAGTTGGGCCCATGGGAGTACGGCTAGAAAATATTCATGCCGAAGCATCGCCTGCAAATTATGTATCGTTTCTCAGGAACTCGTCGGCGCGAAGAAACCGGTCTTCTGACAGCTTATCCATGCACTCAGTCTCCAGCGTCAGGAGCGTCATGTCCGGCATGTCGAGCCTTTGGTCGAACTTCGGTTTCGGAGGCTCCATTGCAAGCCGAAACGAGAAGGCCAAGGCGGCACTAGAAGCAGATCTGAAGTACTTGTACTCAGCATTCACAAAAATCCCTTGTCTTAGATTAGCACCGGATCGAAAAGCACGACTTGTTGAAGGATTTGAAGAGTTTCCCTTCGATACTGCAGTACCACTCCTTGCATTCAAAAATGTTAGTGTACTGGAAATCTGCGACATCGATGTTAGGCAATTTTTTGGCTGGGATCGAATGGCAGAGCAGCTCCGAAGCCTGATAGTTAAGAGGGCAGGTATAGAAGACCCGGCTGAGTTACTGATCTCGATTGTCCTTGACGACATGGATCGCCGGCGGAGAAGGTCGGCAAAGACCCAGACGTCGCCTATTATCTCGTCGCCCATTATCTCGTACCCGCCGTCCACTCCGGGACATTCGACCACAGATGTTAATGGCTCATCTGGGCCACCGTCGCCTTCGTCTCAATCCGTAGCGCAGCTGGGAGCCCACAGTCAAAGTGCTCCGATTCATTACCATCCCATGTCTCGAGGACCTTCAGAATCGTCACGCTCGAGCTCAACACATCGTCCAAGAAGCAGTTCACCGTCAAAATCGTCTGCCGCAGTTTCTCGCACCACATCTCATCGGATGCGAAGATCTGGATCTGGCAGCAGCCACTCTTCGGCCGCATCGACAATTTTACCCCCTAATCCTCTTACTTTGCCCCCATCAAAGTGGAGATTTCTGAGGCACTTGTCTTTGTCAGACAATGGACTTCATTCCATTACGACTGCTGCGTTGGTCCCGCTTTCAGGTTCACTGACGTCGCTTGATCTATCCAACAACCTCTTCAGCTCAATTCCAGACTGCCTCTCTATATTGACCAACCTGCGGGCCTTAAACTTGTCTGGTAATATGATAGATTCTCTGCATTCACTAACCCGAAGTCCCTTGCCTGCCATCACATCTCTCAATCTTCGAGGAAATCGGCTCGCCTCGATCGCAGGCATTGAACGTGCTCTTACCTTAGAACGACTCGATCTTCGACAAAACAAACTCTCTGATCCCACCGAACTTGCGCGCTTAACCAGCGCACCCAACTTCATGGCTGTATGGGTGGATGAAAACCCCTTTACGAAGACTCATTCGTCGAGTTACAGGATTACGATTTTCAATTTGTTTAGGAGCACGCCAGGTTATACAGATGATATATTGCTCGATTCTCAGGGACCTGGTATGATGGAGAAGAGGAGCTTGGTAGAGAGAGTTGGGGAGGCACCGAATGTTCCGGTGGTTAAAGTATCGAAGCAACAGCCTGTCACTGTGCACCAAATTGCTTCCCTAGATTCGAAGAAAAAGGATAGAACTGAGGAGGAAAAGAAGTCGGCTTCCACCATGGAAGTCGCAAGGGCAAAAAGAAAGAGTGGCCGGCGGAGAGTTGTGGAACTCAGTCGCGATGACAGTAACCTGCCGAACGGTGACAGGGATAATAGCTCGGTACGCACATTGGTGCGATCGAATACCAACCCTCATCGAGCACAGCCAGTACCAAACATTCAGGAACAACACCTTGTCGAAATTGAGGCGAGCTCACAAGAAGAAGCATCTTCTGGCGCGGAATCCTCTCCGCCCCCTTCCCTACCGAATGACAATGTGGACTGGTCAGTTCGAGGTGATGAGTATCGGCGTAAAGTCGAGGCTCTTAAGAATGAAGTGGGAAGTGGGTGGCTGAGTGTACTGAGTGAGGAGGGTCTGTCGTTAGCTTCCACAAGAAAAGTTTCTCCTTCATCTCCGTCAAGGGCTTATCAGGGAAACAGTGCGTTCGTGGGGTCACGGTAGTGTGTGTAGGAGAAGGATGTTAGATGGACAGTGGTTATACGCTTGTGTATTTGAAGACAAGCCTATGGCGTTGGTGAGATTTTTACGTTATTGCAGACTGCTTTCTAACGTCTGGTGTATATCATTATTTAGCTTTTCGTCAACGTTAATTCTCTTATTTTTTTACTTTTACATCTAGGGTTGGAGTTTGGTTTGGTTCATTTGCTTTTCATCGCTTCTTTTCTTTTCATATCCGGGGGTATTAACGTTTGTTCACTTGTGCATGCGTTGGTTACGGCTCTCTTTTCGATATATGCATCATACTTTTCATGCGTACTTTTATGGTTGTTCGATTCTTCCATCATTGCCTTGTGTTGATGTTTGTTGTTTTATTACGGTTTGGCTAGGAGGCTGTGGTGCTGCGGGTGTGGTATTTGTGTATTATTTTGCGTGAAGACGATGGGTTGATGGAGGAGTTCAAAAAGCGAATGGAATTAGGAAAGGAATTAGGAATGGGATTGGGAATTGGAATGGAATGGAAAAAATAATTTTGCTTTTGTTAGGATCGATCGATCTGTTTTTCCCAGTACTGGTACATACCTAGATGTAAGCTTATACGATATGAGAGCCTGATTGTATGTACAGTACGTACTACTGCAGCCTTATCGTGGTTTACTCTGCGGATTTTCTTTGGCCATTTCAATGAATGGACAGTCTCACTTTACCTGTAACTCATCGACCAAATCGCCTATCTGGTGTTTCCTCGTCAATGGGTATGTACCGGTAGATAGACGGCTTCGTAGTCTGTCGTCATTATTCAATCAACGTTGTGAATAACGGCTAAAGGAAACAAACTCCCGAGGATAAATAAATTAACTGGGTTATCATAATAACCATGGGTGCAAAAACATGACACTGTTATCATCATGATCTCGTCGAGCGTGAAGTTTCGAGAAATTCAGGTTTCAAGATCGTTTTGTTTGCGTGCTGGATTAGAATTGTGATGCAATCTGCCGCGTCCCTGCATTGCTGAATGGAATTGAGTGGGTAAGGCCCATGGACGTAGGTTTAGGTGGAGAGGTTGAGATCTGAAGTTTGTTACTAGATCTGAGCAAATCAATTCCAGGTTCGTGCTACCATCGAACTGTGGCAGGGAATCGCTCTAAAGGCACTGGATCCTAACGTCTGCCTAACTTAACTGGATGGGATCGTATGCCCGGGGAAATTGTGCAGGAGAAGGAGGAGGGGTGCGGATTCACCCGAAGTGAATTTCGGGGGAAAACGGGGAAGTATACGGATGTATCCTATCAGGTATCATCCATATCAGCACATGGGGTGGAGAGACGTCTGCCGACATGGTGAAGACGACGGGCGTACTGGGTGTATATGTATGCATCTAGTGTTGTAGAAAAGACCGGCCTTTGGCGATTTCGTAATGGGGGCTTAACTTTGCAAATATTAATGGGAGGGGGAGATCAAATTGTCTGCTGAAACATCTATCTGTTTACTGAACCATAATCTTTTTTTTCATAATACCTGTTGGGATCAGAATGGAGAGATCTTGGCCTTTTGATATGATTGATTATTGCGAGAAGCTGAAGGCATGTCGTCGTCGTCGTCGGAGCCGATAGTGATTTAGTAAGACGTGAGGGGACGTACACTTCAGCAAGGAGCCTTATTACATACGTATATACCCGGTATGTGATGCCGACGTCGAACTATTCTACCCCCCCAGCTCCGAGTGGATCGTTGTGCAGCATAGAGACGATAATAAGCTGCATTTGCAGTATCTAACATTTGCCACGACTTGTCTCTTCGGATTGTTTTTTGCAGAAGGCGCACTTTCTTATCTTGAAGTACCCCCCTGGTGAGCGGCAGTGCAAAATATACGCATGCCCAATCACTCGACCGCATTGAATGTGGGATGCGCACGCGTAAGATTGGCGCGCCAATTAATGCTTGCAGTGCATGCCGCACATATAGCTCTGGTCGGCGCGGATCAGACGTCGCTGATACCCATAAAGGACAGCGCTGAAACTTATTGGTCTCGGACGTACTAGATCGAGCAGTTCTATATCAAGTATGTACTCATCTATCTACTTAGATGATGGCTCATTAAAACAGTCGTGTTTTGTTTCGACCTCGTATCTGTTCAAGCCAATTGTTTACGGAGTACAAACACGAGCTTGCCCTATACAACAAGGCATTGTCCGTTAACCTATCAACTCCATCGCAGGTTGCATGTTGGGCGATACAGCGTGGCGAATCATGCCACTTCAAAGACCCTGGGGTCGGGTTTATTCTCGCCGATATATCAATACCCCAGCCCCATTTCTCAAGGCATTGCCCGCACTCATTCTCAGCCATCGCAGGTTGGAGGTTGGGCGAATGAGTGTGGCAAATCATGCCACTCAAAGGTCGTGAGATGGATGGAACATCGGTCTTATCCTTGCCGACAGCAAACCCCATTTCACTCATCACTCACACGGCGGTCCAATACTACAAGCGATAGTGCGACATCTTCTGATCAGTGTTCACATACTCTAAGCGGTTTTCTGACATGCCGGAGAGCTTTTCGGATTCATAAATCCGGGCCGGGGGGCTTCTAATGTCAGGGTATAGGAATGTCTGCTGGCCTCCAGGTAATCGGATTACCCGCTTTCTGGGGCTCTATATACAGAGGTTTCACCAGGGCTTCAACAATGTCGTGGAAAGTGGCGACAGGTTAGCTGAACATATCTGCAGGTTAATATAGATACCGCCCAGCGCCTGCAGCTATCCATGCCCGTCTATGTATCTACCGTCTGCGACGTATCTGCAGGCTTCCTTCTCCCGGGCACAGCGGTCTGGGCATTTCCTGGGCCTGGCCGCTGTGACTAGGGTACGTACCTGCAGAAAGCCGAGGCGGGGGAGGGGGGCGAAGCGGGGGAGGGGGCGAAGCGGGTGGGCCCAGCTGCGAACACTACTTCTCTCCGATACCTACATATATCAACTCTCGCCTCCCCGCTCCCACTGGACGAAGTTGTGCAGCTTCGACCCTCGATATGGAGTGGCATGTGCATAAAAACTACTGGAGGTTTTTCTCAAAGGAGTACGAATTTCAAGCTCCATGGGCTTATCTTGTCCTGGTTTGACGTTGCCCACCACCCCGCACCCCACATAAAAGACGTGTGGCAGCAGATGCTGTACGTAGGTAGCACTGACAGATGCCGTGGATCGTTGTGATGGTTGTGCACGGACCTAGAACAGGACAGCTCAGTCGAGGCTTAGGTCTCTCCCCTCCCCCGCTAGTGTGTCTGCGTTACAACAGGGCCCTGCATGCAGAGACAACGGGTCCACGCAGAAATTCAAAAAAAAATACTTGGCTGGCTGAATTGGGGGGAATTAGTGATGTAGACCTCGGGGCTTGTAAGCCCCGTATGGATTTTTGTAGTTTCGCGCAGCTGGCGGGCGCCTGACTGTCGGTTGTTCGTTAAGCTTGCATGAGTAGGGAGTCAGAAGTCTGCTGGAATGGACGAATAGGCTCTGGCTTGGATGCGTCATGCAGCGCTGCGGGTTTAGCTGGATAATATGGCCACCGCCGGTCCCAGGGTTTGAGAGCGTGTCCCGCACGCCGGCCCCGGTTCTCACTCAATATATGCCTCCGCCACTGGTAGGCGGACAGCTAACACAAAAGTGATGGCTCGGGGGGATGAGAGGGTTAGTTGTTTCAATGACAACATGTATATTGGAACGGGTACCTGAGGTGTACGATCCGCATGGAAGTCCTGATTATCCCGTGGGTTTGACGAATAGTTAAGGTACGAATTCCTGGCAATGTTCGCTATGGGGGCGGGTCTGATAATACCCGATTTCTTTGCAGTGTTGCAGGACGCCATATCCGCTGTCCACTCTCTCGTGCTGGTTTCTATGCAGCCTCACAGCTTTAGGGCGAATAAAGGGCCGCCATCGGAGGTGCATATGTCACCCTACGACGCCATAAATAAACTGGATACGGTCAGACTGCACGGTATCTTGGGGCTAAGGAGGTGCGAAAGACCACGGGACATGTTTATGGATCTGGGTATTTGGGACTACATGGGTGACACTCTGTGATTGGTGATAGATATGTGAAGTGCAGATGCAGGCGGTTCCTGATAAACACCCGCTGAATGAGAAAGTTTGCGGGTCAGGCAGAAGCCTCGGTTTATGTCTGTTTCTTCCGTACATACACCAAACATAAGTTGCAACGGACTCGCTCTCTTTCACGACGCAACCAACACCACTACATAACTACTACCATTCGATCTATTGAAAGTGCATTGTCAGCCTATAGCTTGTATGCTCCGTTTGAATCTGCTACTTGGGACCTACACTTACTTTGAAGCAAATAGGGGTCCTTACGACACTCGGTCTGAGATGTTTTAAAAATCTAACCTTCTCAATTCCTAAAGTGTTGAAGCCTTTGTAACGACATACAAACTCCCCAGCGGAGAGTCGGTCTATGGGATCGTTTTGCCGGCATGGATAGCACAACAATCCGGTTTGGAAACGACTGTAGCGAGTTGGTAAAACAGTAGTCGTGAGGAGCCTTAATGCGGGACGATCAACTAGAAGAACAGAGAGAGAGAGAATTTCGTACGTTATTTCACAATATTAATGCTGTCACTAGTCCGACTAACAAAACCATCATGATAGTACTCGAGTAGAAAGTTCGTTTCCAAAACCAATGATGTCTAAAGTTTCACGAAAGTGTGGTTCGCACTAGCATCGAAGTTACTTACCACAAATCAGTAGGACGGTAATAGAGCCACTGAATCAACTGTCCACGGGGTTTTAGTGATGTGTACCGTGAGGTTGGTGATGTTAAATGCACGCTTGGAGCTATTACTGCAGCGCTCACCCGTGAAAACGTTACTCGCAATGGGGAGAACCTAGTATACCGCAAAATTGGATGGTATACAGGCTTCCCCGATTGTGCTTGGATGTGGAAGACGAAATTGGGAGTGCAGGGGAATCAGAGGGGAAGCTGTTTTAAGGGAAGCAGATTTGAAAACCACTTCAGTGCACCCATTTTCCTAATTCTATGGATACATATATTCGTGTGAAGTTAACCACGTTCAAAATTCGCACTAAATCCTCTACCGTGGGTTGTGGGTGGATCTGTGAGCAGCTGCCGGGAACGTGATGTGGTGATGATGGGTATAAAACGCTAGCGGGAAGTGTAGATTTTTGATAAACACCCACTAGATGAGAACTTTGCGACAAAGCTCTTCCTGCCGCTGTTTTCTGTGGGCAGATATACGCCCGACTCTTTCGTACTAGCTCTGTCAAAGTGGAAGTGACCATTTCCACAGTTTGTCCTTTAAATCACTCGCTTTCCTTGGGTTTGTCATGTCAACTCTGATGACCCCCATAGACCTTCATACTCCTTCCATCTGTGGGTGTCTGCTTTCTAAACCCAAGTTATCGTTTCCTTCTGGGATCGTCTACAGGTATTTCTTTTGCTCGAAGAAAAACCGGTCCATCTCTTGTAGACCAAAGAATACCAATTAACAGTAGCATTGGACATGTGTGACTTCAGAAGCTCGACAAGAAAATGATACCAAAGTACAGATCGTGCAGGTGTCTAACAACAGAATGCACTCATTTAGGAGGACCAAATTAAAGGCTCATCTCGCCTTCCTGCGGAACTCCATAAAGCCCATCAACAGAGTACTCCCATCAACAGAGTACTCCAGCGCTTTCGGATTCCAACTGACGTTGACAAGGTCTCCCATCATGTACAGTCTGCAGTTAACGAGCTGCACCACAAGCTCCTTCGCTTCAAGGACATCTTTCAAGAAATATGTGCACAAGTAACTGATAATTTTAGCACAAATGCAGCCACGGGACAGTGACTCATACCTCCGGTTGAGAGGGACAGTGACATCCTCCTCGTCCAATAAAGAGCACAAGGCCGCCATAAGAGCCGGAGACTCGAGGTTTCCCTTGACCAAAAAATAGGCGTTTCCATTGACACTCGGGGATTAGCTATGTCAAGCAGTTAGTTAGGTATTCTGGGGGTATGGATAGAGGATGCACAATCATCTGCTGCTTGATTTCAGTGATAATGCGATGGCGGAGGTTCACAATGTCAACTGGGAGGGTCTTGGCAGTAAAGATAACTTTGAAGGTTCGCTCTTCGTCGTCGTTGTCGTCGATGCTGAGGTTAGGCGTATACTGGTCAGCTTCACTGACTTCACTGCCGTCGTTCCTCGAGCTGGCTGTACTATTAGTCTCTATTGGATTTTCGTAGCCTTTACAGCACTGCAGGTTTCGAACCTGCCTGTTGTTGTTTCTAACACCATGCTCGCTGGAAGAGCTCCTTGTCAATTCAATGACGATAGCCACCATAATGCAGGCTAATACTGTTGTGAATGCCCGCTACATAAGCTTAGCTTGGGTGTAGTCTTTCTATATGCTGAGTACACACAAATAAATAGCAAAAAGGGGCGACCACAGGTTTCGAACCTGATGCATTGCATCCGGCTGCAAGAGGCCTTCTATAAATTCAGTCTAACTCGGACCCAGGAAAGAGTAATAAACTCCGGACTTCAGACCACGGTGGATGATCCCTTCTCTATGCATGGCCACCAAACTCTGGAGTAGCTGTCTCCCAAATACTCTTATATCGCCTTCAATCTATCTGATCTTAATATAGCATTCTAAGTCGCTGAACTCTAAATACTTCATCACAATATAAAATGATTTCGTCTTCATGTCATCCGAAAAACTTCTTACACAAACAACTCATGCTAAAATGCATTAGTGCATGGGGCTGAGAACGACAAATATTATTTTACAGTTTCCTCGCCCATCGACAACTGAGTCATACGAACAAATAATGAGGGACAAATTCCGTGCTGCACTAGAATATCTCGTTCTACAACTCGCGGCAGCAACTCATCGAACCTAGGGGTTAGTAGGAAATGTCGTCCAAAAAGCACACGTCTCTTATTCTCCGAAGGAGTGGAACTTGAAACCTAGACGAGTAGATTTTACGGTGTGGCTCGGGCTCTACTTTATTTGTTGAACGGTTGAACCAGTCCTGAAGCCGAGCACCTAGGTAGACAAAGGCTGAACAGTTGTAATTGATAAAGCCTCAAGCAGATATGGTCTCGGTGCACATGCTCGGCTTGATTACAGTTGCAAGTACAGGACGTCCAATATTGCAGGGTTAGGGTTTCTAACAGCTGTTGTCGATGCGTGTAGCTCCTTCCTGACACGTCTCCAATCACAGCTCTCTAACATGCCTACCTTCACGTCCTACCCCGTCACCTCAGCCCTCGGCTCCATCCTCGCAATCTCCATTTCACTGTCCACACTCTCCACCATCATGTCCCTTTTCCGCAAAAACCAGATGCCAGTCGCCGGCCGTGTATGTGACCTCTCCTCCCGCTGTATCTACCGGGGCTAATAGCAGAAGCTGGTCGTTGTCACAGGTGGATCACAGGGCATGGGAAAGAGCGTTGCAATTGTGCTCGCAAAGAAAGGTGCTTCTGTCGTCATTGTCGCTAGGAATCAGGAAAAACTCGACACAGCGCTTGAAGAGATCCAGGTATTTTCACTCCCTGCTACCGCCGAATGCACACTGACACAACGACTAGGCCGCAGCACTCAAACCCTCCCAAAATTTCCTTGCCGTCTCCGCAGATCTTACTAGCGGAGCGGAAACCGACCGTGCATTCAAGGAAATCAAAACCGCCCTCGGAGTCCCTGATATTGTCTGGCAGTGTGCTGGCGGTACGTTACCAGGATACTTTAAGGACTACAGCAGCGCGGAGTTGGAACGGGAAATGCAGATGAACTATTTCACGGCGCTGCACACCGCTCACGCCTCAATCCGCTTCATGAATGCATCCCCCGCCACCAGCGGAGAGAAACGCCACATCATATTTACTTCCTCTGTGCTCGCGTTCTACCCGATCGCCGGTTATAATGCATACTCGCCCGCCAAAGCTGCAGTTAGATCGCTGGCGGATGGATTGAGGCAAGAGTGTTTACTGTACGACATTGACGTGCATGCGTGTTTCCCGGCAACAATCTACACGCCCGGCTTTGAGGAGGAGCAAAAGACGAAGCCGGAGCTGACAAAGATTTTAGAGGGTGCGGATGAGGGGCAAACCCCAGAACAGGTGGCGGAGATTTGTCTTAGGAAGTTGGAAAAGGGACAGACGCTAGTGACTACGACGCTGATGGGCAGCGCTATCAAGGGAAGCGCGTGGGGGGGTTCGCCAAAGGGGAATGTGCTCCTGGATACGTTGTTTGGGTGGGTGCTGCTTGTGGTTTGGACTATTGTTGGGAAGGTTATGGATTGGGAGGTGACGAAGTACAAGAAGAAGTTGGCGAAGGAGGGCAGGACAGTTTAGGTAGATTGCGGGAGTGCAAGGCAGAGATACCAAGGAGGCCACACTGATGATCTTTTATGTAACTAGGTAGGTGCACTGATTGCTCACAATCACAATAAAACCCCCGCGAGGTAGCTCGAAAGGGCTCGAATTTTTTCTTTACTAGTCCTTGCCATGTTCACTTATGGACAGGTAAGGACTTAGTGTCGTTGGTATAGCACTGCGTCTAGCTGATGCAATCATGTTTTCATTGCTTCTCTGGCCGCTAGCGAGGGGGCGAGGAAGACTTGAGGTGGATGGTGATGGAGCGAGGGAGTTGAGGACCGCCGTATGGGTGTGTTCCGACTGAACTAGTGAATGAACAGCTTCGTGAATAAGTCAACTTTCTTTAACCGAAGGGCAATCGATTGAGAACCGAAGTCTAGAGCTTGTCGTATAGTCAATTGAGCGTTTAAGTGGGAGAATTTAAAACTAGAGACGAACCCTAGAGCTCTGCCGCACGTCAGCTGGGCGTTCAAGTGGGGAGGTAAGACTGGTAATAAACCCTCTCCCTGTCCGAACTCCTCGAGCTCTAGACCTTAATTCCCACCCCCATACTCTCCCCTCGTCGCCGTTGGTGCTTGCCGGAGCGGGTAAAGAAAGTCGAACGGAGAGGGCTTGCTGGAGGCTGAGGTGAGATGCTGGGAGCGAGACGGGAAGACTGTGTGTAGTACTTGGTACTACACCGCCTGCTACTAGAAGAAACGACGGACATACTGTGTAATTTCGCGCAGGGTGCGGTTATACTAGAGGATGAGGATGAGGGGAGAAGATGGTGAGATGGCTGTGATGTAAGGATCATGGCAGATCACTAGAATATCCGAGCAGGAAGTGTCAAGCTGATAGTGATATGGGAGCATTGCCCAGTTGCCGAGTCGTCGATTGCCGAATTGTGAAAGCTACAGGTTAACGTTGGGAAAGTGTTTACAATTGGGGACATGAATGCGGGGGTTATACTTTCCGCAAAGATTGCTTAATATTTCGTTTCTAGTAGAGTTTATCTTCTTCACTTTTGTTTTAGCTGCATGGAATTTGCATTCTTACGTTTGTATCCACGGAGCTTTTCTCAATCACTCGGCCCTCGCCGCGGTTTTGGTTACACACGCAATTGCAATGTGACGACACCAAGTAACGACATCACCTCTAGCTAGCACGAAATACAAGTATGCAATGGCAGATACTTAGCCCACATGTCACATGCAAACAGTAGAAACCCCAGAGACCAAACTTGACATTCAGAACCCCAAACACCCAGTGCGGTAAAGCAAGGTACTTTAACCAAGCAAACCAACCCATGATTTAACAATTCCGAAATTCGGGAGACGTTGGTGTAACTAGAGAATGAAAAACGCTGAAGCAAATTACTTTTTTGCTGAATAGTACACCATTAAAGGGAAGAAAACAGAACCCGAAATTTTCGTCAACCGATGTTTCGAAAATGAATTTGCGTTGTAATATTATGCTCTTTCGTATGAGACATGGCCCGTCCTTACTCGGAGCTAGTTCCCTTACTACCCTTACGATCCAGTATGGCCTCGCGGTCTTTGTCGAGCTTCAACTTCGTAATCACGACCTTGGATGGGGAGATGCCAATGGGAACCGACTGGCCGTTAACCTTTTCGCGGGTGACACGCTCGACGTGGATAACGTATTTGAGACGGTAAACGGATGTGATCTTTCCCTCACGGCCCTTCAGGGAGCCCCGAGTAATGACGACTTCGTCGTCCTTACGGATGGGGATGGAGCGGACCTATATGCAGCGAGCAGAAACGATTCGTTAGGGACGGTGAAGCTGCATAATTATTGTTGTAGGATGAAGGGATTATGTACCCCATGCTTTTCGCGCAACTCCTTAGACAGTGGAGCAGACATGATAGTTCTGCGGACCGAAGACGGGGCCTGGAAGTGGGCCTTCCGCGACTTTCTGCGCGAGGCGGGGATTCCTATAGACGCATATCCCTTCAGTATACCGGCCTTAGAAAGTTGTTCCACTGATCGCAATCGCGATTCCATCCATCCATCTTGTTCTCTCCTCTCTCTGGTTCCTTCTTCCTTCCTTTAGAGATGTTGCATTGCACATACACTTGCAATACAACCACCACCTCCATCTCCACCTAAAAAAACTCCAACCCAAGCAGATGAAAGGTAGAAGAGCGAGGGGTAATAACACACCGTTGTTCAATCGTGTCATTATGTCGTTCTCTGGTCTTCGGTCGTTGGGAGTCGTCGGTCGTCGGGAATCGGGGTTAATTCGTCTAGATGATGGCAGCGTGATGGCGGTTGGCACTAGGGTTGATGAGCTGAAATTGTCAACGCACAAATAGCGAGTAGCAGTCCCACAGCAAACACAATTTCCATGGGAGCCAGGGGTTTCAGCCCTCGTTACAAAAGTATGTGGCCGAATACGGTTAGAAGATCGTCAACAGCACGCGATCCTGCAGGTAAACTATCAGTTAGGGATCATCAAGGCTCCGCGGTTTGACGGCCGCGGATTCTCAATTCTAAGTACGCTACTAATTTAACTAATTACAGCAAGAAAAATATCCGCGAGATTTAGTAGAGCCAATATTCAAAAAACCCCGCGGCCGCCAAACCGCGAAGCCTTGATGACCCCATTCTCTGAAGTTTATTCCTCGCCTCCAACCCATCTACATTCTCCCGCCTCTAATTCGGCCGTACTGCGATGGTCCTCCCCCGAATTCCCTTCACGACGCCATTCCCGCCGCCCACAATCTACCCCGCAACAGCCCACACGCTCCCAGCCGCCATCGGCGCACTCACAAACTTCCTCACACACCCTGCGCACCGCAGCTCCGGGAAAACACTGATCCTGACCGGCGCGGGGATCTCAGTAGACTCTGGACTGGCCGACTACCGCGGTGAAGCGGGAACCTACCGTCTCAACCGCTCCTACCGCCCCATCTTCTTTCACGAGTTCACGGCGCACCATGCAGCACGGCAGCGGTACTGGGCGCGTAGCTTCCTGGGGTGGCCGGAGATGGAGAACGCGCGACAGAATACCGCGCACTTGGCTGTGCGCGAGCTGTGGCGTCTGGGATTGCTCAGTGCTGTGGTGACGCAGAATGTTGATTCCCTACACCGGCCTGGAGAGGGGATGGAGGTTGTTGAGTTGCATGGCACGCTGAGAGAGATCGTATGTTTGGGCTGTGGACATAAGTTGTCAAGAACAGAGTTTCAGCGGCTGTTGGCGGGGTTGAATCCGGAGTGGGTGCGGCTGATGGAACAAGGGCGCGTAGAGGTCAGGACGAATCCGGATGGAGATGTTGATGTGCCTGGCGTGGAGTATGCACAGTTTCAGTATCCGCCGTGTCCGAAGTGTATGCAGCGGCATCCGGGGGTTGTGGATAGCGAGGGCGGGTTTCGGCCGCCACACACAGGCGAGGAGCAGCTGAAGGGCGTGTTAAAGCCTTGTGTTACTTTCTTTGGGGAGAGTGTGGCGGCACACGTGAAGGCGCGCGCTGAGGAGTTGGTGGAGGAGGCGGCGGCGGTATTGGTTGTGGGAACTAGCTTAGCTACGTATTCTGCGTGGCGGCTCGTGAGGGAGGCGGATCGTAGGGGTAAAGGGATTGGCCTGGTGAATCTT
>Ga0307512_10003007_pt1 | contig 20325 bp, 20 predicted proteins | sample 14_EM_MG_FD_200267 | JGI IMG/M metagenome (GOLD analysis project Ga0307512, IMG submission 200267) | Populus trichocarpa ectomycorrhiza microbial communities from riparian zone in the Pacific Northwest, United States - 14_EM | ecosystem: Host-associated > Plants > Roots > Unclassified | place... | reverse complement strand
TGTGGGTGGATTTTGTTCCGCTGGAAGGGACGGGGGAGAAGTGGGGGTTGGGGAATGGGGGGTATAGACTTCTGGAAGGAAGGATGGGGGGTGAGGTTTGTAGAGATGTTGTTGTTGATATGGAGGTATATTTGTGGCTTTGTACAATGGTGGGGATTAGGCTAATAGAGCGGGACAGACGAATACGATATTTACGGGCGGAGAGGACGGGCTGGTTAAAACGTGGCGACCACCGACGACGACAGAAGAAAGCGCAGAGGTAGAGAAGAAGGAGCGAAAAAAAGAAAAGAAGGAGAAGAAGGACGGGGAGAAAAAGAAGAGGTATAAGCCATACTGAGCTGCTAATAATTTGTTATAGATGAAAAAACCATCATAACTCATCATTTGTATGATAACACACAATATCCCCAATTCCATCCAACCAATCTTGAAGTCAGGAATTAAAACAAAAAGTACCCCTGCGTAAGTGGTAGCACATCACTTGGCTCAGCCTTACACTCCACTCCATCGGCCTCGACCACATAGGTCTCTGGGTCCACCCTCATCCTCGGCATTGCATCATTCAACTTCATATCCGTCTTCCCAATATTTCTACAGTCTCTCACCGCTTCCAGCCTCTTCTGCAGTCCATATTGCTGCACAATATCATTCTCCAACGAAACCTTACTCACAAACATGATACTGGCCGCCGGACACTTTGCGCCGAACATTTCGCGACCAATGATGGGCTGGACGCTGGGAATACTCGCGTTCGGATCGCCCATCTGCGCATACGCGATGAATCCGCTCTTGAGCACCAACTCTGGTTTCGTGCCAAAGTTCTCGGGCTTCCAGAGTACCAGATCCGCGAGTTTCCCGAGCTCAACCGAGCCGATGATGTGGCTCATTCCGTGCGCGATCGCCGGGTTGATGGTGTATTTTGCGATGTAGCGACGCACGCGGAAGTTGTCGGCGTCCGTGCCTTCGTCCTCGGGTAGTGGTCCCCGCTGCTGCTTATTCTTAGATGCGGTTTGCCAAGTGCGCAGGATCACCTCGCCACAGCGGCCCATAGCTTGCGAATCCGAGGACATCATGCTGATTGCGCCAAGGTCGTGGAGGACGTCTTCAGCAGCGATAGTTTCCGCGCGGATACGCGACTCGGCAAAGGCGACGTCCTCCGGGATGTTTTTGGAGAGGTGGTGGCAGACCATTAACATGTCGAGATGCTCGTCTAGCGTGTTCATGGTGAAGGGTCTGGTCGGGTTTGTAGAGGAGGGAAGAACGTTCAGGTGCTCGACGACGGAGATGATGTCTGGAGCGTGTCCGCCGCCGGCTCCCTCCGTGTGGTATGTGTGGATTGTGCGGCCCTTGAAGGCTCCAATGGTTTGTTCGACGAAGCCGGATTCGTTGAGCGTGTCGGTGTGGATTAGACATTGCACATCGAACTCATCGCAGATGCTAAGACACATGTCGATTGCAGCTGGTGTGGATCCCCAATCTTCGTGCAGTTTCAGACCAACCACACCGGCAATGCATTGGTCTCGCAAACCCACACCGTCAATACAGCAGCCGTCATTAGTTTCGCATTCATTGCATTTCTGTTTGGTGTAATTGCGTTTGCTGTCATTGCCTTTGCCGGTTATGCCGACGTTGAGAGGAGTCGAATCGAGGCTTTGCATCATACGGCTAATGTCGTGTACGGAAGGCGTACATGTTGTGGCTTTTGTTGCAGTACTAGTGGGGGTTAGAAACAGAGTGGTTTCACAGAAGATGAGTGGTTACCTGGGACCAGTTCCTCCACCGAGCACTGTTGTGATTCCGGATGCAAGTGATTCTGTTGCTTGTTGTGGGCAGATGAAATGGACCTATCATCACCACCATCAGTGCTAGAACATGTTTATTAGGTAGCGACAGCCATACGTGTGAATCCATTCCTCCATACGTCACAATCATGCCCTCAGCCGCTATCACATCAGTGGTACTCCCAATCACCATATCCATACTGCAACTCATATCCCTACAGCAGCCCATAATTTCCGGATTACCAGCCTTTCCAAGTCCGACAATATGTCCCTCTTTAACTCCGATATCCGCCTTATAGATGCCGGTCCAATCCACAATAACTGCGCCCGTGATAACCAGATCCAAGCATCCACTGTCATGGGCCCCACTGCACTGTCCCATCCCCTCACGGATGGTCTTCCCACCACCAAACTTGCACTCATCTCCATATCCGGTACAATCAGTATATCCAATATAATCACGCTCAATCTTAATCCACAACTCTGTATCACCCAATCGCACCAAGTCTCCGGCAGTGGGGCCAAACATAGCTGCATACGCATCCCTCTCCATGGTAGCAATCATGCACTGCTCCTGCGGGACCACCGGCGCGTCAACATGTGCAAACCCGCCGTCTATGAGATTCTTCATTATATCCTCCAGCTTATTCACACTATCCCCCTCGAACCCAAAGTCCGCCGTTCTGTTCGCCTTTATGTACGGCCTACAGTTTTCGCTGGTCCCATGTTTCCCCTTCGTAATCTCGACAAGCGTCACCGTCTTTGACTCCCCAGGCTCAAACCGCACCGCCGTCCCAGCCGGAATATCGAGGTTGCAATTATATGCTTGCCTACGATCAAACTCAAGCAACGGGTTCGTCTTAATGAAGGGGTAGTGCGAGCCGACCTGAATCGGACGGTCCCCCTTGTTGGTAACGCGGAGCTGACAACGCTTCCGGCCGGGGTTGAGCGTGATCTTCTCCCCCTTCACCACGATGACGGCGCCAGGTTTTCGTTCTGGGGCGTAGACGGCTAGGTCGGGCAGCGGGAATTGGTCTTTGCTGGGGATGGGGAGGAAGGACCCGTAGAGTGCTGCCTCGAGGTCGCCATCGTCGGTGCTGATTGGGTCATGGATTGTCACTAGGTAGCTACCGTCTTGGAAGGTGCCTTCGACCTGGATCTCGGTCAGGAGCGAGGGGACAGACGGGAGCACATGGCGACGACCGAGCATGGTTTTTCCATGGGACTGTAGGGAGGCGACGGTGTGCGTGCCATCGCGGATTAGTTCTTGGAGGTTGTGGGCGATTAGGGCCTAAGGTGGTTAGTTGCGGTAGAGAGAAGGGGGGAGAGGAGGACTGTAGCCTCGACTTGGTTAAGCTTCAGGCCGCGGGCAAGACGCTTCTGTGCCAGGAAGCCAACTTGGGAGATGATGAGCTTGTCGAGCTGGAGAGTGTTAGTTGCGTGAAAGGCGGGATATGATGATGAGATGCGTACCTCGCGAGGAACCAGATGCATGGTTGTGGTGGTCTGGGTAGGGACAATGAGGGTGGAGGAATTGACGAGATGTCGTCTGTGTCCTGGTCTGGCGGAGAAACTCGGTGCGGGGAGGCATGGCTATAATCATGATTGCACAGCAGATGGCGGGGTTGTTTGATAGGAACTTCCGATAAGAGCTCGGGATCTCCCGTTGCATGGCGTGTCACTCAAACTCTGTGTACTTTACGTTATGGTTTTACCTCTAGCCATCACCTGGTTCTTTCGAGTTCGAGTCCTCGGCTAGATACTCGGTAATAGGGCACTCTCGCTAAAAGCTTGACAAGACAAGGCCCGCCATTATTGTCCTCTCGATCACCCCGAGATTTTCGCGGCGTGGCTAGAACAGTCCGTATATTAATATATAGAGGCGCATGATGAAAGCCATAGTGAATGTCATCAGTAAAAGGTATCAACTCGGATTCTGTGATAGTCAGTAGGTTATGGGCTGAGAAATGCATATGACGATGATTCTTAGAAGGCTTGGTTAGATGGCTCATAACTTTGCTAAACAACGATATCACACAATTACCGGCTCCAGAGCAGGAAACTTGATCCAGTTGGTGATTGAATACATGCATTACCACCACCCCTGGAGATTCCTATAGGGATAAGTGTGCAGAAACAACACAAGTTTGGAAACAAATCAATCACGAAGACTGTTTACAGCTTCAAATCCCTGCCCATCCACATATCTTTACAAAGAGTACGGCTATCCACCAGTACAAGAACCCACTTACAACTATGCAAAAGAACACCCTCTTAACCCAGCCCAAACCTACCTGTCTTCCGCCCGCCTTCTTCGAAAATACCAGCGCAACCATCTCCCTCCCCTGAATAACCCGATACCGCATACCATATACATATTCCACATTGGGACTCAGTAACAGGTGCCGGAGTGCCGGATCATCTAATCCTGGCACCCGCTCGTAGATAAACAACATGCCGGAATCCCAGCAGAGATCAAAGGTGCGTAGCAATGTGGCCAGTGCTTCCATAGACGGGTACTGCCCGATTGAAGACTGCGGGATTGTAAAGGACTCTGTACTACTTTTGAGTTTGAGGCGCTTATGGAGTGCTGGCGGTAGCTCCACTTCCGCGCTGATGATGAGGAAGAATTTGAAGGGTATGGTGGTCATGGTTGGGATTGGAAGAAGGTGGGTGGTGGAGGGTTATGTACTTGGGTTGTGCGGGTGGAATACGATGGAGGTATGTGTGGTCATCAAACGGGATGTATCTGTGGGTTTCGAGTATTGAGTGGCAAAGAAAGGCACCCAAAAGGAAATCACTGGTAGCATTTAGAACCGTTATACTGTAGCAATCCTGTCGGAACAAGAGAGCCCCGTCACATGCAGTCACTCGACATTAAAAATGTCAGAAGCTTTATGTCGCTGGCCGGAGACAACGAATACAAGGATGCGGGGGGTATTGCATTGATAGATGATATTCTGTGTCTCCAAGTTGTAGTCAAAGTCGATAGCGCCTTTTATATTGCATTAAGATCTGTTGCTACTAAGTCATGCTCGCACGTGCATCGATATCAGCCCTATCGGAAGCGAGCCCACACGCATCACCCATGTAGACTAACCATGATCAAATCCATCTTCTTTGCCATTTTCCACCCCGACAAAGGTCAGACCCCGACATCAATTGTACTCCCCTCTCGCACACTAACATCCCTCGCTCCCAGGCCCACAAGTTCTCCACCAAGTTCCCGATTGCTCAATCACATCTTCTCCACCACCATCCATCGACCCCCCACCACTCATCGACTTCGATCAGATTAGCTCGCACATAATTCCGAAACAAGAGCTCTGTGACCGTCTTGTCACCATCTGCACCAACAAATACCGCCTCCTTGGCTATCCCGTCTGCATCGATGACCGCCGCTACGAGCGCAACGAGTTCATCTTCAATTTCGCCATCCTCCTTGATGAAGAGGATGAATTCAGCGCCTACAAAAGCGTCGTACGGAAGCTGGCAAAGCTGTTCAAAGCCCTCGAGGAGCAGAGCGGGTTCCTGAGCAACGAGGTTACCAGAGCCGGGGTTTACGCGCTTATCGAGCAGGTAATGGAGGACCTGAATAACTACTCGGAGTGCATGATCCCGATAAGTACGTTTTACGCGGTGCCGTGGTTGTGGTGGTATTGATGAGTAGTAGACGAATCGAACACGATCAGCCTCAAACTCTTTCCCACGTACGCGCCGCCTCCTCTCGTGCGAGCCTGGCACGTCCCCGTCTCCACCATCGAGCTCGACCTGCTGATGGACGTAACCTGGGATCTGACGATGCAAAAGATCGTCCCCTTCATCGACGGGATTAACAGCATCCAACGCATCAGCGAGCTCGCAGACGCAGACTACAACCTGACAAAAAAGGCCATCTCCCACCTCCTCTACTACGGCTGTCTAACGCTCGTGGATATCTTCACTTTCTCCGCTATCTACGCCATAACCGCCGAGATCTCATCGCTGTTGGTAGACTCGGGGATGCAGGACGAGTGCATGGGCTACATCCGTTCCTCGGAGAGCGTGGGAATTGCGTTCGCGGATGTGTTTGCGCTCTACTGCTCTCTGAGTCAGGGCATCCCGCTGAAGAAGTGGTGTATGGAAAATCATCAGAAGTTGAAGGGAATCGATGTCAGGAGGTTTATTGGGTTTGGCGTCATAAAGGGGATAATCTATAGGGTACACAAGTACCCCGTCGCAGGTCCGGCGGCCAGTGCGCCTGGAAACTTGGTAGGGTTCTTGAAGGGCGGGAGCTCGATGGATGAGATATGTACGGAGCTACAGGTAGGGGAGAAGGAGGTGTTGAAGATGCTGGATGGATGCGATGTACAGATTGTACACCGGTGATTCGTGGTGGTCGGCGTTTGGAGTTTCTAAGTTTTTTGTCTTCTCCCATTTCGTGTAATTAATATCACAAGTATCGCCAAGCCAGAGCTCTCTTCATCCCCCACACCCATCCCCCCCATCCCAACAAACGCAATGACATCCCCACCCTTACCCACCGACTCCCTCTCCCCAACCCCAGAACTCTCGACCACAGCGACGACGGACGCCGACCCCCTTGCTGCCGTAGACCCGCTCGCATCAGGCCTCCAATCCCTCCTCAACCCAAGCATCAGAACTACAACTCAGAAGCTGTCAAATGTATACCTAGCGCAGCAGGAGCTGAGCGGCGAGCTCGATCGGCTGGTGGGACGTTAGTATTCCCGCTGAATTTACGAGGCGCTTGCGAGCTTGCGAGTGGGGGTGGGTTTGCGAGTACGGGGGCTGATGGGTACAGAACTACAACGATATCTAGACACCACGGACCCTCCGATCCTGCGACAGACGGTAGTGAAGCTTGCAGACACGCGAAGGAGGCTGGTGGTGGTTAATAGTTTGTTCCCGAATCTTTTTCTCCCGTGTGTGGAGGGCGGCTGATGCGGGTGGGGTGGATGGACAGATGCACTGCAGGCGCTACAGGGCAGGATCAATCGGGTTTATTTGCAGCTTAGTCGGCAGCGGATTCCGGGGGGGAGCAGCACGGCTATGTAGTAAATAGGGTATTTATTTTTCTCTTCATCATCTAGACTCCCCGAAACCCACAAACGTTCGCTGAATAATACGCAACAAAGAAAGAAAGAAAGAAAGAACCCCCATCCCAATCCCCCACGTGTAGTGTAGTGTATAGTGTAGTGTAATTTGTAACGTCGTTAGGAGTCGGAGGCGAGGATGCGGTTACTTGAAGCAGTTCAATCTGTTGCTCATTAGTATCTCAAAGGGTGGAGAGTTGGGGGAACTAACCCGCAGAATGAAAAGCGGACGTGAGGACGCACGCCGTGCTTGTTTGCGGAGAAACCGAAGCCGAAACGGCGGCCACCGAAGTGTTTGGAGTAGTTGACTGGCATGATGTGCTGTGTTGTGTTGTGTTGGAGGTGTGTTTTTCTTAATAGGTTGTTGTGGGTTCGTGGGTTTTATAGGTTGTGGTGGAGAAATAGTCTGAGTGGGGGGGCTGGCTTTTAAAGTGATGATGATGTCCAGATAGCGCCCCGATTGGCGAGGATCGTTGCGGCATGGAACAGGGTCTGGCCAATAATGGTGATGCAAGATTGGACAACGCAATGCGGCTTTGAAGTGGTGAGGGTTATTTTTGGTGGTGAGGGTTATTTTTGGTGGTGGCTTGGGAGGTCATCAGAGGTCACCCGCGTCATTGCCACTCATTAAGCGTCGGTGCCTGCAAATTGGCATTCTACATCAGATGGCCCGGAATTGAGGCACCAGTTAATTGCTCTGGAATTCAACTCAGAGAGCAATGCAGGCCGTCATGATAGAAGTATTCCCTACGGGCAGCCCCTTTGTTTGCTCTAGTGGTATGCATGTTTAGATCAATGGGCCCATCAAGCCACTACATGCTTGGCCACATAGTTACATAGCAACAGTTCAATCCTGCTTTCGAAGTGAAGATATATCAACCTGATCCGTCACTGTTTTTGGATCTAGGTCACCTCAATCCCAGCGTTTGAGGCTAAACTGATGCATTGTTTCTTTGTGTGGGCTCGAGTTCGCCCCCCGCTTCTCACTTCGGTCTGAGCTGCAACACTACAGATCCATCACTGACGCTATGGCTTTGTGCGAATACCATCCTAAATAAACTCGAGCTTTTGTTCGTGATGCTTGGCAGGCACTAGCTCTGCATATCATGTCCAATGACGCAATGAGCTCGAAGCTCCCCTGAACTCAAACCCAACGCGTCCTTCTCAGACAGTCAGACCACCACCATCGCATCAAAATGTCGAACCCGCCCTCCACCCCACTCCCTTCCGCGAAGCGCCGCAGAATTGACGCCGCCAACTCAACACTCAAGAAACCCTTCCGTTCCCCTCTCCTAAGCCGTCCTCCCGGAAGCAGCACTCCTGCGCCGCCAGCCTTCGCCTTGCCCACCCCTTCCTCCACAAAGACCAATTCCTACGCTCTCGCGACTCCCTCCAAAACCTCCGAAACACCAACCAAACACCTCGCTCCAACACCTCGCCGCACCCCCGTTCGCCGCCAGCTCTTTGCAACACCATCAAGTGCAGACCCTGAGCTTGCTGCCGCTCAAAAGAAACATACCGCGCTCCTCACCGAAATCCGCGCTATCAAAGAAAGCATGGAAACAGTTACCCAGGCTCTCGCACTCGAGGCGAATCCCAAAGGTGATGAGGATCTTACTGCTTCGATTCGGAAGTGGAGGCTGGCTGCGAGAGGCGCCGCGGATACGTTGTTTGGAATTGCGGGTGATAAGGTTAATCAACTTGGAGGCCCTGGAGGGGATGCTTGGAGAGGGATGATGGGAGGTGGGGGTCGGGGGTTCAAGAGCTTTGGGTGGGATGAGGATGAGCCAAAAAGGGAGAATGATGATGAGGATGAAGGACTCGGGGGAGAGGATGAGAAGGAGGAAGAGGAGGAAAAAGAGGGCGAGGAATGGGGTATGCGATTGATGTTGAAGACTCTGGGCATTCCAGAGAAGATGCTAGGATGGGATAATGACGGGGCTTGTTGGAGGAGTTTAGAGGAAATGGAGGAGGTTTAGAGGTGGAGGGTTGGTAGACAAGTGGGTTGATGGACGTTGATATGCTCTACACATGTGGGTCTAGACTTGGGCAAGGTGGTATGGCGTCGATCTGGCATTGATTTTTTTCGGGCTGAAGCATACTTATGATACCGCGGCGTTAGGTCCATTTTTTGCTGTATAACCCTTTTCTCATGGTATATATGAAGCATATTCTCGGGGGTGGGATCGGGCATGCTGGCGCATTGTCACTCGACGTCGGAGATAGCAGAACTCATCTGAATTAATCCGCTGCCCATCACCTGCCCATCGCTCATCGCTCAGCTCGAACGTTTCTCTGCCGAGAAACAGAGTAATGCATGTGTCACTGACAAATCGATGTATTGCTTGGCGATAACGTCATTCCGCCTACCACTACCGCCGGCAGTTGCAAGATTTGACTTTCAACTCTCTCTGAACCTCAATTCGCATCTCCTCATCACTGCCGAAAGTCATGTTTGCGCGCTCCGTCTTCTCTACCGTTCGCTGTGCAGGCCCTATCAAGCAGGTAAATTTGCGTCTCCACGCTATCTTTATGGCCTCAATTGACAACTGATGATTTAGGGTATCCGCCGCTATGCAACCCCGGCTGGCGAAGAGAAGAAATCCTCCACGCTCCTCTACACCCTAGCCGCTCTTGCAGGAGCCGGCGGCGCCGGTGTCAGCTACTATTTCTACACCGCTGAAACCCCCCTTCCTCCGGCAATCGCCACCCTTACCGGCGACGGAAAATGGGTAGACCTCAAACTTGCAAAGATTGAGCAGATCTCATCCAACACCAAATGTCTACGCTTCGAGCTTCCCTCCGAAGATCATGTCTCGGGACTGAAGATTGCCTCTGCGCTCCTTACAAAATTCAAGGGACCCAAGGATGAGAAACCTACAATTCGTCCCTATACCCCCGTCTCGGACGAGAACCAGCGCGGTACTTATCTACTTAGCATTCCTTCCCGCGGTTTGCACTGACAGCGTTTCCAAAACAGGCTATATGGATTTGGTTGTCAAGAAGTACGAGGGAGGTCCTATGTCCACCCATTTGCATGACATGAATGTCGACCAGATGTTGGCGTTCAAGGGGCCGCTGCCAAAGTACGACTGGACCCCGAACAAGCACGAACACATTGCGCTTATTGCTGGTGGAACCGGTATCACGCCAATGTACCAGCTTATTCGTGCGATTTTCTCGAACCCTGAGGACAAGACAAAGGTCACCTTGGTTTTTGGAAATGTCACGGAAGACGATATCTTGCTGAAGCAAGAGCTTGCTCATCTTGAGAATACTTACCCTCAGCGGTTTAAGGCGTTCTATGTCCTTGACAATGCACCAAAGGATGCAGGCTGGGCTACCCAGGGTCGCGTCACTAAGGAGCTATTGAAGACCGTTCTTCCTGAGCCTGGAGAGGGAAACAAGATCTTTGTCTGTGGACCACCGGGTACGTTTCCCTTAGCTGCCCTCCGCCCTCAGACTTGAGAGACTAATGTGTATTAGGAATGTACAAGGCCATTAGTGGAACAAAGAAATCGCCCTCGGACCAGGGCGAAATCGCGGGTATTCTTAAGGATTTGGGATACACCAAGGAGAATGTCTATAAGTTTTAGACTGTCTGCTTTGTGAATGTTCCTTAGACTAGATACCAGGTGTTGGAATAGGCAGGCCTTGCATGGGAATTACCCCTGATTTGTGGCTATTATTCTGTAATCATGAATCGAATGTGAATGTGCCTAGAAGTGACAGCAAACCAGTTATCTTTATATCAAGTATCCGCTGAAAAAGGCGTCATAAAACCACCTTTTTTTGCTATGGTCCGAGTGATGTATTATGAATGTGTACAAAGGCCACGTTGCGGCTCCCAACTGCGGTAGGCTCACGTCACCGAAACGACCAACGTCGATTCAAAATCAATACCAACAGCAAATCGATTACTTCCCTCTCTTCTTGAGATTCTTCGTGTGTTTCTTGGGAATGAAGCTGCCTCTCGTTGCCCTGCCTTGCTGATAAGTGCAGCTCTTTTTTTCGCTCCAGAATTACCTGTTCCTACACATAGATATGAAATTGACGACCACCCCACGATGTTTGGTGCTTCTTTTAGGTACTCTCCCACCTCTCCACCACGCCTTCACTCTTCCATCGACCGCTGACACCCCGCGCTTTACCTCTGGCAGCACTGCTCCTTACCTTAATCACCACTACAGCCTCATTAACCGACGATCACGCTCAAATACCATTAGCAGCCGACGACCACGCACCATTAGCGGCCGATGACCACGCCCACGAACCATTAGCGACTGCACTCGAAGCCCCCAGCATCAATCCACGTATTCCCCCCGTCACTCTGCGCACATGGTCGCATATCTAACGACGTCTAGAGCAAGCAGAGGAAGCTAAACAGGCAGCGCAATGGGTATCAGAAGCGCGTATGTTCCTTTACGGGCTCGACCCAGGTCCTTTCGTCACCTCACGCGGGAGCAAGAGTTCGGGGATAATGAGCACAATATGGTACTATATAAGGCAATTGCTACTATGGCACAATGCGGAATCGCTTGAAGAACGGCCTACGGCGGCGGGGACGCATGGAAAACGGTTGAAAGCTGCGGAGTCGTTGTTAGAGAAGGCGGTCGAACCGGCAAAGAATGAAGATGCGATCTTTTTGTTGGCGGAAATGAACTTTGTAGGTTTATACTAGATTTAGGAGGTTTTGTGGGTAGGTGCTGACAGGCGGCAGTACGGTAATTGGTCGCATCCGAGGAATTACAGTGCCGCGTACAAATGGTATAAACAGCTGGCGGATCTTACTGGGAATGCAACGGCGCAGCATATGATAGGGTTTATGCATGCGACTGGGTTCGGTGGTGCAGTGCCGAAAGATCAAGGAAGAGTGGGGACTCCAGAGTGCTATAGAAAGGCTTCGTGGCTGACCGGAATATAGGCACTTCTTTTCCACACGTTTGCGGCGCTCAACGGGGACACTCGCTCGGAAATGACTATCGCGTTTCGTTATTACCAAGGAATAGCGACTCCAAGAAACTGTGAAGAGGCGGTATACTATTATCAACGCGTTGCCCAGAAGGCTATTGAGTGGTGGGACTCTGGTCCACCCGGCGGCCATTATCTACAGAAGCATACCTTCAGGCTAGCAGATGACCACGGTGGTGTGTATGGCGAAGGTGCATCCGCATCATCATCTGGGGCAAACGGAATGCGTCAGAAACAATCACTCGACTCAGCAAAAGAATTGGGAGATATCGTTGAATACTTAGAGCTTCTCGCGAAGAAGGGTAATCTCCCGGAAACCATATCTCTAGGCAAAATATATTATGAGGGCTCCCGGAACCTCCCCCGAAACATCCCCAAAGCTAGGGAGTATTTCTTGCGCGTAGCACGGCAATATTGGGATCGCGATAGCAAGGTCCGCTCCGGCGGCCCTCCGTATCTTGAAAAATTCGCGGGTAGAGCGGCTGGACACCTCGGAAACATGGCACTGCGAGGAGAAGTTGGGCCACAGGATCTCCCACAGGCTCTTAAGTGGTTTAAACTTGGTGTTGCTTGCGGAGACGCAAACTCGCAGAATGGTCTGGGCTTTATGTATCTCAACGGCTATGGGGTCAAAGAGGACCGGACAAAAGCTCAAAAATATTTCAAAGCCGCCGCAGGCCAAGATTTTCCGCTTGCACAAGTTAACTATGCAAAAATGCTCATCGAAATCAACGAAATGGATCGTGCGAAACGCTATCTTGAACTTGCCGCTAGGCATGGCAATGTCGAAGCTTTCTACTACCTGGCGGAAATTAGTAATGCCGCAGAGGCCAAGGATCGCTCATGCAGCATCGCAGCAGCATATTACAAAATCGTCGCGGAGCGAATAGAACCGCCACAGAGTCCTATGGCTTGGGCCAACAAAGCATATGAAAATGGTGACATTAAAAGTGCCCTAGTGGGCTACATGATGGCGGCAGAACAAGGCTACGAATCAGCACAAGCAAATGTTGCCTACCTCCTCGACGAACGCCGTTCCGCGTTCCCTGTGAAATCTCTGCTCTCAAAATCGACACTACAGACTGCCGAGCAGAAAGAGAAATCTGAAAGAGACCAGGAGCTAGCACTGACCTATTGGACCCGCTCCGCAAAACAGGCAAACGTCGACTCCCTCGTGAAAATGGGTGACTATTACCTTTCGGGTATTGGAACGGAGCCAGATCCCGTCAAGGCTGCATCTTGCTACAGCGCCGCCGCCGAACACCAGGCTTCTGCGCAGGCGCTGTGGAACCTAGGTTGGATGCACGAAAATGGTGTTGGTGTCTCACAGGACTTCCACCTCGCAAAACGTTACTACGACCAGGCGTTCGAAACCAACCCCGAAGCCTACCTCCCCGTCACCCTATCACTCCTTAAGCTCCGCGTGCGATCCGCGTGGAACACAGTCACTCACGGTGGTATAAAGGGAATTGGACCCGACCCCAAGAAGAAGAGGGTTTCCTTTAGAGAGTTCTTGAAGAATTGGTATGAGGCGGCGGCAGCAGCAGAGGCCGAGGCAGTCCTGGATGATGAAGCTGCGAATGCGCAGTTACCCGGAGAGGATTATGGGTACGAGGAAGGGTTTGACGAGGATATTGCCGAGAGCGTGGTTATTCTTGCGTTGGCGGCGGCTGTGGCGGCGTTGGTGTATTATAGGCAGTGGAGGCAGCAACAGGGGAATAGGAGGCGGGAGGAGGAACAGAGGGTGGCAGGACAGCAGCAACAGCAACAGCAGCAACAGCAGCAACAGCAGCAACCGCAACCGCAGCAGCAGCAGGAAGAGCTGCCGAGATTGGGAATCTGGGATGACCCTCAGATGCCTGGATGGGGAATGCCACATTGAGTTTGAGCGTAGGAACGGAGTGTTGCCTCTTTGTTTGCTTTTTTTTGTGTGCGTACATCTGATGGGCTTGTGTATATTACGGATCGCATGAGGTTTGCGAGTGTTTTTTATTGGGCTCTTGTGTGTGCGAATGTTGTTTTGATTACGGATGGACGAACCTTTAGAATCAGACGATTATTGTTCCTTTGTCACCTTTACAGATGCTCTCATAAGCAGAGCGTGTAGATAAGACGTAGCCGCCTGAGTATGGATGACGACCGTGTTTCCTTCCTTCCTTCCTGCACACTTTTCCTGCACACTCGCGAACATGTACAGGCCTCATCCTGTCCACAAGATGAGATCAGTATTGCGCAACGCAGTGAGATTACGGGCGTAGATAAGTAGATAAGGCTGGAAATGATGCAGGTGGGCCTGAACCCGGGTGGGAGCGGAATTAAACCTCTTCTCGATATCCTCGTCAACATTGGAGCTTGATATTTCGGGCGGGAGATTGGAAAGTTTAGGCCACCTATCACCCCGTCTATAGGCTTTTTATACACCCGTGACCGTTGCACCAGCCCCCTCCGCGGCGCTGGAAATGAGAACGGGGGTTCTGGATAATATAACTTCCCGCCCGGGATTGCGCAATTACGCTATCCTGCCAATGGGGTATATTAAAAACGGCCACCGTCATTTAACCTTAAACGCCTGTGGGGTATGGTAGTTTAAACGGCCCGGAAGCTAAACGCTACGGGGCACCATGGTTTAAACGGGAAGCTAGACGCCGTTTAGTGTCGATTGGAATAGGCGGAATGGGCTACGGGCTACGGAGATATCAAGCCCCGCCCTCCGTAAATTTCCCTGGCAATTTCCAGAACCGGTGGGGATACGGTGCGTAGGCTATCCTGCACAATAGCCGGCGCCGTGACTCTCATGATCAACTGCTGGGGCGGGGGTGGGTTCTTGGGTAATTGTGCATGCTACGTGTACCCTCCCACCGGTGGGGCAGGTCATGAGGCTGCCTTCACGGCGGATATGGGCGAGATTCACCAAGCCCACACCCCCCGGCAACATACCAACCATCCGGCTGTTTGCTGCCCTCTCGGGCGGGCCCGTGTTTCGCAAACGCTCGCCGCAAAACCCAGTCACAGCACCGCAGTTGCCAACCAGGCTAGCAGGGGGCGGCTTCTCTGTTCGGACATTCTTTCCCGCCCCCCCCCCCTTCGGCTCCCCGCTGAACCCCGCCTTAAAAAGCTCACCCACACGGCCCGGATTATTTGCTCGCTTCCAGCTAGAGCGGAAGAGTCATTTTCTGTACCAATGGCGTGCAGGGAGTGAACAGCGAACTGAAACAGCGATCGATAGGCGCGGTAGGCCCATCGAGTGACTGGGGGTGATGATTCGCTGCGTGTTGGGCTTGGGCTTGGGTACTCGGGGTTGGGTCCGTGGAGGAATAACATGTCATCGCCATGTACCGCCGCATATTTGGGGTAGTGGAACGATACTTTGCACATGCTGTTGTTTCTCCTGGCACCCGAGAGAGATGCCTCGCGCACACAATGCAGTGTGAACCGAATTGAGGGTCCAGAGATGTTGCGCGTTTTCCAGAGCTGCCGCGGGTTGATTATGAATCTGGTTAATCAAACCTCACACCACTCCCGCGGGCCCACAAACGTTTTCGCGGTCCAGGTCTGCGTGATTACACGCCGTCTAAGTGACAAGACAAACGTCCACACAACGCAACACATGCGTGCGATTCCAACCGTTCCACTTTCCAGGGACACAATGTATCACTCACTCACTCCCAACAAAAAAAAACAAACCCACAACGCTCGGCCTTCATCCCGCAGGCCATCCGGCGGCCGGTTCGCCGTACCGAAAAAAAAAAAAGAAAAGGAAAGGGAAAACAAAAAAAGCATGCATCAATTACAGATCGTCTTTCTCTTCCTCGATAAGCATAAGCACACCCCATTTTGGCGCGGCCCGCTGTCACACCCTGTAACCGCCAGATAAAATATAGTTATTTTTTTTTTTGCCTGTCGCCCGTTTCGTTGCTTTTGGCGCGGAAAAACCCGTCGGACACGCCATCTCATCATCGTCGTGGGGAATGTTGAAATAACTTACCTGACTTCTCTCCCCCGCGCAGCTCCCCACGGTTTTTTTTTGCGTCGAAGAGAGAATGGCGACCCGGTGTCAGGCTTGCATGTACATACGTCACCGTCGCCCACGTGGTATTCCCTTTTTTACATCTTCGGCTGGCGGGGGATGAGGCGTTAGGGAGGATATCGTTAGAGCCATCACGACATCCGATTTCTTCGATTTTCTCCCCCCACCTGCCCCGCGGACGATCCATCTCCGTAAAAAGCAAGTGGTCAGCCCAGCCCAAAAGTTTCACAATCCTTCAGGGCCAGAACATGTAGGCGGTATGCAGTTAGTTGGTACGTACCTTGTTTTGCCTGTGGGGTGCATATCGTAGGAGGAATCTAGGTGTGAAACTACGATCACCCGCGCCTGCTTTGGGTTATGTAAGAGGACTGCCTCCTACCGTACCGTTAACGTAATGTAATGTAACGTAAATTTTTCTGCCGCGCTCTGCCGCAAGTGTCACCCGAGGACTTGCGCCAACTTCCGCCTGATAGCGTTCGCGGTGGATGTCTAAACAGCCATTTCCTGTGCCACAGGAGTATGTATGTACAAAGTAGCCCCGCCACATAACGCCTCCACCCCACTCCTCAGTGGCGACCCGACATCTGGAGCCGAAGGAGAAGAAAGAAGTAAAGATTTTTCGCCCCATTCGTCTTTTTACAATCCAATCAAGACTCCACAGTTGTTTGTGTGAGTGTTTCCAATCTGACTCAGATACGGAACCACCAGCACCCCCTCGGGGCTTGAGCCGTGCAGCGCAAGAGCACAAGAAAAAAACAAACGGCACCTGCATGCATCGGAGCACAGGAAACAACAAGTTTCTCAACGGCCTGGAACAAAATTTTGCGTCGAGCCAACCAGAAGGAGGCAAAGCCAGGTACAAAGTTACGGGTCTGCCCGATCTCTGGGGGATGTTTGTTTTTCAGCTGGCTGAGGGAACATCCGACATGGCTACCCCGCAATAGCCCTGTACGCTTTCCATTGGAGACACGGAACTGACCGGCGAGAAAGTTGCTGCCGGAACTTGCATCGCAGGACGATCGAACGGTGGGCGATCGGATCAGGTGGGGAGATAAGGGATATGCAAGTTACGTGCGAAAACCCTAACCCCGGCGGAGGTTGGTGATGCTCAACTCCAGGTGTCCTCAAGGGTATGCACCAGATTCGAGGATCAACCCCCATTGCCGTGGTGTCACTGCCGCGTCAGTATATTGCTATTTCGCGGAGTCCTGCCCCCGTTGTTGCCGCCATTGCACGGCATCCCCCCCAATGGTGCTGGATATATGAGCTATCCCGGCCCTACATATCTACCACGTGGCGGTGGTTCAATAAATGATGATATCGGTCCCTTGCGTCCACGCCTCGTCCAAGCAAATGAACATCTCTTTGCCCCGTCTGGGGCCCCGTGCCGTACAAATCTCCAGGACATATGTAGATGCGTGGGACATTGTGCCTCATCGGCACAATGACCAAAAATAATAATCAGCCAGATAGATGGACGCTTCGGCACTGATGGATGTCGTGCATATGCACGCTTCAGGCAAAGAACATCTTGTGTTCCCCTCAGAAGAAGAAGGGATTATTATATATAGGAGAGCAAGCAGGAAGGAAGGAAGGGCCCACCAACGATCCTCGGCTTGTATATAAACATGGATCAACCTTGCGGGTTGTTACGCAGTCTATCGTTACGCAGTCATAGCCGCCGACCAATTCAGGCCCTTTGGTTGGGGGAGGAGTTCTCGTCTCATTCGCTAAGGTGGGCAGAAATTTCGAACTAACAATGTGTCATATTCGGACCATTGTGGAGATTTTGCTAAGTCTTCGGGCAAAAGAACTGGTCTTGTGTCATATAACTTTGACTCAAGAATTTCTCGTTTCCTTAGCTCGAGTGTTGGTAATATATGTATGTGCCGAGCGGCGGCGGCGGAGATGGATCAATGGTTTGTTCCCGTTGTTTTTATTGTAAGAGCCCCGGTGAAAAATCCAACCAGAGATACAGTAACGCGACGAGAACTGATTCGGCCGTCTCTGCAGAAAGTTGCTCAATACCGACCCTTCGACATCCAGATCAATACCCAAAGTGGAAAGTACGTTGACGTTAAAAGACGCGTCAGGCAAAATAGTGTACCTATCTGGACCCCTGGACCCTTTTTTTTCCGTCCGAAATCCGGCACTGAATTGATAAACATAGACCCGCTATTGGCTGAGTAGTTGTCGTTGTTGCGTAGCACCTGTGATACCATCTGACAGCATATAATATTCAAAACTGCACATCCATACACGTTGTTCCCTTCGACCATGCATACTCTTAGGGCACTATACCATGCTCATGCTCATGCTCATGCGAGTTTGTCTTATTGTATGAGAGCCACTTGACGTCTGGGCAAGGGATAGAGTACCTACCTCTACTGCGGAGTACCGGTTCTTCTGTGGCACAGGGTGGTGGGTACTTGCGTCGTCGGTGTCTCCGAGCCATATACTAAATTTTGACGGCATGTCATGCTGCACAGGCCGTGTACTTTGCGAGCATCAAATTAAGCATCCTGTATTTGTGCTTCCAGAAGCAACTCGCAGAAATGGCTGTCTCCAGGAAGTTGAAGACGTCAAATCCATCCTTGTGAACATATTTAACCGTCTTGCCGAGAGATGCCTAATTGAAGGCTTCTTCTGGAACGCTTCGACAGCCTGATTCTAGGGCTTGATCCTTTGCCGAGTCGCTCTCCGCGGCGTAATATGATTACAACTCTCCGGTGCATGTAGCACTTCGATATCCGCAGGCTCACTCATCGGCCAGCCATATCTGATGTCATAGAGCTCGGGAAGCTGGATGATGTACGTACCCATATAGGTTGAAAAAAGCGAGGCTGAAGGATATGCATCAACCAGTGTTTCCCACGATATCGATATCAATATCACGGAAGAACCTATTGTTGTCCATAATTCACAGAAATCCCATTCGAACCAGCCTTTGTCCAGGCCTGGGTGGAATTCTGTCCGGTCCGTTTACCTGAACGCAGGTAGGGCAGCGGCTGAATACTAATATCGCGAGAAGAATGTAAACAGATTCAGGGTTTCGTATGAATCGTGAGCAACAGTATCTGCAAGATCTGTTTAGGCCATGCTATCTTGCATAGCTAGCCCGCCTGCATTTCAGAATAGAAACCCAGGTACATATCCCTCGGAGCTTGAACAACTCCCCCCCACCAGTTAGTATATCTCAACCGAACTGTGATACCCGAAACCCGCTTTGCTCACAGATATCATCTTGCGTGACGACAAACAAACAAACAAACAAACATCCAACCAGTCAACTAACCAACGCACAAATCGAATGTTTGATATCCAACAAGGTTTGAATGTTCATGTGCCTGCTGCTGCCCCAATTGGAGGCTTATTAGAGGAGTTATATACCGTCTCGGATTCCGCCATTCACTACTAGCTGACAAGGATCAACTGTGTGATTCCATCGAGCTTTCTAGAAGCGAGCCCACACGAAAAAGGTGGGTTGCAATAGAAGTTACTCTATAACATGCACAGTTCCGCTTCACCTGCCTTAGCTCTTATCCAGCCCCCCCCCGCTCCTCCCCCTTCTGCCACACCTCCGAGGACTGTAATAATCGGAGGCTATGGCTGAAGGCTATTTACCAATACTTTAGTGGCGCAACCGAAAGGTTTACTGCTTTTGTGCCATGGCCGAAATGAGAAGAAATAATAGAATGTAGCCCATCAGCAAAGGGGGGTGGATAAATAAAAGCCCGGCAAAAGCAGCCTAGCACGCACGTACGTCTGTCCAGTAGTGGCCCTGGCCTGGCCTGGCCTGGCCGCCTTCTGAAGCGGCAGCGGCTAACGCCTTGCCATGGTTCGTTGACAGGCAGAGAGGTGACTGACCCCACACGGTCAAATGAAAACAGTCGCGGATCAATGTCAGCTGCGTCTTAAGCACGTATGTTAAGGTTCAAACGTGGTTAAATGTTTTTTTTTCTCCATGATGATGATGTTTTTCGTTTTGCTTCTTCTTGTAGCTTTCTCCCGCTGTAGGCCGCTGTGAGAAAAAAAAAAAAGGTTGAAGGTGCAGTGCTACCACCAGGTGCTGCGGATGTTCTTGTTTCTTCATTTAGATAATAATAACGATCGCTAGAACGCCGTTGGTTGCTGTTAGTATATGAGCCAGGGTCCCACGGATGTCGCCAGTCCAAATCTTTCCCCCCATACCCCCCCCCGGCTAGACTGGGGTAAGTGCAAGTGAAACAGAAATCCTCCAGAGAAGTTTGTTGTAGGGGAAAAGGAATGGAAAGGTTTTCTGGTTTGATCCTGGAGCAGGGACAATCGCTGTATGCTTATTCGCGTGTTCTCCGCGCGCGCTGCTTGGTGGGTGGTGGTGGGTGTTGTGTCAATACAGGTTTCTCCACGCTCTCGCATGAAATCGGTCACTCACATCAGTAGCTTGCAGCATCCGTACTGCATGAAGAGGGGA
>Ga0307512_10003006_pt1 | contig 20337 bp, 22 predicted proteins | sample 14_EM_MG_FD_200267 | JGI IMG/M metagenome (GOLD analysis project Ga0307512, IMG submission 200267) | Populus trichocarpa ectomycorrhiza microbial communities from riparian zone in the Pacific Northwest, United States - 14_EM | ecosystem: Host-associated > Plants > Roots > Unclassified | place... | reverse complement strand
CCGACGACAGATCGTGCTGCGCCTCACGCCCCTTGGCCAGCGCCCGGTCCGCCAGCGCCTGTGCCCGCTCCAGCTTGGGCCAGTACGCGGCCAGCGCGTCGCCGCACATCTCGTACGACTTCTTCAGCTTCTTCAGGTTCTTCGGAACCCCGGAGAACTCGTCCTTGAACACCTCGGCGGACTTGCCCGCCCACTGCAGGGCCGTGTCCTCCTCCGCCATCCCCTTGACGATCTTCAGGGCGTCGGAGACATCATCCGCGAAGTCATGCAGGACCCCGGCCAGCGTCCGCACCCGGTGCGGGTCCCCCGGGGTCGGGTCCTTGTCCAGGTCCAGGACATGCCAGTCCCGCGGCCGATGCCCCGCCATACCGCAACCCCCGTCACGCGCACATCACTTTCAACACCCGTATGCACACGCGAACTTACCCGGTTCTTACGTTCGAAGTGAAGAAGATCGGCCTGTGACGAAGCTCAGCCCGTGAACCGGAACGTCGACGTGATCGCGTCGAAGATGTCGAAGAACGAGTCGGCCAGGTCCAGGACCTGGCTGCTGCCCGCCACCAGTGCCACCTTGCCCTCCTGGCCGGGCACGGGGATGAAGGTCTGCATGAGCACGGCCCGGATGGTGCGGTTCAGGCTGTCGTCGGGTACGGCGATGTCCTCGATGCCGTGGGTACGAGCGACGGTCCCCACGCCGGGGATGTAGACCGTCGTCACCTTGCGCCAGGAGTCGCCTTCCTTCTTCGCCTCCTTGGGCGCCAGGCCGGAAGCGATCGCGGACGGGTCGGTCGACAGGGGTGCGCCGTCCCGTGTGCGGCCCCCGACCAGCGACACCGTCACCGAGCCCGTGATCGGCGTCTCCCCGCCGAAGCTCTCCGCCATGCAACCGCAGTACAGCGCACCCGACTTCCACGCGTCCGCGGCCGCCTTCTGCAGGAAGGAGGTGTACGTGTCCCGGTACTGGGCCAACTCCGGGTGCTGCTGGATCCGTTCGGTCACCATCCGGCGGATCGAGTCGTCCCGGGACTCCGGCCGTACGTCGAACTCCCACCACGACTCCGGAACCTTGATCCGGAAACCTCCGCGCTCGATCGTGAGCGCCTCCATGTAGCGGGCCATGACGTCGGTCTTCCCCGATTCTTCGATTGCTCGGATTGCTCGGATTGCTCGGATTGCTCGGTCGCTCGTGCCAACATCGTTGCGTTGTACGGTTCGGGCCAGACTACGAGACCGTTAGATCGGGGGATGGACGCATGGGCAAGGGCAAGAGCGACCTCGCGCTGCCGCTCAGCGAACTCGAGGACTACGGGAAGCGGCTCCGGTCCCTCAAGAGCCGCCTGAACCACACCAGGAAGCTCTTCGAGTCCTACAAGGACGACATCGGCGACGGCAGCGTCAACGACGCCCTCGACGATTTCGAGTCCAACTGGGAGGACGGGCGCGAGGACATCAGCCAGTCGTTCGACGCCCTCGCCGACATGTCCGACGCCGTCGTGCGCGAGTTCAAGAAGCTCGACGTCGACCTTGCCAAGAAGGCCGAGGACGCGGTCAAGCCGGAGGACAGGGCGAGCGGAAAGGGCAGTGGCGCCGGCGACAAGTGACCCGCCCCGGCCTCACGCCGCTCCGAACAGGGTGGCCAGCCCCCGGTCGAGAGCCGGTTCCAGTGGCTCGCCGCCCGGCTCCGTGACCTCGTAGGAGCGGCCCAGGAAGCGGTAGAGGGCGGTCGTGTCGAAGCTGACCGCCGCCGTGCCGTCCGGGGAGTGGAGCTCAACGACGGTGCGGGACGGGCCGTACGGGCGCAGCCGTACGGTGCCGAGGCCCGCCGGACTTCCCAGGCCTTCCTCCAGGAGGCTGCGGGCGAAGGTCCACGTCACCTCCTCGCCGTCGAGCGAGATCCAGGCCGGGAAGACCAGGTGCACCGCCAGAGGGTCGTCGGAGGTGTAGCGGAGCGTGACGGGCACCGCCACCTCGCGGTGGTCGGGGGTGAGCAGGTGAGCGCCGGTGGGCTGCTCCACGGAGATGTACACGGGCGGGTTCTCTTTTCGGGCATGTGGATCATGTCGAGCATATGAGGTATGTCGAGCATGTCGGGTCGGGTGGCGGCCAGTTGGGCCTGTGCACCTCTTTGAGCACGTGGAGGGGGCCTGCATTACGCCGTAACGGACGACAACTTCCGAGACGTACGTCACATTGGCTTACCCTTGCAACTTTGATTGAAAGTTTTGCCATCTAGGCTGACAAAACCTTCCTCGCCCTCACCGGGCAACCTCAGTAGGCAACGGAGCGTTCCGCCATGTCCGACGGTTCCACTGCCGTGTCCGTACCGGCCTCTCCCACCGCTACGGCCACGGCCGCGTACGCCCGGATCTACGAGGAGCAGCAGCCGCGTCTCGTCGCCTACGCCCGCTCCCTCACCAGGAATGCCTGGACCGCCGAGGACATCGTTGCCGAGGCGCACTTCAAGGTGTGGCGACGGCTGGCCGCGGGGCACGAGATCGAGAACGTGCCGGCGTATCTGATGACGACGGTGCGCCATCTCGCGTCCGCCGCCGGGAGTGCCGTACGCGAGACTCCGCGGGATCCGCATGCCGACGAGCGGACTGTGGTGGGCGAGCAGAGGCACGGGGACGACCCCGCCGAGCGGGTGTCCTCCGTCGACCTGGTGGTGCGGGTGCTGGGGCAGTTGCCCGAGCGGTGGGTCAAGGCGCTGTGGCTGGCGGAGGCGGAGGGGCAGCCGCTGGCCGCGATCGGGCCGCAGCTGGGCACCAAGGAGGGTGCTACGGCCGTGCTGTTGCACCGTGCCCGGGAAGGTATGCGGCAGGCGTTCCTGCGGGCGCAGACCGGCGCGCCGGACGACCCCGCGTGCCAGGTGTACTGGGCTCGTATGCCGGCGTATGTGCGGGGCGCCGCCACGGCGAAGCAGTCGGAACGGCTGCTCGGGCATGTGGACGCCTGCGACGACTGCCGGGCGCGGCTTGCCGCCCTGATGAGCACCAACGACCGGTTGCCCGCGCTCGTCGGTCCTGCGCTGCTTGTGTTCGTCGTGGGCGGCACGGGCAAGTTCCTGCTCGCCTTCACGGCCGGGTCAGCCGGTGCGGCGTTCGCGGCGGGCGGATCCGGCGGCGGACTGCTGCACGGGGTGCGCCATGCCGCCGTCGGTGGTTCCAAGGCACAGGTGGCGGTGGCGGCCGGGGCGGTCATGGCGGGCGCCGCCGCACTCCTCCTCGTGCTCGGCCCTGCCGACTCCGGTACGGTTCCCGCCCAGCGGACGCCGGTGGCCGACGCGCCGACGGCTCAAGTCCCGGTGGCCGAGGGGCCGGTGGCGCTGCCGTCGAAGGAAGCGCGGGTCAAGTCGGCGGAGGGCGACGGCACTTCCGGCCCGGCCGCCGGTGTCGGCGTCGGCGCACAGGTCAGGTCTGCTGTGGCCGACGACGCCGGAACGGTCGTACCGGCGGCGCGGGATGCCGATGCGCCCACGTCGCCTTCGGGCCGGGAGGACGCCGGTGGGCAGACGGACGACGACAAGCCGGCGCCGGCCGAGAACCCGCCGGAGGGCACGGATCCGGTTCCCCCGGCGCCTCCCGCGGAGGACACCCCGAAGCCCCCCGCACCCCCGGCGCCCTCCACACCTCCGACCGAAGACACGGATCCGGATCCGGATCCGGCAGGGGACGACAGCACGCCGCCCGCCGAGGACCCGACGCCCACCACGCCGCCGGCCCCCGAACATCCCGGCGACGACTGCACGGACCCCCACGGCGGTGGAGGGCACGGCTCGGAGTAGGCGGGACTCGCGTCAGCCGACTTGGTTCTCCGCCACCGCCTGGCCGTGGACGACCACGTCACCGCCGTAGAACATGCCGGTGAAGACGGGCGAGTACGTCAACTGGACCTCGACCTCGACCTGGTCGGCGTCGGCCGCCACGCAGTGGGTCGCGCCGATGTCCACGCCGGACATGTCCATCTGCCGGGCGAACGTCTTCACGCGGGCGTCGCAGTTCTGGTAGTTGATCGGCGCGTTGCCGCCCTCGTTCTGGTACAGGTCGTCGACGTTGATGTCCTGGGCGGCGTAGCGGGCGGCCTGTTCCGCGATGTCGGCCGCGCGCTCCCGCTTCGAGATGGAGAGGCCGCCGTCGATGACGAAGGCCGAGAGGGCAAGGAAGACGATGGCGAAGATGATGACCGCGCCGGCGCCCGAGCCGCGGTCGTCCAGGTGGGCGCGGCGGGACGACAGCCACGCACGTACGGCCGTTGTGGCACGCGAGCTCGACTCGCCCATCACGCCTTCCTCTTGTACGGGTCCAGCGGCGCCGTGAACGACCCCGACATCCGGGTCTTGATGTCCAGGCCGAGCGTGGCCAGGCCCCGGATCTGGCAGCTCACCTCGACGGTGAAGAGGTCGGCGTTCTGGAAGCCGGCGCTGGTCTTGGTCACGGTTACCGGGCCGACGCAGACGTCCGTCAGGTCGGCCTGGGCCGCCTTGCGCGCCTCGGCCATCGCGTTGCCCTCCTCCCATTGGAGGGAGCCGGAGCGGGCCGCGTCCCGGGCCGCCCCGTCGATCGCCCCGCGCCCGTCGACGGTCTGGCCGAAGGCCACCAGGACGAGGATGAACAGGATCATCACCGGGGCGAGGATGACTACCTCGATGGTGGACAGTCCGCGGTCGTCCGCGACGCGCCGCCGGTTCGCCAGGCACTCCTCGATAGGAGAAACCAGGCACTCCTCGGTACGAGAGACCAGGCACTCCTTGATACGTGAAATACGTGAAAGGGGCATCGCTAGTTCTCGTTCTCCCGTACGAACCGCTCCACCGGCCCCTCCGACTGCGCGTGCACCGTGAAGTCCAGTCCCGGGAACACCGTCGGCACCTTCGCCGTGATCTCCACGCCCACCGTGTTCTGCTCCGGCTGGAGCATCTTCACATCGGGCGAGAGCACCAACTGCGGGCCCAGCTGGCTGATGTAGCTGTCCACCACGCCCCGAGCCTCGCCCCGCCACGCGCCCGGGAAGTCGTGCGCCGTGGCGCGGGCCTTGCGTGCGCCGGCCTGGGCGGCCGCCTGAGCCACGTGGTCGGCGAAGAAGTACAGCGCGAACTGCACCGTAGCGAAGATCATGAAGAACAGGACCGGCGTGAGCAGCACGAACTCGATCGCGGTCATGCCGGAGTCACCGCGGGCGGCTGCCGCCTCGCGTGCGGTCCTCACCCTGCGGCGCATCCATCTGCCCACGTTTACCGGCATCCCCGTCAACTTCTTGTGTACCTACGGGCGATCAGCAGGTGCCGCTCGCCTTGGCGCCGTTGATGCAGTTCTGGACCTTCTTCGCGCCGTCGCTCAGCGCGGAGTTGATGATCGCGGCCACCACGCCGACGATCGCCACGACGACCGCGGAGATGATGACCCACTCGACCGCGGAGGCACCGCGGTCCAGTTCGCCGGAGCGTGCGCGCTGCACACGGCCCTGCAGGAAGGTGACCAGGAAGTCCATCGCCGGGATTCCGGTGTTGAAGTTCCGTCCCATCATGGTGAGTTGTCCTCTCTGAAGCAGCTGGCTCGTTGTCGCCGGTTGTCGTTCGTCGTCTTGGCCGTCCGGGCGTGTGTCATTGCACTCCGGGCGTGTGTCATTGCACCTGGAACACCCGCATCGCCGCCGGAAAGATCAGGAACACCAGGAAGCCCGCACACAGCAGAAGCTGGGCCACGAGCATCGACTGCGACTTCTCGCCCGCGCTGCCCTCGATCTCGGAGAGTTCGCGGTGCCGCATGGTCTCGGCGCGGGAAGCGAGGGACTCCCGCACCTTGGCGCCGTCGTCCGCCACCAGGGCGAGGGAGGCGGAGAGGTCCTTGAGCTCCTCCACGCCGATGTCCTCGCCTAGCTGCCCCAGCGCCTGCCACTGGCTGATGCCGGTGATGCGGGCGTCGGCCAGCACATTGCGGATGCGCTGCGTGGCCCAGCCGTCGGAGACCTCGGCCGCGGCCATGAGCGCCTCCGGCAGACCGCGGCCGCCGGCCAGGCTCATCGACACCAGGTCCAGATAGGCACCGATCACGCGCCGCAGGTCGCGCCGCTTCTCTGCTGCGTCCCGCCGGACCTCCAGGTCGGGCAGGAAGAAGAAGACGAGCCCGAACGCCAGCGCCAGCCAGACCGGGATGATCGGGCTGCTGCCCACCCCCAGCGTCCACACCACCGCGAACAGGAACGGGCCGAAGAACAGGCCGGCCACGCCCAGCAGCGCCTTCGTCGCCAGGAACTTCTCCCAGCTGCGGTCCAGCACCGACAGGTCCGCGCGCAGCGAGCGCTGCTCCCAGCCCTGCTGCAGATAGAAGTCGGAGACTCGCTCGCCGACTTCGGCTCGCAGCTTTCCGAGCCGGCCGTTGTCCGCCGCCGTCCGGGCGGACTCGTACGCCGCTCCCCGCGACCGCATGGCGTCGATCCGCGCGACCTGCGAGACCGCGCTGCGCTTCGACGGCATGAGGGCGCGCACGAGGGCGTAGATGCCCAGGCCCAGGACCGCGCCGACGACGATCGGCATCGTCAGGTTCACCGTCGTACCCCCTCTTCGTGCTGCGCGTGCTGGTCCGGCGTCCGGGGACGCACGAACTGGACCGACGAGTCGTCCCGGACCAGGAACCGCTCCGGCGTCTCGATGGTCGACAGCTTGCGCAGCCACCAGAAGCCGAGCGCGAACAGGCCGCAGACACAGGCGAGTACGAGCTGGCCGACGGCCGTTCCGTACGGCGCCACGAAGTCGCGGTTGAAGATGGACAGGCCGAGGACGAAGGCGATGGAGACCGCCACGACGATCTGGACCGAACGGCGCGTCGACGCCCGCTGCGCCATCACGCGCTGGCGCATGTCCACTTCCTCACGCGCCGACTTGGCCAGCGCGCCCAGGACCTGGCGCAGACCCGGGCCGCGCAGGCGGGCGTTGAGGATCAGCGCCGCGACGATGATGTCCGCCGACGCGTCGTTGATCTCGTCCGCGAGCTGCTGAAGCGCGTCGGGAAGCGGGGTGCGGGACCGGAGGCGGTCGACGAGCGCGTCGAGGTGCGGCCGAAGGACCGGGGCCGCGGCACGCGCCGACGCCGGAATGGCCTGCTCCAGACCCACCGCACCGGCGATGGTGTCGCGCAGGGACTCCGTCCAGGAGGCCAGGGCCTCCACGCGGCGCATGGCGGCCTTCTCCTCCCCGGCGCCGCCGAAGAGGCGGTCCCAGAAGAAGACGAGGATGCCCGCCGCGATGCCGGCCACCGCCCAGCGGGTCAGCAGCAGAACGACGAGACCGACGATGGCCGCCAGCGAGCCGCGCTGCCCGGCGAACCGGATCAGTTCGCTCGCCCGCTCGGCGGCCTTCTGCTTCTCGTGGTCGGGCTTCGCGGGCAGTCCGCGTACGGCGACCATGAACAGCGCGAGTCCGCCGCCGACGGCGACGCCGCTGCCGATCGAGTACAGGACCGTGGTGGAGAAAAGGCCGCCCATCGAACCGAGCGAGCCGAGAGCCTCGTACGTCATGTCACCCCCACGTTCCGGTGGGCCGGTAGCCCTGAGCCATCAGGTCCTCCAGGCACGCGAGGGGCGCGTGCGGCACGATCCGCCCGTCGGGAGCCTCGGCGAACACCTCGCTGGACAGCACGCGGCCGTCGACGCCGTTGACCTCGCGAACCGAGGTGACCATGCGCTGGAGGCGACCGCCGGTCTGGAAGTTGTTGCGCCGCTGGATGAAGACGACGAAGTTCACCGCACCCGCGATCAGCATCTGGCTGGCCTCGATGGGCAGCCGCTCGCGCGCCTGCAACGCGTATGTGGAAATACGGTTGAAGACCTCGCTGGAGCTGTTCGCGTGGATGGTGGACAGCGAGCCGTCGTTGCCCTGCGACATCGCGTTCAGCATGGTCACGATCTCGTCGCCGAGGACCTCACCGACGATGACGCGGGAGGGGTTCATACGGAGCGAACGGCGGACGAGTTCGGCCATCGAAATCATGCCCTGGCCCTCGGAGTTGGGCAGGCGCTCCTCGAAGGCGACGACGTTCGGGTGCAGGTCGACGAAGGTGTCCAGGCCGAGCTCCAGCGCACGCTCGACGGTGATGAGACGCTCATGCGGAGGAATCTCGTTGGCGAGGGCCCTCAGCAGCGTCGTCTTACCGGCGTTCGTGGCGCCCGCGATCATGATGTTCTTGCGGGCGCGGACGGCGCAGGCCAGGAAGTGCGCGACCTCGGGGGCGATGGTGCCGTTGCCGACCAGGTCGGAGATGAAGACCTTGCCCATGCGCGCGCGGCGGATGGAGAGCGCGGGGCGCCGCGTGACATCCATGACGGCCGACAGACGTGAACCGTCCGGCAGCCGCAGGTCGAGCTGCGGGTTGGCGGAGTCGAAGGGGCGGGAGGAGAGACCCGAGTACGCGCCGAGGATCTGGATGAGCTCGATCAGCTCCTCGTCGGTCTCGGCGACGGGATCGCCCGTGACCTCACGGCCGTCGGCGTACCCGACGAACACCTGGTCGGAGCCGTTGATGTCGATGTTCTCGACTTCGGGGTTGTCCAGCAGCGGCTGCAGCCGGCCGACGCCGAAGAGGGCGGCGTGCACGGCGGCCGCGTACTGCTCCTCGGTCTCGGCGTCGAGGGGGGTACGACCGGCGTTGATCTCCGTCCGGGCGTACTCCTCCAGGATCTGGGCTATGACCGCGCGGGCGTACTGCCGCTCGTCCTCGGTGGACATCGGCGTGACGTTGTTCGCCTGGTCGAGGCGGCGCTGTTCCGCGATGCGGTCACCGGCGTCCTGCCGGAACCGCTTGACCAACTGGTGGTCGACAGCGGTCATGCGCCGGCCCCCGCATGGCCGCTGACATGGCCGTGCTGGGCCTGGGTCGGTACGGACCAGGCGGCGCCGTACTGCTGGTAGAGGTCCGCGGTGACCTTGCGGGCCGAGCGGATGAGCAGGGACTTGTCGAGGCGACCGCGCCTGCGGCCGGCCAACTGGTCGGCGCCGGCGGGGTCGTCGGCGATCGTGCCGACGACGCGCGCACCGGTCTGGGCGTGTACGAGCATGTCGTTGACCTGGCCCGCGATCTTGCCGGCGTTGTTCGTGTCGGCGATCAGGATCACCCCGACCAGCGGGGTGCCGAGGCTCGCGACGCCGCGCGGGCCGCCGTGCAGCTTGTTGGAGAGGGCGGCGGCACGGTCGCGGACCCGGGCGATCGCCTCCGGCTCGGTCCGGCTGATCAGCAGCACCAGGGCGGCATGCGAGAACAGGTCGACGGCAGGCGTGTCCCCGGCGATACGTCCGCAGTCGGCGATGACGTCGGCGGGCGCGTTCGGGGAGTCGGCGAGCGAGGAGAAGGCGTGACCGAGAGTGGGCCACAGGCCCGCGAGACCGGCGGCCTGTTCGGCGTTCCCGAGCCCGACGAGGACTTCGAGACCGCCGCTCAACGGCTGGACGTGGTCCCAGAGTTGGTCCGGGACCAGACCGCGGCGGGCCGTGGCCGCGATGGACAGCATGCCGGTGTTGGGGTTGAGCGGCCCGCCGTGCGCGGCGGCACTGCGGTACACCAGGTCGCCGCCCGCCGGGTCGGTCTCGGCGAGCAGAACACGACGCGGCCAGACCGCCGCGAGGGCGACGGCCGCGGTGGTGACGCCGGGGGAACCCTTGTCGGCGGCGAGAGCGATGAGGGCCATGGGTGTGGGAGCCGCCTTCTAGTTGCCGGAGACGTGCACGACGGCGATCGCACCGGCGGACGAGGCCTTGGCCACGGCGGCTGCGTCGGCCTGGTCCACGAGCAGCGTCACCGAGAGGTTGCCGGTGCTCACCGTCGCGTCGCTGTTGTCGGCGACCTTCTGCACCTTGGCCTTGTCGACGATGGCACCGCCGGACGACGTGGAGGTGGAGTCGGAGTTGCTCGAGTTCGAACCGGAGCCCGAGCTGCCGGTCTCCACGCTGTAGACGGCCATGGTGTCGCCGGGCTGGATGTCCGCCGGGTACTGGCCCTCCTTGAGGGCGACACCGACGGCGGCCTTGCCTGCGGGAACGCTGGCGCCCTCGCCGAACATGTCACCGATGACGACGGTGCCCGCGTAGATCGTGGACCTGGCCTTGAGGCTCTTGAGGGCGTCGAGCTGCGCCCACTTCACGTAGTGGATGCTGTCGTCCTTGGCCACCAGCACGGAGGTCGTGTTGCTGCCGTTGGCGGACTCGCCTGCCTGGATCTCCTTCGTCACCTGGACGACCTCGACACGATCACCGGCCTGCAGCACGAGCATGGTGGCACCCAGCGCACCAACCAGAATCAGCAGCACCGCGAGCGCGGCCAGCGCAGGTTTGCGCTCGCGAGGCGGTGTGGGAAGCCGGTCACCGACCGACGGCTGAGCCGGAGTGGCAGAACGTCCTGCGCCCGCCCCCGTACGCTCTTGGATCTTCACGCAACCGCTCCCCGTACAGCCAAGAATTTGTCTGACACGTCTGTCAAATACCCTGCAAATCCGGACACTTCACCCGGGCCCGCCCGCACTCAGACGTCCGGGACGCGCCGGACGTACCGCCCGACCTGGGCGAATAGCCACGGGAGGGGCGAGTGTCAAGCCATGGCACCGTATCAGCCGCACATAAGCCCCTCAAGGCGCGTCCTGCCCCATGGACCGCACCGCGCCCTCTGTTATTCATCTGCAACTTGAAGTGCACGTTTCCCAGTTGTGAGCCCGGCGCCGGAGGGCCGCCGCCTGTGCGGGAGCGAATCGGCTTCCGTACCGCCATGGTGCCCGAACCGGGGCGCTCCTCACGGGGCGCTCATGATGCCTGCACGAATCGCTCACGAAGGCTTGGGAACCGGCGGTTCGCTGGTTGCTAGCGGTTCACGGCCTGGATCTCCTTGACCGTCACGTTCTGCTCGAATGTCGACAGCCCGTCCGGCAGCGCCGGCTGCCGCGCCGGCCCGTCCGGGTCGGCGGAGTCGGTCCAGGTCACCTTCCAGGTGATCGACGCCTTGAAGGGATACGTCCCGCTCCCGGACGAATGGCGGTAGGTGACATTGCACCCCGCGTCCTTGCTGTCGACCGTGTAGCCGCCCTTGCCCTTGACCAGGTCGTACGTACACGTCTGCGGGTCTGCGTCGGCCGTGCCGGCGTCGACCTTCAGCGCCACGGGGGTCGCGACGGTGGTCGCGGCCATCTGGACGCCCTTGTAGTCGATGTCGGCCGTCGTCCACACACGGTCGAAGTCGCCCTCGAACTTCACCCGCGTACCGAGGTTCACGACGAGCCGGTCCGCGTCCGGGCTCAGCACCACGGGCGGAGTGGGCAACTTGGTGGAGTTGTAAGCCAGTTCGGAGAGGATCTCCGGAGTCAGCTTGTTCGGGTCGGGCTGGGGGTCGGCCGGCGGGACCCAGATCTCCCAGTTGTCGGTGGTGACGGGGCAGGCCTCGGTGTATTCGTCGTTACGGAACTTCACCTGCCACCACAGGCCCTTGTCGCCCTTGTGGTACTTCTCCTCGTCCCGCTTCTTGGCGTAACTCGCCGCGGGTTCGCCTGCGCCGTCGTACGCGGACTTGATGAACTTCTCGTACTCGTCGGCCGAGTACATGGGTTCGTACCAGCAGACCGGGGGCTTCCAGTTCGCGTTCGACGAGGTCGCGGTGCTCGTCGAGCCACCCGAACCGGTTTTGCTCTGGTTGATGCGGATGTGGGCACCGATGGTGCCCTTGCCGGAGCTGGCGCCGGAGTCGGGGGCCGGCTGATCGGGCTTGGCGTTCCCCTGCCCGCCGTCAACCTGGCCGTCACCCGCATGCGCCGGGTAGCCCGTCCCCAGCGCGACAGCGACTCCCACTGCCACGGCCGCCCGGAGAACCGGACCAACGGACCCAGCCCTCATCCCTGCACGCACGCCGCGTCCCCCTTCTTCCAACTCTGCTGCGTCACTTGCCAGTCACCGGCGGAGTCCTTCGCGGCCTGGAGCGTGTAGCCGATGAAGTCCTGGTCGCTCGGCTTTGTGCGGAGCACCTTGTTCGTCTTGATCTCTTTGCTGTACCCCTTGCTTTGGTCCTCGCAGTAGCGGACCGCCGCCGTCTTGCCGTTCGCAACATCCGTGACCTCGAAGCCGAAGAAGCGGTAGTCACCCGTCACGGTGAGTCCGCTTTTCTTGACTGTCGCGACCCGCTGAACCCAGTAGGTGAGGGGATCCGCCGCGTAATAGCGATTCATGTTGACGGTGTGGCCGCTTCCCTTGCCGAACGCCTCAAGGCGGGCCTGGGCCGCGTACGCCACACCCCGAAGAATCGCGTCCTTCGTGGCGTCCCCCGTCGACTCCTTCTCGACGCTCACCTTGATGTCCGACGGAAAGTCAAAGCCCGGCGCGTTCTTCTCTGCCGACGCGGAGGCAGACGGTGTGGCCGAACCCGACTCGCCGCTGTCCGCCCCCTTGATGTTGTCCGAGGTGTCGTTCGAGTCGCTGCTGCAACCGGTCACAGAGATGGCGGCAGCAACAAGAAGGCCAGCCACGGCCGCCCTCCGTCGCGTGGTCAGCATGAGTACTCGTCCTCAGAGGTAGATGGTCGGCGTGCCAAGGGATGATCCCATGAGGGTCGGAAGGCAAGCCAAGTGCCTCAAGACACTGATGCGACACTGTGAAGTTCGTGAAGGCGCCTTCGCCGACGACAGGTACAACCGCCCGCCGTCCCCCTGCCCGAGCCCCACGCCGCCGTCGCCCCCGCGGGAGTGTTTCGCACTAGCGAACCGCCCAAGTAGAGTGCCGCAAAGGACACAGGACGGGCACCGGGGGAGACGTCAGTGACTGCAGCGGCCGAGGCGCACGCGACCCGTCGGCGAACGTACGGCATCGCCCGGCTGCTCCTCACCCTCGGCGCCCTCGCCGCCCTCTTCGCAACGGCCACCCCGCCCGCCCGAGCCGCCGAGCCCACCGGTCAGGCCGCCTACCTCGCCGCCCGCCTCCGCGCCGATCCGGTCTACGTGACCGACCAACTCCCGCGGGAGATACCGCACTCCACGGCTCCGGCGTTCGCCAGGCTGGCCGAGCGCACGGGTGTGCCGACGTACGTCCTCGTCCTTCCCGGCCCGAGCGGCAACGGCAAGGGCCTGCTCGGCGCCGTCCACGACCGGCTCGGCCGGGACGGCCTCTACGTGCTGATCGACGATTCGGGAGTAGCCGACGCCACGGCCTATGGCGTTCGGGCCCCCGCCGACGACGCCACAACCGTCTCGCTCTACGAACTCCCCTACGACGCAGGCCCGTTGCGCAGCTTCGAACGCTTCGTGGATGTCGTCGCGCAGGGCAGCGAGAAGGCCGCGCAGCGAGCGGCGGGCGCGCGTGAGCGGTACGGCGACGAGAGCGCTGCCGACCTGTACATCGGCCCGACCGACCGCAAGAACCAATCGTTCCTCACGGGCATCCTGCTCACTGCTGTGCCGGCGTCGGTCCTCCTGCTTGTTCCATACGTACGACGGTGGCGCCGCCGGCTGCCCAGGGCGAGGCCCGGGCAGGCGGGGCAGGCAGGGCAGCCGGGGCCCGGCACTCGCCGGCGGCTGCCCAGCTGGCTCGCTCCTGCCGCCGCCCTGGCCACCGCCGCCGCCATCGCCCTCACGGCCTCCCTCGTCTTCGACCAGACCAGATCGAGCGCCGCTCCCCCGCCCACCGCCGCCGACCTCACCGCCCGCGTGGATCGCGTGGCGGAGGGCCTGAAGCACGATTCCGTGTACGTCGACCCGGAGAGCCCGCGCGTACTGAGCACCGCCCAGTTGTCCCGACTGCACGACCGCATCCGCACGTTCGCCCACTCGGACGGTGGCGGGCCGGTGTACGTCCTGCTGGTCCCGCAGCTCAGCGAGGACGAATCCGCGGGCCAGGACGATGTGTTCACCGCGACCGTGCACAAGAAACTCGACAAACTGGACAAGAAGCTGGACAAGACGCTCGACAAGAAGCTGGACAATAACGGTCTTTACGTCGTCGCCGACCCGCTCAGCGGCTACATCTACGTCCTCAATCACGGCCTCCGCCTGGACAGCGACAGCCTCGGCTTCGACCTCCCCGAATCCATCGGGTCCGGCGACGACAAGGCGCACGAGGCCGACGACCACGCGCTGGGCGACCGCCTCGACGCCCTGATGACCTACCTGGACAAGGCCCCGCGCAGCGACGAGCCGAGCACGGCGGCCGACTACCCCGCCGCCCCCGAGCCCGTCGAGAGCCACGCCCTGCGGCCCTTGTTCTCCGGGGACTTCTGGCCGGGCCTGTTCATGGGCGCTGTCGCCGCGCTGTCCGTCCTGGCCCTCACGGCCGGCGCGCTGGGCATCGTCGGCAGAGTGCTGCGGCGCCGCAACCCGGCCCCGCTGCCGACTTCCGCCCTGCCTCTCACGGCGCCCACCGATCCGTCACCGTCGTACCTGCGACACATCGCCCGCACCGAACTCGGCGCACTGGCTGAGGACTTCGAGAACTCCGGGAACTCCGGGAACTCCGGGAACTCCGGGAACTCCGGGAACTCCACGGAGGAGGAACCGGGCTCCGGCCTGGTCTCCCAGGCCCGCGCCTGGGACTGCTTCGACGCGGCAATGCTCCTGGTGGACGGGGACATCGACGCCCTCGACAGCCCCGGTCCCGGCTCCGACACCCTGGTAGCGGTCATCGTCCTGTCCCGCGCCGGCCGCGCCGCCCTCCGGGGCGAGGTCGACGACCTGTGCTGCGGTGTGAACCCGCTGCACGGCCCCGCGGTGAGCCGTCACCACGTGCGCGTGTCCGCCGAGGGCCGGCGTCGTCGGCTGCTCCCCGTCTGCGCGAGCTGCCGCGACACGGCCATCGCCGAACCGGCCGCCGTCCACACCCTGTTGATGACGCTGCCCGGCCCGGCGGACACCGACGGACGGGTGCCGTACCTCGAGACCGACGGCCCGCTGACCGCCGTACCCGATGGAATTCCGCGGCTGATCGACAAGGTGAGGGAGACCGCCGGTGTCCAGTGATGTGAAGCGACTGATCACCGTCCTCGCGGCGGCCCTGCTGGCTGTCGCACCGGCCGCCTCCGCGCGGGCGTCGGACCACACCCCGAGCGCCGGCGAACGCATCACGAACGCCCTGCGCACCTCGCCCGTCTACGTCGACAACTCCTACGCCACCGCCGTGCCCCCGTCCCGACAGCAGCAACTGGCCGCCCGGATCAAGAAGACGGGCCTCCCCATCAAGGTCGTCCTCACCCCTCTCACCAAGGGCGACAGCTTCGACGGCGAATCGGACGTCCTCGCCGACGTCGTCCACGACCGCCTCCCCCAGCGCAACCTCATCCTCATCACCACGGACGGCGACTTCCCCGACACCCTGAACGGCTACGAGTGGCCGAGCGACACCCACCAGACCGAGGACGCCGTCGCCGCGACCGCCTTCCTGGACGGGACGCGCGAGGCGGGACTCGCCGACCTGACGGCGAAGGCCGTGGACCTGGTGGCGGAGGGCGACGGTACGCGGGTGTACGAGGAGGCGACGAAGGACCTGCGAAGCCCCTCCCCTGAAGGCGGCGCCAAGTCGCGGTCGCACGGGGCGGGTTCGTGGCTGTGGCTGCTGATCGCCGTACCGGCCCTTGCCGCCCTCGCCCTCACCGGCGGCCGCCTGGCCTTCCGCCGCCGATCTCGTGCGACCCCCTCCGACATCCCCCAGCTGGTGTTCGCCACGGCCCGTGCGGCCGACGAAGCGGAGCTGCGACGCCGGGCGGAGACGGAGGTTCTGGCCCTGGGCGAGTCGACCCGGGAGGCCTCCCCGGACCGGACCCCCGGCCTCCAGCAGGCCCTTGACGCCTACGCCGCCGCCGGCACGGTCCTCGATGCGGCGCGGGGCGTACCGGATCTGGCGGGCGTCCTGGCCCTGGTGGCAGAAGGCGAGGACGCCCTGTCCGGCGCCGCCCCTCTCCCCCTCTGCTTCTTCAACCCCCTCCACGGCCGGTCCACCACCCGCACCGCCCGCACCACGTGGCGCCCCCTCGGCCGCCGCGACCGCCTCCGGGTCGCCACGTGTCCCGGGTGCGCGACCGCCCTCGCCGACCGCCGCGCCCCGGAAGTCCTCACGGACACCGGCCCGGAGGGCCGTACCGTGCCCTACTTCGAGATCCCGGCGGAGCGGAGCGTGTGGGCGGCGACCGGGTACGGGTCGTACGGATCCCCTGCAGAGGTGGTGAACCGCGGCGACTTCACGCGCTCGCTCAGCTGACGGCGACCGTCTGCGCGAGGCGGTCCGTCAGCTCGCACAGACCGTCGGTGTGGGCCTGCGCCCGCCATGAAGTGAGCAGCACCAGACCCCACTTGTCGTCGGGAACGATGCCGTACGCACAGGTCTCCATGACCGTGCCGGTCCCGTCCCGGTCGGCATCCTGCACATAGGCGTGCCGGACCCGGACCGCCGGACCGACGGGCAGGGTGCGCAGCTCGGCCTCGGGCGGGCGGTAGGAGACGGCCGTGGGGGCCGCGAGGTAGCGCTGCAGAAGCTCGACGGTCATCGTCGGATACGTGTCGTCGGCGACCAGCGCCGACAGCTCGATGCGGGCGAGTTCGCCGAGGCGCGGCTCGGGGACGTAGGACAACGCGGTGACCGGGCCTCGGGTGCGCGCGTCCTCGGCGGCCAGACGCAGCTCCTCGGCCAGCGCCTCGACCAGCCGCCCGCCCCCGCCGGCACCCGCGCACCGCCGGGCCGCGTCCCTGGCCCAGGCCGCCAGGTCGACCGTTTCGCGCACGGGCAGGGAGACGGCGTCGTCGGGTGCCTTCATCTGCACGGTCGACGAGGAGAAGGCGGGCATCAGGCCATCCATTGCAGCGTGCGGGCGATGGAGTCGAAGAGGCCGACCAGAGCTTCGGCCAGCGGCTCCACCGGAGTGGAGAAGGAGAGGAGCAGGCGCTGGTCGACGTGCGGGACGGCGAGGTAGACGTCCAGGTGGGTGACCAGCAGCTTGTTGCCGTCCGGGTCGTCGGGCTCGGGACGGCGGCGGTAGAGGTGGCGTACGGCGGGACCGGCCGGCAGGTCGGTCGTGGTGACCTCGTCGTCGGGGGCGACGCGGGCGGCGAGGGAGAGGGCTATGTCGGAGAGGTCGCCGGGGTCGGCGCCGGGCGGAGGCTGCAGGACGGTGACGACGAGACCTGCGGAGACCGGGACCTGGCCGATGAGTTGATTGACGACGTACATCTCCACACCCCCGTTCGCATGCGCAGCCTCGGCCTGCTCCCGCATCCGCTCCACAAGCGCCGCCTTCAGCTGCGGGGTCGCCTTCGTACGACGCAGACCGCGGTTGACCAGCTTGTCGATGCGGTGGGGCCAGCGGTCGGGGTCTAGGACGATGCGTTCCCAGCCTTCGGGGAAGGCGAGGCGGTAGTCGGAGGGGGGTGCGGGGCGGCCACCGGAGCTGGGGTCGCCGGTGGCCGCAACCGCATTCATGGTCGCGTCGGTGTCCGTCTTCATCTCCTTGGTCATGCCGCCGCTCCTCGGCTGCCCCGCGCCTCGTTCGCCCGGCTCATGACCGCAGCCGTCAGGGGAGCGACGACGAGTACGACGGCGGCACCGAGACAGACGTATCCATCGACGGTGCCTCCGATGTCGGACTTGGGCCCGAGGACCGGCCGATAGTGGTCGGACGGATCGATCACGGCGCGCGTTTTCGTGCCGACCACCGCCGCGTCCGTACACCGCTTGTCGTTGTGGAACACCTGGCGGACCGATCCGTCCGGGAGCTTCACGCGGCAGTACAGAGTGCGAATCCCGTGCGACCCACGATTCACGGGCGTCGCATACGTGACAGTGGCTTCCTGACCGCGCAGATGCAGATACCACTCGTCAGCGGCGTACGAGCCCATCCAGATCAGGACGACGTAAGCGGCCGCGACGAAGCCGCACACGGCGAGCCCTCCGATGGATCTGCGGGTCTTGAACCCCGCCCAGACCACGGCCAGCCCACAGGCCGCGCCGACGAACAGCGCCGAGGAGTTGAGGACATACGTGGACAGCAGGCAGAGGACCACACCGACGACGGCCACCAGGAGCAGCCGAAGCCACGGCCACACTGTCCTGCTTTCCTCGGTCCAGCGATCGCCTTCGAAATCCCACCGGCTGGAGGAGACCGAGTATTCCGAGAGAATATGCTGCACGATTCGGTCGCCGTTGTCCTCCCGCGCGATCTCGCGCAGTTTCGGCAGGCCCAGACCCTTCTCCTCAAGCGCGCGGCGCGTGCTCTTCGGCAGTCGGGCGAACTGTTCGTCGACGGTCCGACCGTCTCCAGGTGCCACTTTCCTCGTTCTCTCCTCGCCCTTGCGGGCCTCGCGATGGTCCGGCTTCAGCAGGCGCCTTCAGCCTCCGGCAGGAGTCCAATGCCAGTTGTAGAAGGGAATCCCGTTAGCACCGAGCCCGGGAACATGCTTGAGGCCGTCGAACGCATTGCGCTCAATGCTGCTCGGTTCCCAACCCGCCGCGGGCGTGAGGTTCACGATGCCCGCGCCCAGCGGCATCACCTGGCTCGCGAGGTAGAGACCGCCGGCCGAGTAGGCCTTGCCCTTGAACACGGAATCGGCGAGGGAACTCCACTTGGGCAGCTTGCCCTCGGCAAGGATTCCGTCCCCTCCGGCCCCGGCCCTGAAGTCCTTCACGGCTGTGACGACGTCGTCGGCGTACGCCTTGAAGTTGAGAGACTCCTTGACGATCGACTGCATCCTCGGCAGGACACTGTCCGGCCCTTTCGCCAGCGCTTCGCCGATCTTGCCCGCTCTGACGCCCGTGAGCTCCTCGGCCAGGCCACTGGCCAGTTCCTCGCTCGCGCCCACCTCGCGCAGCGCGAGGAACTCCTTCAGAGCCGACGATCCCCGCGCCGCGACCGCCGCCTCCTTCGCCGTTGTCCCCAGGATCCGCCCGGCGCCGAAGGACAGCACACCGATCGCGTCGATGGCGACGTCCAGCCAGGTGCCCTTGCCGTCCAGGGCGGAAATGGTGTCGCAGACCAGGGCTACGACGGAGGCGATCAGGGCCAGCGCGCCGAGCACCTCGCCGAGGATGGGAACCCAGCTGAGCACGAGCGCCAGAAGACAGAGCACACCGGCGATCGCCCCCGCCCAGTGCCCGATCGTGGCGACCCAGTCCTCCCAGTTGTCCCACCAGTGATGCTTGGGATCCTTCAACCCGTCGTGATCAATGGCGTCGCGAATGGCGGAGGCGGCGTAGCCGGCCTGTGTGTCCCGGTAGCCCAGCGCGTGCCGGAGATCCCTCTTCGCGGCGTCCAACTCCCCGTCCGCGGCGTCCTTCTGCCGCTTCAGCTTCTGCTTGTCGGGGTGCTCGTCGGGCCCGGGATGGTGATCGATCTGGCTCTGATACCGGCTGCCGTCCCCGTCGGCGTCCTTGGCCTTCTTGAGGGCCGTACGCACCAGGTTCTGCGCGTGGTTGAGGGCGGTGACCCAGTTCTCCCGCGCCTGATCGGAGACGGGCCCGTACGGAACGGAGGAGCCGAGGGCGGTGGCGGCGGCCGCGTACCGCTGGTGCGTCTTGGTGAGCAGCCCGACCGTGTCGTGGGTCTTGTCCTGGAACGCCCGCCCGGCGTCGGAGTCCCACCCGTTCCCGTCGACGAGGTTGTTCAGCTTGCCGGCCTGCTCCTCGATCAGCTTGGCGGTGTCGGCGATGCGCTTGCCGAGCCGGGCCACCTCGTACGGATCACCCGGCGTGAACGCCTTGTCGTCGTACCGCGCCGTCTGCCAGTCGACACCGGAGAAGTCGTCGCTCACTTGCCCTTGCCACCGTCCCCCGACTGGGCCTTCAGCAGCGCGTCGGCAAGATGCTGATCAACCCCGTCATACGCCTTCGCCGCAGCACCGGCGGTCTTCCCGAGGAACTCCAGCCCGTCACAGAGCTGCTTCCGCTTCTTCTTCCAGTCGTCCGCGAAGTCGTCCAGCGCGCCGGCAACATCACCGGACCCCATCTCGGAGTCGTAGGAGTCGACGAGGTCCCGGGCATGCTCGAAGTGCGACTTGAGCTTCGCCACCGACCGGCTGATCTCCTTCAGCTCGGTTGTGGACACCTTGACGTGATCCGCCACTCCGACCCCCGTGTACGTGCGTTTCGTCCGACCGCCACACCAGTCCCGTAGGACACAGGACAGCCAGGCTTACTGTCCGTCGAGGGTTTTCGCGGCTGCAACCAACGGGGTGCAAAGGGTGGGTCTAGAGCGCGCCGCATCCCGTCAGGGGCTGTCCGAGGCGAGGTAGGCACGTGCTCTGGCCAGACGGGATGAGCTCGCCCGGAAGGTCGTCCCGGAGCCCTCAGCCCCCAGGATCACCTCGATGAATTCTCCGTCCCGGACAGTGAGATCGAACTCCTTGGCTTCG
>Ga0307512_10003005_pt1 | contig 20345 bp, 27 predicted proteins | sample 14_EM_MG_FD_200267 | JGI IMG/M metagenome (GOLD analysis project Ga0307512, IMG submission 200267) | Populus trichocarpa ectomycorrhiza microbial communities from riparian zone in the Pacific Northwest, United States - 14_EM | ecosystem: Host-associated > Plants > Roots > Unclassified | place... | reverse complement strand
CCCGCGGTACTATCTCCTATCGCACTCACGAAGCCTGAAGTGAAGTTATTGGAGATGCCATGTCCGCGTGGGTTGCGAGTAACGGCCTTACAGCACCTGGTTCATGTGTGAACTATTTCACCAGGCGTGTGAGGAGGAATAAACCCTTCTCCCCCAGGCTATGGCGGCAGTTTATACGTGCCATTGAGCGCATCTATAGCAACGAACTCAAAGGGTGGAATTTGAGACTGTTTGCTTGCCGAACTGTCTCGATGTTGGTGTGCACAATATGGAAGACAAAGGCGAATGGGCATGGCTGTTGAGAGGCGCAATAGGTTTTCCTGAAGGACTGAAGAGCTTGTCTCCCCATTACTGGTTTTTGCTAGACAAGCTGATGTTGACTGAGAACTTTAACACGCCGTTCACATCAGGCGACATGGAGGCGGCGAGATTGCTCCAGGAAGCCGAGGACGGGAAGTTGGAGGTCTGGATGGTGGCTGTTTGGTAGACCTGGCAAATACAGATCGACGGATGACTGGGTGAAAGGTGCTCAAGAGACGACCTACAAGTTACTCCTGCAACGACCGTCTGCTCTTCCGAGGTTTGATAACCCTTGTGGAGTGTGGGGCGCAGACTCGTGGACGTATAGGGTTTCTGTTCGTCCTGTCCGATACTTCTTCGTTCTGATCCCACCATTATTATTATTTTGCTCCAGTCGACTGATTCACTCGCCCCCCTTCCTTTTGCGGGAGACGGCACCTTCTGGAATTTTTCATCGTACACTACACGATGGACTGATGTGCACGGATCGAGGATCAGAAATGTGGTCTTCTTTTTGGATCACGTGTAGAGTAGTAGTAATTTGTGAATCAAATGTGATCTCCGAGCTGCGGCCGTGTGGCGTGTGTTCGAGACCAACCTCTCAAGCTATACCCATTTCAGATTTCCTGTCCTCGGTTGTCTCCGCCCCGTAGCCCGCCCTCATGGTTTGCGGGCACCGACACGCCCGTCCGATCTTGGGTCCCACAAATCGCGCGGTGAAACCGAACGGGATCTCCTGAATGGAATCGGGGACTTGGCACTGTAAAGTTCCCCGCCGACCGTCGAACAGGGTCCAGCCACGCTGTCTTCCCCTCAGCTCCTGGACGGTGATCAACGAAGAACTCAGGTGACCGTACCACGCGGACTTGAAGCAGGTGCTAAGAAACCATCAGAAACACTGAAGATCGCCCACGCAGTGTCAAACCTTGGCGGACCTCCGGGCCTTCGGCGCATATATGCTGTAAATGAAAAGACGCCTTCCCATCTTATCGGTGGCTTCCACGCTCCGTCCTCGTTATGTAGTCCCTCCGCCGTTCGGAGCCAGCGCGGGGTCGTCAACGTTCGGGAACTCGACATTGGCACAAAGGGGATTGGATTTTTCTCGTGGAAAACGTTATGGATTTCAATGAATGTGGGTAGTAAGCCGAGGAAAGTAGCCCTAGTAGAGTAATTAAGCAAATGTGGGATAGATGAGAAGTAACCATGGGAAGCCGCGGGCGGATTCTGTGGATTTGAAATGGCGGAGGGGCGAATTAGAGGAAAATAAAATTACACCGTTAAAGCATAAGCGAAATGAAGGGGAAGATCAATAGAGAAAGCAAGCAACGAGCGCAGCAAGTCATCGTGAATAGGAATTCCCCAGGGCGGCATTTAGGCAGCGACGGGTTTGGCAGCAGCAGCTTGTTCAGCCTTCTCGCCGAGAAACTTCGCGTTTTCACGAGCAACACGGCGGAGGAGCTTGCCAGAGCCGGCCTTAGGAACGCCGTCGACGAACTCAATACCACCGGAGAGGGCCTCGTAGGGAACCTTGTGGTTAGTAACGCGCTTAGTAATGATGTCCTTCAATTTAGCCTCCTCCTCGGGGTACTTAGCGATAAGGGTCGCCGTCTTCTTCTCGGGGACAATGAGGGCGAAGGGAACTCTCCATGGAACTTATGGGAGGTGCCGACGACACACCCCTCGGTGGATGCTCGGTCTAGTGGGCTTCCATCTTTGTGGGAGCAACCTGGAAACCACGGAACCTCAGCATCTCCTTGAGACGATCGATGATGAGGATATCCATATTCTCGCTAATCGCTACTTCGTCACCGGTGCAGACCCAACCGTCGACGAAGGTTTCCTTGGTTGCTTCCCCGTTATTTCTGGAGCCAGAAGTCATTGAGTGCGTCTTGACGATCAACTCTCCGGCCTTGTTGAGGCCGGGATACGTGCAGTCGGCCCTCTAGACACGGGCGATAAAGCCAGGCAAGAAACACCAGCGGAGACACTGAACTTGTCACGCTGTTCACCGTTGGTCTCCATACCGACCATACCAGCCTCAGTGAGACCATAGCACTGTAAGATGGTGACTTGAGGGAGGAGGACGGTGAGTTGCTTAAAAACGTTCGTTGGAGAGGTGCGGCACTGTTCAAGATGGTGCGAAGACTGGACAGGTCGAACTTTCTGGCCTCGGGACGTTCGCAAAGCATGAACGCGATGGGTGGGACGAGGAAGAGGTTGCTGATCTTGTACTTGGCGATGCTCTGGAGCATACCCGTGAGGCTGAACTTGGGCATGACTACGACCGAGCTGCCGTTGTACAACCAGAAGAGCAGGTCGTAGGATATTCCATATATATCCAATTGTAATTATCAGTGACGGACGTTCTGCAGGAGAGGGATGTGTGCTAATGATAGAGAAACAAGGCTGAACGTTGAGACGCAAGCAGTTTATCAGTGAGAGTCAAAAGACACGAGAGAATGAAACCTTACTGTTCATGGCAACATCACCTGGCTGGAACTCGTGTGGCGCATCAGGGTTTCCGGTCTGGTGGGTGGGGGCGCGCATCATCACATGTAGTGCGAGATGGTGACGGCCTTGGACTTTCCGATGATTCCGGAAGGGAAGTTGTAGAACTGTGAGAGGAAGTTCGGTGAACGTGAAGGTCCATTGGAATAAGAATGCGTACGGCAATCTTGGTCTTAGCTTCGCCCCCAGCCAAGAGCGACTCGTTGAGGAGGGGCTTGGGGTACAAGCGGTTACCCTCAGCAAGCTCATCAAGAGTCTGGGTGGTGGCGATCCTATCTTAGGAAAGACCAGAGAGCTTGGGGGCTTCCAAACCGGTGGTGAAGATAGAATGGTGAACGACGAGCAACTTGGCCTTGGTCGTGTTGAGCTGGTACAACAGTTCGTCGATGGAGAAGGTGGGGTTAGCCGCGGCGATAGCACCGAGCCTGTGCGCAGCCCAGGAAGTGATGGAGGACTCGACGTGATTGGGATGAAGGAAGCGACACAGTCGTTGTTGCCGATGTTCCCAGCGGGCCTTCGTGATGTTGGCAAGACCGCAGGTGCGAGTTCAGATCTCCTCGAGATGGTAGCTCCTGCCCGTGTCATTGTCAATAAGTCACGAAGCGGTCTCGAGGAGAACGGGCCTGTTTGGATGCTGATAGTCGAGGAAGAACTGGGCGATGGTCATGTTGGAGGGAACGCGCCATTGGGAGAGACGAATTCCTGGCTAACTGGCTGAGAAGACATGAAATTACTGGTTGGTTTTGTTAGGGTCAGGAGAGGTGAGAGAGTAAGAAAGTGAGGATTAAGACGAGTGTAAAGTTGACTGAAGAAAGAGGGAGAAGATGAGAAAAGGGGAAGCTTGGTGGGGAGCCCCAGTTCTGGCCCATCGAGCTTTTATAAGAATGTACATGGAAACTGCGGACGATAGTTTGGTGTATGGGGATGGTAAACTTGACGCAGTTGGTCGTCGAGCTCACAATCCATGGTTGACCCGAATCGTGTATGGGTGATGGAATCGGTGAAGGGGAATAGGCCACCGTCGATAAGCGCCCTCGAAGGTCAAGTTGCCGTAAATCGTGACAAGACTAGTGAAGTCGTAGATGCACCACATCGGATCGCTGATGGTCACGTACGAGGGGATCGATGGGGATCTTCTGGGTGAGAAAGTAAAGTAAGCCGGGAAAATATGGTTGTGCGGAGACACTCCTCCGTCGAGGACCAAGCACCGAGGGGGTTCAACCTGTGCCGGGATAGACCAATCGTGATCCCCAGATGACAGACAATGGTCTTGGATGAGCTACTATCACTGAAGATGCTTCCAAGCACAAGGGGTTGGTAGAGGACTGGTCAACTTTGAGCCAGAGCATACCCGGTTTGTTTGGTCAAAATCAGCAAAAAGCCAAGCTCGGACTTTGCCGTGAATTTCTCACCACTGATCATGCTCTCGTCTGTGACAAAGTTCACAACCCTCGTCCCGTCTCTCACTAGGTGTCTGCAGACTGCTACTATCTCCCGTTCGATACCCTCTCCTCGAGGTATGCGACCGTATCCCACCCTTCATCTCCCACCGAAACGCGTCTGCTGACATGCACGATCCTCCGATCCGAAACTACCCAGGTGCCATTGGTTCCGCAGAGGACTTTCTCAAGTCCATCGGACGGTCCGCAGAGACTAAGGTCAAGGTTGAGAAATGGGATGAGCTATGGAGGTTGGACGGTTCTGAGCTGAAAAAGCAAGGATTGGACGTCAAGGACCGGCGGTGAGCGCTACCGACTGGATGGCTCACATGTTTCATAAACTCATGAGTGACACAGATATATCCTATGGGCGATGCAGAAGTATCGCCTTGGTACTGACCCCGTTGAATTCGCGCATGCGGCGACTCCAAAAAAGACAATCCGAGGGTACGTACACACATAACACCCTGATGGTGTTCGTTGCTAACGCTATGGCAATAGATGGGGACCCTCAGTACAAAATGGAAAACGCATCAGATCGAGACGGCATCGGTGACGAACCCACGGCGCCCATGGCGGGGCTACCCAACCAAAATCCGCTTCACCTCTCCGCAATCTTTGCAGTTTCCGTAATATGGCTCGAGACTGCTTCAGACTCTCGTCCCCAGCTTTTATCACTAATGTTGGCTGCAGCGTTAATAATATCCCTTCCAGTCTTTTTCTTCATTTTTTACGCTCGATTTTGTCAAAAGAACCTCAAGCCCCATCAAAATGCTATCCGCGCCCTGGTTGACCTTGTCACCGCCCGACACGGAAGAGAAGCAAAAGGTGCGAAACGTGTGAACGTGCAATATTTACTGGTGCTCCTGTAATCCACTAGAAGCCTTTGTTTCGAAGTGAGATGGGCTCCCTGCCTCGTATAAAGATCCCAGAGTCTTACCATCCCTCTCCCACCCGCCTGCCATGATAGTCACCGCTCACGATCCCCGCTATTTCACCCCTCCACCGAGGCCCCCCTGCTCCCAAGGTCTCGGGTCCTTCACTTTTGAGCCACCGGCTCTGGACGGTTCCGTCCCATTTCCTGAGCTCTATGACTGGCAGTATTATCACAGTCCCGATCATCCCTTCTTTATTTTCGACGATCCATCATCTTCAGACCCAGATGCTATTCGCGTCTACCGTTGGAAGACCGTGGTTCCCGTCATTCACCGGACTGGGCGGCGTATCCTTTCACTTTTCAATTTGCCGTTGCCTCTGAATCCCGAATCCCTACCGGTGATTGCGGTCCTCGCGGCTGCAGGTATTTGTACCCTCATCTAGTCCAAAGCTTGAACTTGACGACGACCGGCGTCCTTAGATGCGTTCACGTACCTCACCGTCAACCTAAGCATTCTCCGTACTGGCGCCACGCTCTTCCCTCTCTCCCCTAGGAACTCCGCGCCAGCAATTGCTCACTTGTTGCAAGCAACAGGAGTTACGGCAATCCTTGTCAGCAGCGAACCATCTTTAAACAGGCTAGTGTCCGCCGCGCTCAATATTATTCGAAATTCTGGTGGAACTCCCCCGAGTGTGGCCCAGATGCCTACCTTTGACGAGATGTTCCTATCTCGTTCGGCAACGGAAATTGATACCGAGAAGTTCTTACCTCCGTTGGGATGGAGACAAAAAGATCGGGCGGGGTTAATCGTTCATTCTTCAGGTCCTTTCCCCTTCCGTATTTCCGAGTCTGTATTCGATCGACTCACGGAGAGTCCAACTAGGTTCGACTGAATGGCCTAAGCCGGTATACTGGTCTTATCATGGACTCACCCTTATGGCGGCATTTCCTTGTGAGCTTCCCTTCTTCGATGCCTCGGCACCGGTGTCTAATCACGTCGTCTTCGGAAATCAAAGATTATGGCGAACAAGATTTCTGTGGTTTACGGTGTTCCTTTCACTGCGTGCCGATGTTTCACGGACTTGGGATGATAGCCGCCTTGTGGTCTGTACGTGGTGCTCTCTCTCGTTATGTGTTGGACCTACAGCCGCCACGCAATACACTGAGCCGATTCGTGGTAGATGTCATGCGGAATGGTGATCACTTCTTTCCGACCTCAGACACCTGCCATTCTTCCGATACCATCGGCCGTCCTGGAAGGATTTTCGAAGACTGGAAGGTTTGTCCCCCTATCCTTCCGGGTTCGAGGTTTCCACGTTGCTGACTAGGGCTATCTCGAAAAAGTGACGCTGCATTCGTCACACCTGCATTGATCGAGGTATGTTTTCCTTTGTTTTTCCCCACGTGACGCCGAATCGCTGACGGTGCCAAAGGCTTGGTCACATTCGCCCCGATCCGTGAAGGAATTGAGACGCCTTAAGTCTTTGGTAATTTCCTTCTGGAATCCTGATGTTTTGACATGAATGAACCATCTGGACAGTATTATGGGGGCGGTCCGCTCACCAAGTCGGTTGGGGACTACCTTTCCACTAAGAAGGTTCAACTCGTGTGTCTGTACGCAAGGTGTGCCGTTACGTGGTTAGCCGGGCCCATATCGGACTGACGGATGGTTCTTCTATCAGCTCAGAGCTTTCTGTTGTATCGGCTATTCCGAGTACGTGTCTCCCCGATCGCCCTCCCTGCGCCCACCCTCATCATGGCAGCAGAGCGGGCACACGCTGACTGGGAGTATTTCACCCTCGCCCCGTACATACAACCCCACCTTGTTTCTGATGGCAGCGGGGTGTACGAACTTATCGTAACCGTGTGTTTCAGAACTGCCATTTGTCACCAGACATCTGATCACGTGCTCCTTAGCCTAATCCAAGGCACTTACCGGCAGTGCTTAATACATGCGCGGCGGGTGAATACTCGTACGCATCTAGTGACCTACTTGTACCACACCCGACATTAAAAGGGTACTGGAAATTCTATGGTCGGCTGGATGACCAGATAGTACATTCAACCGGCGAGAAGGTAACTTTGATCCCTGGCGTCAGGTTCTCCAGCTGACTAATAGAATTCCTTCAGACGAACGCCTCCCCATTAGGTTGGTACGCGCCGGAGTACCGGATACCACCGAAGCTAACTCGGGCTCAATAGAGGCGACCATCACGAAAGACCCCCGTATTCGCGCTGCTGTGATGTTCGGTCAAGGGAGATTCAACGCTGGAGTTATCATCGACCCCATCCCAGAGTTCCAGTTCGATTGTCGCGACAGGCAGAAGTTCGCCGAGTTTCGTAACCTCATATGGTCTGAAGTTTCACCAGAAAAAAAAAGGTTGACAAGCCACTGATTGCTTTTTTAGGGATAGTGTGAGTATGGCCAACGAGCGCGCACCTCAACATTCGAGGATATTCAAGGAGGTTTGTTCACGTTACAATGTGCTTCGTGGATCCTTAGTGACCAAGAAAACTTATTAGATGATCCTCGTATCAAAGAAAGAAAAACCATTCGCGTACTCCACCAAAGGCACTCCTCGCCGAAAAGTGGTCATTGCAGACTACCAAGCCGAGATCGAGGAGCTCTATCGAACGGTTGAAGATGTCGCCATTATAGGGTTCGACTCTCCAGCGACGTGGTCACCCGAGGCATCTAGAGCATACATCAGGAGTGTTGTCCTCGGTGTTATGATGACGACTCTGGGTGATGACGACGATCTCTTCTTGTATGGATGTGACAGGTTCGACTGATACTCGGTCTCCCCATTGCCATTGACCCTGACCTGGACGTTCTCAGTCTTCAGGCGACCTGGATCAGGAAGATCATCATCAACGGCCTACGCTCGTGTACCAGGGTCAACACTCGGAATATCTCCGCCGCGTTTGTATACGAGCATCCTACTATCAATGCGCTGGGGAAGTTCATTGCCGACCTGGTATCACCGCAAGAGATGGCGCAAATCATACGTTCCGAGGTGGAACAGATGCTCACTCTGGTCGGGAAGTACAGCTACGACTTCCCAGAACATATCTCGTCGACTGCTTTGAATAAAAAGAAGCGTGGTGGGGACGTCATCCTGATCACTGGGACCACAGGGAGCATCGGAGCTAGCACCCTGGCCGAACTGCTCGAATCTTCGGAAGTCGAAAAGGTCTACGCACTCAACCGGGTCCACAAGAGGGGTCTTCCGTTGATCACACGACAGAAGCGTGCTTTCACCAGCCAAGGTCTCAAGGGAGACTTGGTCCTCTCGGAGAAGCTCGTGATGCTCGAGGGAGATCTAGGCCGTCCATGTTTGGGTTTGGAAGAATCAATTCAACAGGAGGTGTGTAATAAGATTCATCATCACGGCCCCATCCTCATCCACACCCGTATGTTTTCTTCTAGATGCGAGATTCGCTTACGCACATTATGCATATCGGTACGCGCCGTCGCCTATCATCATCTTCTCTTCCTTTGTCATCTTCACGCTTGACTGAGCGTCTGTCGCCGTTTCCTTGTAGCTTGGAGGGTAGATTTCAACCTGACCCTACTCTCCTTCGAAACATACATCGCGGACCTCCGCCGACTAATTGACTTTGCCTTACGTTGCCGACTGCCCGAACCTCCGCGATTCCTGTTCGTCAGTTCCATAGCGGCCGTTTCACGTCTGGAGAATTTGCTACCCATACTCGAACATGCCGTTCCCGCAGCGGCGGCCGTAGGATCGGGATACGGAGAATCGAAGTGGGTGGCGGAGGCCTTACTCATTGAAGCCATGGCTAGGAGTCCTTTGCACGTTGTGATTGTGAGGAGTGGGCAAGTGAGTGGGGGCCTCAACGGGTATTGGAACTCGTCGGATTGGTTCCCTTCCATGATACAATCTGCGTCGAGCGTCAAGTGTTTGCCTGTGACCTCTACGGAAAGGGTGAGCACCTATCCTTCACACGAGACCGTGTCGCGCAACGTGTAAACTCATTCTTGTCATCCGGCAGATGGTATCTTTTGTACCTTTAGACCTTGCCGCCAAGGCGATCGCCGACATGCGAGATTCTCCAACCCAAATCCTCCATCTCGCTCACCCATCTCCCGTACCATGGAACTCCGTCATCCAACGAACAGCAGACATGCTCTCCGTCCCGTTGGTCTACTACCGCGATTGGGTCTCCCGCCTAGAACGCGTTGGCGACGAGGACGATTCCAGCGATTCTCCTAGTGCTTTGCGGCTCCTTGATTTCTTCCAAAAGACAAATTTAGATGGGTCGTCGGAGAGTCCGTGCGTGTCGTCGGAAATAATGGGGTTGCCGAGGTTGAGTATGAAGAGGTCGATTGAGTATTTGCCGAGGTTAAGTGAGATGAGGGAGATCGTCGGAGAGGTTGGGAAGTGGTTGAAGTATTGGAATATGCCTTGAGTTTTCTCTTGCTTTGAGTCTTTGTTTGGGCAACTGACACCTGGCGTTTGTACACGCGGTTATTGTACTCCATGTGGATCTGATAAATCCTATTTACTGTATGTTGCAAACAAGGACACACTACTTAGGAATCACTTTGTACGCGTATCTTATTTGAGGTACTAAAACTGGACTGTAGCCATTGTGATAGATATACCCTACTATTAGAGCCTATATGCTTGTGAACAGTGGATGACCAGGGCCAAGCTTCATGGCAGCGTCGCGACGCTATCCAAGCAGGGTGTTGCTTCTCGAAGATCTTAAGAGCTCGTCTTGGTGTTTTGTGATCGCCGCTATCACTATGAGCTACGTACGACCGGGTTTTGTGAGTGGTTTCGGTAGCGTGTCGCTGGGAGAGAGGGGAATCTTAAGGAGGGGGCAGCCACGTAAAGACAGTGGACTCCGCATTCGAACACGTAAAATAATTCGGTTAGAGGCAGTCACGTGACGAGCAACAGGTTTCAGGTGCAACTTCGGAATCGAAGAGATCGGCAAGATGCATAGAAGGATGGGGTGGAGAGCATACTTAACAGGTCAGTACGAACTCTGGCAGCGCGAGCGGTTGTACTACTTGGAGGCTGAATCCAGCGCCGGACGATCGTTGGCGATCGGTAACAATCGCCGGTACAGCCCCTCTGACAGCATACCAATCAGGCGCACTCGCCCAGCGCCAACGTAAGGAGCCATGTCGAAGGGGTAAGATCTTGGTCACTATGAGCTTACATACAGTCCATTCTGCTCTTGCCGTAACGTGACCGCCTTTGCTGCCGAAACCACGTTTCAACTCAGTAAAGTGTGGCGGCCACTCTTGGTTTCACACCAGCACTATGCCACCAGACCGTTCCCCGTCTCAAGACGTGCTAGATATCAACACCCTCGTGTACGTTCTTGATGTCATGGCTCCTTTCACAACTCACGCATTGTGTAACTAGTCTGGACGATGCGCATGTCAAACTGCTGATAGACTCGGGCAGGATTCGTGAAGCTGCAGAGATTCACGCCGAGAATGGCAATATGTTGGAAGCTATTGAGATCCTAACCGCATCTGCTCACGGTATCGACCATGTACGACTGGCGATCGAGTACCTCTTGACCGGGCTCCGGCGAAGTTTAACCTTTGGGGTACTTCCAGCGTCTGGCACCATTGCTTCAAAACTACTGGTGATCGCAGATCTGGTGGACAAAAGCGCTATAACGGAACCGGAAACCAGCGAGGTCAGTTCTTTCCATTCATTCACTCGGTGGGTTTTACATCCTAGCACCTCCAGCTTGCGATGTTCGAAGCGATCCAACGTGCTAACCGTGCGAGTCTCTGCACTATCGCCAAGACTTTCATCAAAACGGGGAATGACCCTGCCGCTTTGTTGTGTCTGGACCATGTCTTCTCGTTCCCTCTCAAACTGCGAAATCTCCCGCTTGTCGAGGTCCAGGCATCGCTCTCCCTTTACCTTGACTATATTCACCTGCTGGACAAGTTCTGGCATGACGAATCGCTGGCTCAAGGCTCGAACCACCAGAAGTTATTCGGGTTTCAAGTACTTGGGGACGACCACTACCTCGTGCCAAGATACACAATTTTACATGAGAAACTCACCGATGCTTCTGGTTCTGGCGGAAAGAGTATGGACGGGTACGGTTGTGGCCACGATGAGCTCAGTTTGGCTATCGTAGAACTCATCAAAAATCGGATCTCTGATCGTACGGAAACCCAGAACAAAGCCTGTTACGACGTTCGTGGATTCTCACCTTGCTTATCCTCGCTTGTCGATGGGGTGTGCAATCCTCCAGAGGAAGGGGGGTCATGTACTTTTCGACACATCCAGCCAGAACCACCTACTGTCGATTGGTATCACGCCCGGCTGCGCCTGATACTTCTGCAATTTAAAATCCTAGATACGGCTCGCTATCACGATTCGGACGTGGTAAATTTGGACGTGGTAAAGTATGTCCTGGCTCTGCGAGAAACGCATGTGGAGACTGATTGAACGTAAAGCTACTGGCTCGGGATATTTTACTCGGCACTTCATCCACCTTGTCGGACGCTCGGATCGTCCGCAAACCTTGACATTGGCAGGATACCCGGAGGTGTCGATGGTTTGAGGATCGTACGAGAATGGGTTCAATATACCTGTCATGGTCTTGAGGATATCCCCTCGGAACCGGTGCACTGCTTCAGACGATGGTTCATAGTTGCATGCATGCTGGCCTTCGACCTTGATGGAGAAAAGGCCCAGTCTTTTGTTTCTTGTGCGCCAATGTACAGATCGACACTGTGGCCGCAATCCCCGTCTAGTGAGGTGGGGATTCTCGTCGTACAGGATTTCGTGGAGTTTTTAGCCGCCAAAGCGTATCGTTCATTGGTCTCTGGCTTATCGTATCTACGGTACGTATCGTGGCGGGATACGTAGGTCCATGTGCATCGATTCTGATTTATCCTCCTAGTGAAGTCCTTTACAGTCGGCTGCGTGTTGACCTGAACGCATTATGCGATCTCGCCGAAAGGCTCTCCGGACTGTCCATAATGGCCTACCGAGCTAACTCCCGAGGAGGTGTACTGCACGATGTTACCCTGCCTCGAAGCTGGTTCATCAATCTCATCCCAGGCATGGACTTGAAAAAGGACACGTCGACCTTTTTCGCGCTCGTGTCGACCATCATCGAGCTCATGCAGCGAATCGATACGCACGCTCAACAGTCTCTTGGCGTTGAGGAACAATTCATCGCTGATGGTAGCCGAATGACGAACTTGACAGGGCCGCTGTACATCGCTCGAATGTAAGTTGACTGAAACTCCAGCGTTAAAACACGGTGCTGACAGTCTGAATATCAGCTGTCTGTGCCTGTGCCTTAGTAAGTCATATCACCTCGTTTTCATTGAAGCCTAAGCCTAACCTCTCACAGTTGGATACAATACAAACGATGACGACTTTAGGAACAAAATTCTAGCCGGTGTTCAATCGCTGCGCAAAGGAGATGGTCAGTCCACGCCGCGGGTTTATCAGCGGTAGGCATTCGTTCGTCGAAGAAAATACCATTACTGAGACCTAACAGTTACGCTGATGCCAACGGCTGGGATGATCTTGTACATGCGTTCACTGAATCGCTCAAAGATTCATCCCTTGATGAGATGATCCTCTTAGTGCACGCCGGTATTCCCGGTCTATACAAGCAGCGGCCGAAGTACGTTCGTCTAGTATTTTACAATAGGCTGGACGAGGTACCCGAGCTGCTCCTTTCTGTGTCCCCGGGTACTTTGGGGAGCGGCACGGAAGCGGAGGCGGATATGTCTGGCAGGGATAATGAAGAGATCAATGAGACCCGAGACCCACTGGCATATGTCCTCGAATGCTTGGACGTGATTAAGGCGTTCGCCGAGTCCGAAAAGAAGGAGGCTAAGAGACGGAGGGGGGTCGAAAGCGGCGAGAAACTCGAAGAGCTAAAGGAGACTCTCAACAAACACAGGTGTGACGGTGTTGATTGTACATTATGTCAAGGGTCTAATAAAACCTCCAGCAAACTCCTTAAGAAGACGATCGCGCTTCAGAAGAAACTCTCCCCGTCCTCAAAATTCCACGAGGAACGATCTGTAAGCGATCTCCAACATGAGGTTCTGGAGGTGAAGGCTATTGTAGAGAGCCTGGACAATATCCCAGGGTCAATCGAGACGAGGAACCGGATCAAAGAACGTTGGGATGAAGGATGTGAGTGGATTTTTGAGAAACAGGGGGACAGCGAAAGGGAGGAATGTGGTGAGACCAAACCTTGTGCTGGACCGTGAAGATCTTTTGTACCAGTAGCCTAGGATTCAAAATTCACCGATCATATCTTTTGTGAGATGGAGAGGCAGACGGCATGGATCAGGCTCGGTCATATACTTTCGGCTGATTTGACTTTGTGAGTCGAATGCAACAACCCGGAAATTGTACGGTAGGAGTCCCAATAAGCTCGAGTGGAACCCAGACCCAAATAGTATTCATAAACTGGAAGAGAAAACATTTCAGCGGTCGGAATCCAAGTCGCGGGGAAGACTGCATGTACAAGACATGAAGTTGAGCACGGATGGAACGGGGGGGACTGAGACGTACCCAAGTCCGAGGTCATTGCCTGTGCCGACAGCTCTTCATTCCAGGTGTGCAGCAGCTCCTGGGGTCAATCCGTGAACAGGATTCCCCCTGCATCACCGGGTATCCATAACCCGATGGGGTCGGGCGAGAGGATGAAGCAGCTGATGTTTTTTCAATAATAGACAACGAATCGATTAACAAGGCCCCATGGGTCTTTGTGAGTCGTAATTTCTCATGAAAGTCATATCGAAGAGCCCAAGACTATGTGTCGTTTCGAACAAAACGTCTGACGAATGCTTGTGAGAGTTAGCACGAGCGGCCGCACTTGGGTGAATAAGGCGGCCCGGCCTGGATCCACGATCGGCCCGGTCATCAGGTGACCTACGTGGCAGGGTTGGGAAACGGAACGAAACAATCTTCGATATTTCTACAACCGTTGCATCGGGCGTGGTGGCTTCACTCTTCTTTGAGCTCGCTTTTGTTCGAACAATGCTCGGCCCTCGACCCCAAGCTGGACGTCGATTGCTGCACCCCTTCCCGACTAACTTCTTGCAACTCGGGTGGGCGGCCAAATGCATCCTCGAAGCTACCGCTAGATTCCCTGCGAACATACCAGTCGGCGCGAGATTCAGTAACTTTGAGATTGTGTTAACGAGGAAGAGTTGCAGCTCGCTGTCCAATCTCCGGAGGTGAATATTTACCCGGACCGTTCAGGGCGATCTAATAACGACTACTGGTGCAGGGTCAATCCACAATATTCCCAGTCAAACGGACATCGTACACTTACTCCTAATAGTGAGATTGGAACACGACCGGCTGGCGAACGCGAGGGTTTGAAGCGAAAGTTCCTGAAGACATTTCGGTGAAGGAGTTACCGGTCAGGGCGTTCCATCCATATGTACACTATCCACGGGAGGACATACCGACCAGGCACACTCGCCCGGTGTAGACGTGGAAAGACCATGTCGAGGAGGCAAGATCTCGCGCTTCAACCTGCCGATGAGTTCATATGCAGTCCAGTCCTATCTTGCGAAGCGTTGGCGCCTTCGTTATCAAAATCACGTTTCAAGTGGCCACTCAAAAAGTGTGGCGGCCAATCTTGATTCCACACCAATACCATGCCACCAGATCGCTATTCGTCCAAAGACATGTTCGATATCGAGATACTCGACCCGCAAGCACTTCACGCCTCAGACGGGCTCAAAACTGCTCTCCGTGCAATCGAATCAGTCTGCTATCGGGGTGACTCCGAGATTGCGGAGATGGTTGAGATGCTCAATAGCCGCTCTTATCTCTTGGAGTATATCATTTCAGGTATGTTACGTATGCCCGTAGGCCTTTGTGCGTTACTGGCGCTAATCGTTCCTCCTTCTAGTTTTGGGGGAGGGGGCATACGCGAGGTTCTCGAAGTGGATAGTTATGGGATTTCCTACATCCGCGGAGCAAAACATGAACGCCATGAGTATACAGCTCCTCCAGAGATTTTCATCTTCGCTGCTGTCCGCGAAGTACACATCCACTGTCCACACACCCCCCAACCTCCGTGCATTCGGGAGAAAAGTGGAACTTTCGTTCGATATTCTAGAGAATCTTGAGGAGAACGCTACCGGTGCTTTGTCCGGGGGGAGTATACCTCCCGTTAGCGGCAAAAAGGGTAAAGTGGCCATTAATAATCGCCGTATCGATCCACTCCCTTTCGACTCAATGGGGATTTCTGTGCCAACTACGGATGCGGAAGTACGTGATGTATATGTTAGAGTCTTATCACAGCTTCAAAGCATATTGGAGGTGTGTGGGTTATATCTGATAGCCTGTGCTCCGAACTAAATAGCCCCAGAGCTACCTCCTCATTCTCAGGAAGCCAATTTTGTCGCAGATTTTCAAATCCGCGTACATGAAGACAAAACTGCCAGATCAATCTCGGGACCCGACGGCGGGGGACGGACTCTACTTTGACGGCATTGAAGGGTTTGGACAGTGGTCGATCCTGTTATCTACTCGAGCACAGAAAGATCTACGAGATATCAAGCGTGCTGACGGCGCGATGTTCCAGATCGTGATGAAGAAGATCGAGTGGGACTTAATTCTTCATTACAACAACTGCTGCTAATTCCTCCAAGGCAACTTTCGCAGGGACATTTTTCCCACAGCAATCAAAAGCCGCTCACTGGTCCGAAAATGAAGTTGCACATATATACAGCAATGGTGACTGGTGAAACTCGGCTCGTAGTATGTGAAGGAATACTTGGAATTCAAAGCACCTTACTCACTGTTCCGTTTAGTATCATATCGATTGTGTGCCCGATATCAGAAACTCTCACGAAGCAGAATCTCAGCAAGAATGCCAAGGTACTCTCTCTATCTCTTTCGCTTCAGCTAATGTAATTTCCTACTTTGACAGCAATCCGGGTGTTTGGGATCTTCACCCTTGCGCAACTTCATCGTAGGCGGTTTTGGAATAACCTCAGCTGGCAACTTCAACGGCGGGGTCCAGAGTACATCGAGCGGTGCACCCCCCGAAATAAGCCATCCAGCGATGGTGACGACGTCATATTGCCTGAACAGTTTTCTCCATTGTCATACCAGGTCGAAGATGTACCACAAGATGAGACACACATCAAAGTCTCTGAAGAAGATATGAAAGAAGTAAGTGAGATTGCTAGCGTTTTGTAAGGCAATGACCAAGTACGTGTGCATAGATCCACACCATGCTTGTGTACGTTCTCGGTATTGTAACTCCTCTCATAACTCACACATCGTGTAACTACTTAGTTTGGATAAATTTGTCTCGTTATCTCAGGTGAGTAGTTGTAATCTCAGCCTGATTATACGCTGACCTCCCAAAGGCGCTTCTGAACAGTACGCGATGTCAAAGTGCCCCTTATGCAACACCACCGCTCACCCATCCCAGATATCCTGGCCGACAGAGAAGTTTCACACGTGTTCTCAGTTTCGTATGTACATTGCTGCATGGAGCGATACACACTTATTTCCGACAAACAGCACACGAGAGCAAGAAATAATCGAACACCCTTCCTCTTGTTATGTGATCGGCAGAAGCGGTACAGGGAAGACTACAGCAATGCTATTCAAGATGTTGGGAATACAACACATCTCGGAAAAATATCCTGACGGGCCAAAACCCCGTCAAGTTTTCATCACGCAATCTAGGTTCCTGGCTACGAAGGTTGAGGAATATTTTGTGAAGTTGATGTCGTTCCTCAAAGCTGCTACGTGTTCCCCCGAGGAACTACGGATGACGCAAAAGGAAGTTGAACGGGAGATCGAGTATGTGGATCAAGATGACAACCAGCAATGGAGGTCGGACTTGCCAGAGAAGTTCAGTGAACTGGAAGAAAAACATTTTCCATTGTTCGTCACCTATGACCGGGTATGGACATCCTTATTTTCAAAGTACCCGATCTCACCATCCTGTGAGCAGCTCTGCATGATGCTCGAGAATGATATCAGGCCAGGTAACCGTGACAACAAATTCATTATCCCCGAAACGCATATCCATGGAGATGATGCAACATCTCCCACGAGTCCAACTTCGCCTCGGATGTCTAGACTGCGTGCAGGATCTGGGACTTTGTCCTCGTCCGATTATATGCAGCAGTCGCGTAAAAACTTTGTCTCCTACGGCGTATTTTTGGCATCCTACTGGGATCATCTCCCGCAGACCCTTACCCGTGCAATAGGTGAGGAGTGATGGCTCTGGCATGATCTGTTGTGAAAATTGGTGATCTAGATCCTGCCTTGGTGTTCGGGGAAATCATGGGAGTAATCAAGGGATCCGAGGATACAGTCGGGACGAAACAGGGATGCCTCGATCGGGAATCTTACAAGTCGCTCAGCGTTCGAACTCAAGCAACATTTTCCCATAAACGGGATGAAATTTACGATCTGTTCATTGCATATACAAAGCTAAGACGACAACGACAAGACTACGATGCGGCAGACCGGTAGTATCTTTCCCCCGTGTCGGCCCACATTTTGCTGAATCTGTTCTAGAACTCATTACATATTGAAAGGACTCCGTGATGTCGGTGTGACCGGTCAGAAGGTGGACTTCTTGTACGGGTCCATTGAGAAATTTCCTTTCCTCTGTAAAACTGACCTTACCCTAGGTACGTAGACGAGGTACAAGATAATCTTCTCATCGACACACTCGGTATGTGTTACATTTCTATCTGAACCCTCATCTGCTTGACGGTTCCAGCTCTCCGGACGATCTGCGACAATCGACATGGGTTGTTCTGGGCTGGTGACACCGCACAGGTAAGGGTAGCTATCATATGCAGAGACCGACTAATGCCTCTCCAGACAATCTCGATCGGTAGCTCATTTCGGTTTGATGATCTGAAAGCATACCACTACCGCGTTGAGGTGGAGCTCCTGGTAACGCCGAGCCGTGCTGGAGCTGACGATTTATCTAGGAACAACTTTCACACGAATTGAGCCTTACCCCCGTTGAACCAAAGGCCTTTGAACTTGTCTTAAACTACCGTTCTCATGGCGGTATCGTAAACTGTGCGCGTTCCGTTGTCGAACTCATAATGCACTATTGGCCGTACTCGATCGACGCTTTGAAACCTGAACGAGGGATCACCGCCGGGTTCCGGCCAATCTTCTTTGCCAATCAGGGAGATGTGCGTTTGCTGTTGCGACTGGGCTGTCAAGGACTAAGTGTTGTAAACAGGCTGATTTAGAGGGGCCATTTTTTGAGAATGGCAAAGGGAGTACAACAAACTTCGGGGCACACCAATGTACGGAATATTGTTTGAGATTTCATTCTGTGCCAACCCTTCCTACTCAGGTATACTCGTGCGCAATGATACTACGAAGGAAAGGCTAGAACAAAGGCTTCGGGGCAGTATCATCATGTCAGTCTCGTGTATTTACGTCAACTACTTACCTAACCCATGCCCACAGGACACTGTACGAGAGCAAGGGCCTCGAATTTAATGACGTCAGTTTCACCTTTCTTCAAACTCGCCCTATTAACGACAAAAAAAAGGTCCTATTGTACAACTTTTTCGAGGATTCCACAGCGAGCCCGAATCAATGGCGTTTGGTGCTTAATAGGGTTTCTAATGGGGACGATCTCTCAGACGTTCCAACCTTTGACGAAACACGCCATGCAAGCATCTGTGCAGAGGTATGTTGCCTGCTGCCCAAACTTTTTTTCCGAGCCCATCCCCACTCATGATATCTGGATCGGCAGTTGAAATTCTTGTACGTTGCAGTTACTCGTGCTCGGAACAACCTTTGGATTGTAGACAATTCCCAGTCAGCTGAGCCAATGAAGGTACCTAAAAGTCTTGTGCTCCTGGAAAAATTCACTCACTCCTCGTGCAGGTATACTGGAGTAGCAAGAATCAGATCGAGATCCGGTCGTCTACTGTCGAGATACAACACCTGGCGGTTACATCCGATGGTTCCAAAGATTGGTCGGAGACCGGGAAAAAGCCAGTACCAGGATTAAGTATTGAACTATATCGATGACCATTTCCACAGGATGTTCTTCAACAAGCATTATGCACAAGCGTCAGTCGCGTTTCAGAGGGCTGGGCGGGACCGAGAATCTGCAATATGTGACGCGTACCTCTTGCGGGAAAAGGCTCGGTTGACATCCACTACTACCAGTGCAGTCAGAGTCCGGGCCTTTGTGACCGCAGCCAACGCTTTCATCGTCTGTGCGCAAGATTCTCCTTCCAAGCAGGTTAATGAACGCCTAGCCTACTACGGGGCCGCCGCGGAATGTTATTCAGAAGCTTGTGATCTGAAAAACGCAGGAGATAGCTATCAGTTGGCCGGACAGTATGCTGCAGCTGCTTGCACCTATCTAGAAGGAAGACACTTCGATGATATGGTGGAAGTGATCACTCAGCACGAGAATACCCTAGACAGTGGCCTCCTTGAACGTTTGACAATGGCTACTCGACTACACTACTTCAAGGTATATTTCAACGGTCAATTTATTTCTAACCATCTCTGACCCTCCTCGATTTAGGGTCTGAACATCAAGTGAGCACTCGAGTCCAGTCGATTCGGGGTAAAGCTTTCTGAAACCTTAACAGGGCGGCTCTAAATTTGTTCCCTTCCGTTGAGGGCGCGCTGGTATTCTTGGGGGATCACACCGATCTGTACGATGCGCATGTCAAATTGCTGATGGACTTGGGCAGGATTCTTGAAGCCGCAGGGATTCACGCCAAGAATGGGAATATGTTGAAGGCGGTTGAAATTCTGATCGCATCTCCCCACAGTGTCGAGCATGTACGGCCGACGATCGAGTACCTCTTGACCGGGCTCCGGCGAAGTTTAACCTTTGGGGTACTTCCAATGTCTAGCTCCATTGCTTCAAAGCTACTGGCGCTCGAGGATCGGCTGGACAAAAGTGCTATGACAGTGCAAGAAATCGACGAGGTAGGTCCTCCCCATCCATTCAATCGGTAGGTTCCCATCCTAGTACCTCTAGCTTGCAATGTTCAAAGCGATCGGACATGCTGACCATGCGAGCCTCCGCACATTCGCCAAGACTTTCATCAAAACGGGGAACGATCCTGCCGCTTTGCTGTGCCTGGACCATGTCTTCTCATCCCCTCTCAAGCTGCGAAATCTCCCGCTTGTCGAGGTCCAGGCATCGCTTTCCCTTTACCTTGACTACATTCACCTGCTGAA
>Ga0307512_10003004_pt1 | contig 20345 bp, 16 predicted proteins | sample 14_EM_MG_FD_200267 | JGI IMG/M metagenome (GOLD analysis project Ga0307512, IMG submission 200267) | Populus trichocarpa ectomycorrhiza microbial communities from riparian zone in the Pacific Northwest, United States - 14_EM | ecosystem: Host-associated > Plants > Roots > Unclassified | place... | reverse complement strand
GATGTCGTTGTGTGGCAAACCGTAGCCTTTTCGTGGCTAGAGGCTTCCCTGACATAATGCGGAAGTCTAATATTTTTAATACCAGCGGGATTGAAAATTGAGATCCAGTCAATATATAGCTGTAGACGGAGCTGTACAGTTCTAGGGAGCCAAAGAGTACCCAGGAATGACAAATGATGAACAGTATACTTAATCCCGCTGTCGGAGTCGAGCTTTTACTTCTCTACCTCAGAGCGGCAATCGATTGAAGCTATCTATCGACCGATTCGGAAATTGACTGCAGTTAGGATTGCAGAAATGATAGGTCGAAGACGACAAGGCAGTAGTGAACGACTGCAATAACGGGTGAAGCTGGAAATGACAGTCCGGCAACCGAGAAACAGTTGTGGCAAAGGGGGTTTGCGGCATACGGAACACGGAATACACACACTTACCTAAGCATATAGGTAGTTGCTGCCTGAACAATTTCAGCTGGTGCTGAGTGACACAATGAATTGTATTTAGAAGAGCAAAGGGAAGGAAATCCACAAATCTCAGACCACTGATTCAATGTGGTCCTCTAATACCAAATGACAAATTGTGAAATATAGCAAGATATAAACAATATTATAAGTTATTTGCATTAGAGGAAACAGATTTAGTTGTTAGAGAACTACTTTACCGGAAAACCCCTGTCTATTAATGCCACGTTCATACTGCATGAATTCTAGATTCTCTGTAAATGTACACATTGGTTCAACTTGGGGGTTATGTCAAAATTTGAAAGAATCAAATTTGTATTGAATGCTGGATCAATGTTACAGCAATATTGCACTAGGATCACATCACAATATTCCACTGACAATACATTGAATCTACATTAATCTTACATTTAAATCAATACACACAGATGGAAATATGGCAGTCATACTACTCTAGTCCTGAATGTATGTACATTTTGATCTCTCCACATCTCTACACATCTTCACATATGTTATAATACATATTTTTGCTCAATTATAGAAAATTGTAAAAATGTAATACACAATATATTGTATTGTGATAATTAACAATTTTGAATTTTTTGTTATTTATACAAAACACATTTTGTATCACAGTGCAAGGTTACAAGTGATAGCAAGAGTTATCTGTCACAAGTAAACAGGAGAGCTACTGAAATGGATTGATATCAATCAATGTAAGAATAGTAGGAGGTTAGAATCTAATAGTATCAGTATAATTTGTTCTAGTACGAACATGGTTGGATCTATCGTAATATTGGACAGTATGGTATGAGTAATTTGAAAAGATTTCAGTTGGTTCTGTAAGAGATGAAAGATGAGGATCTACATGGGAATATAGAGCACGACAGATGATTTTGGGATAATAGACAAACTTTTTACACAGTTGGTTTGTTGGTATTGGGAGATTTCCATTCTCTTTGCTATGTACTTGGTCTTTTGAAAAAGAAACTGCTGGTGACATTTGAAATAATTTCAGCCCTTTTTGTTTGTTTCTTGAATCAAACTGTGATTTGGAGATTCAGTTATAAAATATTTCGTTATCAATAATTCCTAAGTGTGAAATCGCTTACTACATGTTACAATATACCAATATATTAGATATCTAGTTTGTTACAATTAGTTTAAATTTGTAATGCCAAATACTCTCAAGGAAGTCACCAGTTATTCTCTAGTATTATAGATTTGAAACTCACCCTACAAGGTGTATCTGAAGGCTATTGAATTGGTGCAGTCAACTCTCTGAGTTGTCACCAACAATTGTAGATACAACTAAAGGCCACTGTATTTGTCCTGGTAACTCTGGAAGTTGACCATCTGGGGATTCTAGTTCCATTATACTCACATACTTTCCAAGAATTCCAGTGTTATAAATACACTTTGCTGATGGAATACTGGGTGAGGTTTGGGTTTATGGTGATTATTATACAAAGGATGATATATATTATCTGAGACTCTCTAGGTGTAAATAGGGTAATGTAGTACTACTCTATATGTTGAGTATAATCCATGGAATGTTGTTTATTATCAACATCTGAATTATATCATACTGGCTAACATCTGATTCAAGATTCTGTTTTTGGCTTCTCTACTTTAATGAACTAATGAAACAGACACCTGCCTTATTAAAAAAATCCAGATTCATTAACAAAATACATTATTGAAACAATACAATAATATAAACCACAGCTGGTAACAAGGTCTTGAAGTATACATATGATCAGAATTTGGCTGATCAATACAGGCAGATACAGTTCATGAATTGATTAATGCTGCTGATAATACTTCAGGTATTTACTGATGGTTTATACCTGGGAAGAGGGAAAAAATTGAAGTTCAATATCATTTGACTGAATTTGTAATATCTAACAATCTGGAATATGATTTTAGCTAGCTGTAAATCAAGAGGGAGTTAGAAAGGTAATATAAAATATTCCGGTGAAGTGGGATAGCACCACAAGGAATATAGAAATGCCAGATAGAGAATACTGTATGTGAAGAAAGACTATACAAGATACTGGATAACTGCCAAATGAAGTAAAGTAGTATGAATTCAAGTCAAATAGTGCTGTTGTTGATCGAGGACTACAGATTTCAGTATAAAATCATTCATTGCAGGGGAGGTTACAAGTGGCCCACCACTGACTATATTTTGACCTCAGTTTTATGTACAGTAAAATATATCACCAGCCAGGACAAAATTTACCTCAATGTTCATCTGGAAAGCATATGAGGGTTACAATCATGCTCAGAAAACACTTGGACACCACACAATAATCTACCTTAGTACCAACTAGTATGTACTAAAAATTCTATCCAATAATTACTGGTATTCAAGCTTTGCCAACTATCAAGAAGTTGTCATCTGTTGTGATTGTCAAAAAGTGTCTGGGAACACTATCTTCTCAATAAACATGTTCCCAACCTCCAAAGTAAGGATTTGGTATTGGGATACATTGTGATCACAACTTGCCATAGGTTGTAGAATTTCCAGATCACTGAAAAGTGGTGGTAGTCAGTGTGCTGGTGCAGTTGCAATGTCAGACTGGTTCAATTTGTTCTGAGTTACATAATTGAATTTCTCCAAACAGGGTACCCCAATTACAGTTACTATATGTGAATTTCAAAAGAGTAGGCAAGTAATGATTATATCGGTACTGTGTTATTTATTTGCCAGTTACAATTTTGCAAATCTCCACGTCTTGTATTCACATTCCATGTATAGAACTAGACTCTCCAGTTGGTAATTCAAATGGTTACCATTAATGTGCAAAGAAAACATGGACATTCCTGGGTTCTCACTTTGTTCTCACCAATCTCCAGCTCAGGATTATCAGACAAGCACTGCAATAAAATCAACAGCATCATACTTATTAGTCATTTCCAAGATAGTTCACAAAGGCAATGTTGGATATCAAATCTTTATAGGTCATTGAAGATTCACTGTTTTCTTAGATGTATGTACTCTCTTATGCAGATCTTTCAATTCTTCTGTGAAAAGCAATTCCCAACCTGTCTAGCTATAGATTACACCATGATGAACTGAAGATAGAATTGTGCAATGTAGAGAGAGAGTATAAAAGGGAGAATATAGTATTAACTATAATAGAATAATGGGAAAATACTACAAGGAAGTAGCTCTGGGTTGAGGAGAATCCAGATTGAAGCAAGCCTTGAAATGGGTCAGAAGGGATGATTTCTGTGGTTCATGTGTATATTATCAATACCAGTCTGTTGTGATTTAGGAATTATCAGATACAGTAGAATAGATGGATTTCTAATGTTTAATGTTTACACTCCTATCAAGTATACTACTAATGCAAAAATTCCATAGTTGTTTCAGCTGATGCATCTATGTTTGGATCAGATATACAAGAAGATCTCACAATATCATCATCAGTGTAAGATTAAATAATCTTTTGAGGTAAACAAAACATGCATGTAAATTGTGTATGATAACAGTTGACCATAAAGAAGCCTCCTTCTGAGGTTGTTTTTATACCTGTAGTTCAAATATCTGGAGTGACTGTATCTTAAACAATTGGTGATGTACTGAGAATCTAAAAATCTTGATTGTGTAGTAACCTTGTAAGTGGTAGCAATTGAGTTACAAGGGTTTAAATAGTGTGGATTATTATTAGAGGAGGAATATGAATTGCCATTTATGGTATATCCTTTAGAAGGATATACTATGTTCATGATATTATTGTTGTAGTGTAATCATACTGTATTCACTCTTACTAGAGTATGACAGGACCTGAATGACCCCATCCACCTCAAGGCAAGCCGGCTAGATGTCAGACCTCCCCCCCCCCGCCACCCTTCCTTACAAGATATTTAATTTATCTATATCTTCGACTGCTCTATTAGCAATTGACATCTGCAAAATGTAAAATGGTTTGGAAGTCATAACTGAACAACTCAGCAACTCTGAACAGCCACACTAATCCTTCCAGATGCTCCCAGATGCTCCCAGATAGATTGAATGCAAAGCATTGTACTCTCAGCTGCACTGAGACTACTTCAGTGGTGCACCTCAATGCACTGGATGTTGGGGAACTGAATACATAACTATCATGAAGACTGTATAGTTGTCTTCGAAATGCTACAAAATCAAATGATTAGGATGTGCAAATGTTGGAGCTATTAGGAGTATTGGCTGTATCGCAAAGACTATTCCGGTGCACCTTCAACCTGGAGCCACACTCTCTGGGAGTAATTAGTATAATGCATATATCAAATAGTGCAATTCGATTTACTGGCTTCCTCCTGCACACCTTAATTCAGGCATTGTAACTTAATATACAGTCCAGTTGGTATCTAAATCCACATGAGTAGTTACAAGCCATATACACAAGATTCTATCTGATACAGCATTCTCTCACACCAAATGTGCCGGTCCAACAATTGCTCTGATAGGTACAATAATCATCTTGTCAGTCTGTTTGACAACCCAGATGAACCCATCAACACAATCAGCCCAACCATGTGGATCTTTGCACTTTGTTGGAATCACCACCACATGTTCTTGAGCTTGAGGACGTAATATCCATTGTTGAGTTTTCTAGCACCTTCTAGAATAGGTCAATATTGTATTTCTGGCAGAATGGCACTTCCACAAGTGGAGGATTTGTTTCGGTGGAGTCCAGCTAAAGTATAATTGAGGAAAAGAATAACCGCAGCATTGAATGGTGTTATCGAGGTGGCTTTATGTATGTTGGACCCAGACATTACGAGATTCAGACATGTCCTGTTGGTTGGCAGTGGTATATTCTACCTCACAATCAAGTCCCAGACCCTCAACAAATGTAGGGCAGTAAAATGGTTAATGGTAGCACAACAGCCCAATCTGAAGTTCAATAAATATACTGTCTTGGACTACATTCTGATCATATACAAGCACCAGTCCACTAACTTTGTGTCTCCAGTCATCTTCAATTTGTAGATGGAATAGCTGTCAAATGTTGGGAATTCCGAAATCACCAAATACATCTCTGAGTGAAGTTAAGTTGACACTTCTGCACACTCTGCGGACATGACTTTGTCTCGAATGATGTACCTACTTTGATACGGGACAGAGAAATTCCTATTTCTAACACTGGTGGATGTGTAAAACATGGGGTCTGAGTGAATTTTGCCATTTATTGGCAGCGGATAGTAGGTTGAAAACATTTACAGAGTCAATATCAAACCAGTCTTGAATCGCAACATACAATAGTGTCTCCTCCACATTGTCAAGACAGATACAGCAGTCATTGTACTTGAGCATCTGTCAAATGTAATCGACATTGTGGGTAGACGAATATACCACTTTGACATCACTGATAGGTAGCCGTGTGGAAATATTGGTGTTGAAACGGTTTGAAAGAATCTATTCGCCAAACTGAGTCTGACATGTGGCTTATAAGATGCATCTTTGGACAGCCGCAATGAATTGTATGGTGTTTAATAGTTTTCTGGAGCTCATGGATGCCAGTTGCCGGCAACCAAGCTTCCAATTCGAGCAACTATATTGACAATATCTTGGTGCACCGCATCTGCTCATCCACAGTGTTACCATAAATCACTCTCTCCAGCTGATTCACACTGCGGTGCATATCAGCAGTACACTGGGTGGCATCTTCAGTCCCAGCACCAGATAGATGGACCTGAAAATCCACACAATTGTTGGTAGTCATGTTTGCTGCACAGCAAACATCTTCTTGTCCAGCAGTCTCCATTTGAGTAAGTTTGTCAGGGGATGTGCTTCTGGGAGTGGTCGCCATTGTTCCGACTTCTTGAAATAGTTGACATTCATGAGGTTGGAATAATTCATCGAAATGCTTGCGTTTAATGGGTGTCACCTGATGCATTTCCCCCTCCAATAGCTCTTCTGCCCTCAGCCGATTATTATCTGACCCTCTGGTTGCTGCTGGTTTGGCTCTATTCAGACGCACTTGCAAATGGCTCTGTTGTGTGGTGGTAACCTTTGCAGCCCAGTACACCAGAACCTCCATCGCAGCATGGATTTGATGAATTATTGCTCATGTACCTAATGTGTTTGTCGTGCGAAGTGGTGATCCACTTTGGCCTATACAGAGTTCACCGTGTTCTGTTGTTGAAAATCAGTCTTCTTCTTGTAAAATTGCGTCGGTGCATCATCAAGCACTCTGAGGGTCAGATCAGATTGATTTTGTTGGCTAACAAGTAGTGTGAATTCACAGATTGCCTGCACTGTTCATATCACCATTTCATTAGTGGCTGTTTCCGCCACAGTTTTCCAGTCATTCTTGGAGCTGTTAAGAATCTAAGTAACAGTCACTCCCAGTGTTCTAATCATGCTCCCGATTGCATTCCTCTGCCTGTAGCTACATTTCACCATATCAAATGGAATAGAGAAGTGCTGGAGGCTTAGATGTCATTATACCAATGTGAATTGATTGTCAAATTAGTCGTTCACATTGCTAGCTTTCAGATAATTGAGCCACCAGTGCAATACGTCTTTAACTAAACCCAGGAGCAGCTGATGCCATTCATCAGGCTGCGAAAGCTGGTAGCCATTGCAGCAAGGGTATTGCCAAAACTGGTTGTGGATTGGATAACCACCAACAGTGTGCAGAACATCAACACTAGTTGCATCCACAAGCTGGGAGTAAATATGCTACTCTCTTGATGGTTTGAGTGGTTGCAAAGCTGAACGCCCCATCAACACAACTTTAGGAATCTGACACATTGGGCAAGAGCCATATGAGACTTTAGCAACCATGACTTGTGCTAGACAATCTCCAACCCAGACAGCCAAAAGAGGATAACATTGTCTCTGGAATCCCTTAGCAGAATTCCATTTCAAGCCAGGACCAGTTATGTCAAAAATTCTGGAGTGGGGACAGCATACTTCCAACTGCCAAATGCCATGCCTTATCTGTATTTTTTTGCACCTTTCTGGGGACAAGGGTTCAGCCCAATGAGCATCCAAGCGAGCTTTGTAGGTATGTGGCAGTTATCTGTTTAAACATTACCATTCATGATGTACAGGGGGTAGGCCAACTGCTCGTCTCAAAAATTGGTCAAGTGAGTCTTGTTGGACACACAACTGATTCACATAATCATTGCTGCTGCCGGAAGCTGAGGTTGTGTATCCTATATAAGCAAAAACTAAATTTCCTTCGTTAAATTTATTTAGTTCATTGTACCCACAAACACAAAATAATCAAATTCAGATTATCCTGAAACAAGGTATAGATTTAACATTCCAGGGGGTTCTCCGAGGTGACGCGATGATGTTTTCCAGAATCGTGACAAGCGTACCCATTTTTGTGAATGTGTCAACAAGCACTTGATGAAAGGTTCTCACTTCCTTTGGGAATATCTTGAATCATATCTCAGCATATGCCTAAGTCAGCCAATGCGATTTGCCGTCGCGATGAAGATAGTACTCACTCAGTACGTTTAATGAAGAATGTAGTTCTTGTTCTTGAAGACCCCCATGGCTTAATTTAACCAATGATAGTTACCCTGCAGAAGTGGTTCACTATATTTAATTTGTTGATACAGGATCATTTGGTACCTGGCAGTTGTTCAACCATTGTGGGAGTATTCTGCATCATCGCAATTAGGATATCACGCATTTGAGATCACACTTTAGTAAACTATCGGTTCTATTGCATATGCTACTATTATGATATATTGATGAAACCTAGAATAAAATAGCACACAAAGGAAATCCCAAATCCAATCACAGACACCATTCCTAACCTCCAGGTGACATTGCAACCTCTACAATCATACTTCCATCGACTAACCCTGCGTTCTCAATGCTGGTGATGTTGGTGATGTTGGTGATGTTGGTGATGTCATTGCTGTTGCTGTTGCTGTTGCTGCAGGGGACGGGCTTGCTACTGCTGGTGATGGCAGACCTGCCCATAGGCACAACAGCTGAGAATCGCATGCTAGCTTCAGTAGCAGCAACAAACCTGCTGGGTAGGTTAGAACGATTGTAGGGCTGCATGATCCGCTCCTCCGGGTTATAATCGACAAAGTCCTCATCAAATCTGCGCCGACCATCCTGAGGTTGTGCAATCACTGGGTACATACTAGTTGAGTGGATTCTTCGGCGAATCATGCAGCGCGCATTGCCTATCATTGTGGCTTGAACCTCTTGCAAGCAGGAACAAAAATATGTATCAAGACAATGAAATACAGCTGTGCAGGCATTATTAACTGCACAATTAATGTTGCTTGAATCGCACTTATGTTGTGCTCCACCTCCTGGACCAAACTCTGGCGGGACCCTAAATTGGGCTGTTGTCCAGGCCAACTGACAACGTTGGATGGCTGTTGCAGTGAGAGGAATGAATGTTGGGATGATTGTATCAATCAATGATAGATCTTTCATTCCCATTTGTAGTATGCCATAGAAGTATGTCTGGTGAGTAAGATCCACAATTCCAGTCGGTGCAAATTGAAACTTGTACTCCTGACTCGATGGTCAAGTCAAAGATTAAATGCGAAGGGAACTTTGAACTTACCTAGCGAACATTTCTGTGGCACAAAAACTTGTCCCTGGCCAATATCCAGGCTACCATTTTAGGGATCTCTGTAGGCGACATTGTTTGGGGTCTGTAAATAGAGTCAATTGAATTCATGCAGCGGTATATCATTGCTGCACTGCAGCATTCGATTATCACAAGAGTCTGATGCCCAACGTTACTGCTGAATACAATTTTTTAAATGATTCAGTTACCACTGAAATATAGCCATATGGAGGGTCTGAGTTTCTGTCGGCTGGATCAATCCTGGCAATTTCCTCATACCACCAACTTTGAATCTGGTCAGTCTTTGCCACATTCATGGCAAAGGGATTCACAAACATCACATAATTGATAGCTATAGGCTTCACACATGCCAAGATGATCGCCGGAACACTTGAAAGAAATATCTGGCCGTTGCATTCTACGCTGATGATGAGGCATGTCATATTGTTAACAAAGGGATCGTATTGCCTAAGATTTCCAGGTTTCCATTCAACCAATTGGTCCCCGGCTTCATTCGAATCAATCCTCTAGTGAATATATACATTAGTGGGCGAATTGACATTGTAAATGCTTAATCAAATACGTTCTATGATGCCAGTGGTGCAGGCTCATACTCATCATCCTCCTCCGACACATTATAGACCTTCCAACACTCAGGATGTAGGGGTTGCGCCGATGTAGGAACTAATTGAGTTGCCGTGACTCGTTTTCCAAGATTTGAAGTGAAAGAATCTTGTGATAGCTGCTTGCCCATAGCTTTCCTGGACGGTCACCAAAGAGGCTCATCATCGCATTCTGAAATGCCATCTCAATGTGCATTTCAATTGTTGGGTATGGTGCTCAGATCGTCATCCAGATTGTCGTCGTGGATGGAGCATCTGCTTCTCCTGGTGCTGGCAGCCAGAGGAGGAGGAGGAGGAGACGGGCTGCGCCATTATCTCATGATTCAAAAAGGCGGCGAGTGATAAGTACGAAAAAATTAAAACAGTGACCAAAGCAAATGTGAATGAATGTATAGTAACAGAATTACTACATTCTGTAGAGGAGAGAAAGCATTGTTATGATTAAAAGCATCGTCGTGATGGGTCTTTTTATCCTGTGGATGACTCTAGGATCTGAGCTTGTCCCGCCACCCATGTTTCGAACTCATTGGATGGACCGGAACTCGTAACACAGCAAGGCATGTGAGCAGCATGTCGGAGGGTTGTTGATTCGCTTCCTTTGATGAACATCATTGTTACAACGAGTTTAATCTTCTATTGAAGCTGCCTTTGTAACCATTGAAAGACTGTTTTCATTGTCGGGAAGCTTCTTGGTGTTGCACGCTGTGTCCCAGCATCATCAGCCCATTCTTCCGCGATATCATCGATTATATCCTCGGCTCGAGGTGGGAGGATGCCATCTACAGCAAACTAGCTGTGCTGACTACCCTTAGCTGTCTGGGCACCAGATGTGCTGTCGGATTGTAGGCCACGACAAACCATGCAAAGATGCATTGCGTTGTTTAACTCCCTCACCATGGTTACCCAACCTGCAGCAGTATTCCGGTCAAAGACTGGGGAAACATTTCAGAGGTGTGGACCACAATCTCCATTAGGCTCCTCCCGGGAGCCCCAATGCACTTGGCATTTCCACCTGTGGTCTGGCAGACCAGCGATTGCAGCTTGGATGATTCACAAAATGGTCATATCAACGATTGATATAACTTTCAGAAGTATTGATCCATCATCCGCAGGCTAGGGCTATGAGACTAAATGACTGTTGTTTTCACCCACACTCATCGCAGCAATGTCGGGATCCACATAGGAGATGGTAAAGCTGAATGGCTTGACAAGGGAATGGGTCGAGGCGTCGCAATGCACATTTAGTGGCGAAGACCAACGATCAAATGTTTGTTTCCCCGTGTCATCTGTATATACACATCGTCAGGAAAAGCAAAAGCATGATCGGGGCAATGAACTACATACCAACGTGGATAAGTGTGGTATTATTAGTTGTGGCTTTGTTGATTGTATTCTTCCTACTGTGAAGGCAAACTTCTTCAAACACGTCCAGGGCTGGGTTGAGTCTCTGACTATCAAGGATTGTCTTGTCAGCCATGAACCGTTTCCAAAGCAGCCTTTTAGACGCCAGAGCACTGATGTGAGTAACGCAACGATCGATTGGCAGATCTCATTCCTCGGGGCCGGAGCCTAGCTATTTCCAAATTCTAATATACTAGGCAACCTCCCAGACCAGCTCCCGCACAGAATTATGTTTCCGTTGCGTTGTCAAGCCACCCTTCTGCTGCCAAATCCCCACCGTTTCTGCTGCTTGTGGGCTGACTTCAACCCTGGTGAGAAGGGTGTGTCGAAGGATCTGGACATTGTAAGTAAGGTGGGCAGGGCAGGCATATATATATGTGGGCTTGGAGGGGTTATTGTGATTTGGAGACTTCATCTTGGCCACTGTTCAGCTAGGAAGCAATTAGCTCAGCATCATCTAAGCACTTGGATTCATCAACTGAATGCTGAAATTCATCACAAACAAAACTAATAGCATGGGTTGCAGTCATATGGTACTCCTTAGTCCTTGCTCTAGTTCTTGTACACCGCAATGATATCGCAGGGGTGGTATTGAAGGAGAATGCACAGTTCACGTAAGGTACGAACCTAACACAAAGTGACTACCATACATGATGCAATAGGTGTGGGAGAGTCTGGTGAGGATGAAAAACAATTGCCGTGATGAGCTGAATGCAGGTGCGGTATGCATTTGGAGATCAAAATGAAGGTGAAATTGAGAGAGAAAATAAATTTGCAAACATGCGAGGGAGGATGAGAGAAATCCTACAAGAGTGGTAGGACCCGTTTTGGAAAATGTAAATCAAGGTGTGGCTTTTACAGAAGGCAAGACAGCCTCCAATGGTATGAGTAGCTAGAAAACAGTCGAGACGCTTCTCAATGTTGTAGCGACATTTGATTTTGCTCACGACACTTGAATATTCATCAACAGTTTCATTACTGCTTGAAGATGTACTGGTACATAGGTGTCTACATCACTCAGCTCCGTTGCGACCACAAAGCCAGGATACTATAAGTATCAGCTGAAAAATTGGGAGATAATGGCTTTGCGATGGAGCTTGATAGTATTCTACTTCCATGCTTTGATCAACCGCATCGCAACCATTCGCTTCACCCTTCTGACGATAGTGCTAGCGCCACAGAAGCCAACAGCGAAAATGGAGGTATCGATCCCAACCAACCCCCAGGTTCGGAGATGTGTCTATGGTACTCTGCACTTGTCCAAATGTGAAGTGGGCAAGCCGATTAGTGACAAGTATTTCAATATCTTCGACAATGAAATCGATGTATGGTCACTAGTGTTAGGAACTGATCCCGGTAACCCACCAGCGGTCCGGGATGAGACCACAAAAACGGGTCAGTTCCGTTCCAGACCCATCCTAAAATGCAACACAGTGACTCTTTGCGGGCCAAAACCGGACCCATACCCGTCAACCTGTGGGTTTCACCGGGTTTGGACAGACCCGTAGGTTCCAATCTCTGGTACTGCGTTTCGGGTTTCACATTTATGGTTGCATTCAGATATGCTACTGTCAATCGTCAAATATTGACATTGGTATGTTACGGTTTATTTTTGACGTTGTGGCCACCTTAAAGAGCGAAACGAACAGACTCATGCGCCCTACCACATCCTGAAAATGAGTGTCAACTGAGCATCAATGATGTTTAGTCTTGCATCTTCAATAACATGAGTGGCGCCGGATCTGAAGCATCCATAAACAAGGATATGGAAGCCTTTATACGCAGATATGTATGGGATATTCCCGCCACATCCTCTGGGACAGTAACAACTTATTTCATTTCCACAGCTACCACTATGTGTTCTTGAGCCTTTTAGTGTAGAAAAACAGTCAAAACGATGTATATAGACCATAACGGCCATATCGCGCAGTGATTAACCGTGATGGAAGGCCAACAATCATTGACACTCCGTTGACGCTCATTTTCAAGATGAGGCAGGGAGCGTTCCACTTTCTCTTTGGCCTATCAAGGCAGCCAATACTCCGTTTATGACTATATACAACCTGTCACTCTTCAGATTACCCAAGATACATGACCAATAATCTTTGACACTCCATTGACGCTCATTGTCATGATGGGGCACGGAGGGTATTGCAATCTGTTTCGCCTATAAAGGTTGCTGAAAATTCCTTTATGACTAACTGCCACCTATTCGTGGTGTGATTACCCATGACGTATGACCAAAAACCATTTGCCCTATGTCGACGCTCATCTTCACGAGGAAGCAGGGAGGGTATTGCAATCTGTTTCGCCTATAATGGTGGCGAACAATTTCTTTATGACTGACTGCAACCTATTGGCAGTGTGATTACCCTGGACACATGACCAAAAATCGTTGACGCTCTGTTGACCCTCATTTCCAAGATGGGGTAGTAAGGGTATCGCAATCTGTTTTGCCAATACAGGTGGCCGAAAATTCCTTTCTGACTGACTGCATCGTATCGGCGGTGTGATTACCCAGGACCCACGACCAAAAATCCTTGATGCTCTGTTGACACTCATTTCCAAGATGAGGTAGGGAGTGTGTCGTAATAATTTTTGACTATAAAGGCGGCCAATAGCTTGATAATGTATAACCACGACGGAATCAATTCTTCGTTACCAGACTTCCATGACCTGAAATTGTTGACGCTCCGTTGATGCGCAATTTGCCACGGGTGTATCCACAATATCGAACCATTTGATCTGGCATAGTCCATTATTCACATGGTTTTGGCAGCCTTTCTAGCGTTTTCATTTACTTCCATCTTGATTACTATGTTGTTCTTGAATAATACATATAAATATATAATAATAATCTCCAAAATCTGGTGCCTTTCGATCAATGCTTGTCAGCACTTGCAGGTTCGCCCAATAGGCTGCTCTGGACTTCAAAATGGATGTTAGCTGCATTACCACACAACAGATAGTGTACTAACCAGTGGATGTTCCTTCATCAGTCAGCGTATCTGGATGAAAATCTGTATGGTGCTGGCTATTCTGCGCAGATGCATGAAGATTGAAAAATTCAGCGCAGGGAAGAGATGGATGTGAATACGCATATCCGGCCAGCGAATTGATGATTTGCAAACATTGGGCTCCGGAATTGTTACCGGTTCGGGCGGGTGGTGTGCCAGGCAGAGATGGTGTTGGGTGTCTGCGTCAGGCGGGTGGAGGTGCACCTGTTCCTTGGCGTCTCCAGCGTGTCTGTGGATTCTTCGTGTTGCCATATTGGCAAGGAAGGCATCTGGATGTGTGGTTTCAACAAAGCATAGCCGGGTGTCTTGCTGTCGCAGCCTTCACCTATTTATGCCCAGGAGAGTCGACACCCCGCTTCTTCTCTTCTTGGACCACGGCGCGAGGTTGCCTGATCAGATATCTTGTTTCCCCGATTGCCGAGGGCAAAAATCCATCTTTGGCCATCTTGGCCATATTGAAGGCCAGGAATATGGCGGACTGTTCCAGCTGTACCCGACCTCCTTCCCTTGCCATAGTAGCAGACATATTGAATACCTACAAGAAAGTAGTTGCTGCTTTGAACAATGAGATTCAGCTATTACCTCTACAATATATGCTGCCATAGCCTCGCCTAAGGAGATTCAAGCCTGTTTCGTCCACTCACGGGGATGCTTATCATAAAATTCATCCGAGAAAATCCCAGAGATGACAACAACATGATATTCAACTTCACGGACTGTGCAGAAAAATGCCTCAGTCGACCATGGCGGTTTCTCGTTACAGGTAGCGATGAATTGGTCACGTACCTCCCTACGGACACCCACTGTACATTATACAGTTAGTTGACGGCAGTTCACCTCGATATGGATATTGTCACATCCAACTGCATGCTGCTTCTTATTCTTGCTGCTTCCAGTCTTAGAGACGATTTTCAAATGTGCATCCTGGGTCATATGTTTGGTGGCTGCTTTGACAGCGTCGCGGTGGACTAACTGGTGTCTGCGTTCATGTTGTGTGCCAATGATTGCCGTATTTGATGTAGCGCCTGCCAATCGGCTGGATATAGATCCGCTCTCACCTTGCTGAGGTGGTTGTGTATCCATGATTTGTTGGTGTGGAATAGGAGAAGAAGATGATAATGAAAAGAAGTGGGAAGCCCTGAGGACTATATAGTTAGCTTCATGTCAGAATAGAATAAGTAGCAGCCAACATGATCATTATACTCAAGATGAATCCTGCTGAGTATGGCTGCAAGTTACAGGGGTATCCCACCGCCTAACGATTTGCAATAAGTCAGTATGATGTTGTTTCTTTGTTACTTGGGATCAATTGACGTTTTCGACACCCAAAATCATATGATTGTCAGATATTTATAGGATATTGTTTGAGGGGGAGGACCTCTGCTGATGTTTATCTCAAATAATCCTTGGCATATTACATGAAACTGACGCTAACAATGGAGTCATGAAGTACTGGTAGCTTTACTATTGCGAATTTATTGACAGTCAGAGAGGAGATTGTGCTTTGTTCCAGATGAGTAAACGTATCAACCTGGACATAAAAGACGCAGGTTGGCTCCATATTGTCCATAACCTGCAACATCCAACATCTTGCTGAACAACAAAGTCAATGCAAACAACAATGGTCAATGCTCCAAAAATTAATGCTTCGCCACTTCCGGCTGTCAAATATGGCAAATCAACAAAGCGGTCCACCGAAGAACATCATCAACCGAATGAAGGCAAGCGCGGCTGGGAGGTAGAAAGGGTCCGAACCTTTGGGGCATTTTGCAACTTGTGATCTACAAAGAAGCATGCGGCCAAGAAATGACCAGAAACGCACTTCTTAAGCAATGAAGAAAAAGATACATGGATTGAGAATTATGTTGAGAGGGGAACCGCTGGGGCATGAAAGCGAGTTGATGATGCAGATGCAGCGATCAGTCAGGATCAGGAAGATACAGAGGCCACTGAAAATGTGGGATTGACAACCCGAGAGCCCAAAAAATGTTTCATGAGATGATGGTTGCTATTGAAGACAGTCTGAGCAATATAGCATGTTCTGACAATGGGGAGGATGGGGAACATGACGATGATGAAGCGACAGAGCAGGGCCAGCTGAGCGAAGATGACGAACCCGGCTGGGTGATGGGCACATTCAGCCAAACAGTGCAGCAGCGCATGGAGAGGATTTGGTAGGAGGAGATGAAGCTGGACGAATTGACACCACCGGGATGGGAGGATGCAGCCAACTACTTCAGTGAGAGAGAAATGAAGTACGGCACATCCAAATTGAAGATTCCGGCAGTCGTTCAACCTCACACGGCTGATGATTCTGCGGCACCTGCACAGACAACATTTGGAGAGCTTATGGAGTGTCTTGACATTGTCCCCAGAATATCGCAAATGCCGCAATGGACTTCTTGACCAGGATCCAGTCATATGAGGGTATGGTTTGGGAAGCCACAGTCAAACATGAGTATACCCGGTCTAGCACCCCCCGCAGGGCCTGATTCGTCACCGTTGCTGATAGTGAAGTATGATGAACTCGTACGCTTTTACCCCTGCATATAGCCCTCCCAGCGAATCACCATATAGAAATCGGATTCGGACGAAGACGTGGTGACAGCCCCTGCGTCAGTTGCGGAAGGATCACGCAAATTTGTATTTTTGATGTCATATCTCTGTGAATTGCAATTTGTGTACCAATTGTATTATGTGACAGCGTTTCCTTGAATTCAGTGACCAAATTGTGAGACATGATAATTCGTCTGTGCATGTGCAAGGGTCGAACACACCATGGGAAAGGTCTAGAATCCAAATCAGGCTTTAAGACAGCCAACACATTCAATTTCTGTCTGCCGATTACTGTTCAGAGAGAAAGCAAAAGCCAAATTAGTGATGAAATATACAAACAAATTTTAAGTGAGTGATGTCATAAGTGTCATACAAAGAGCGGTCAGTGCTGAATATGAATCTGTCTGAATGACGACCGTCATGCTGCATTCATCCATGCAACCAATTGCACAACTCTCTGCACAGACCTGGTGCACATGGTTGAGATATTTGACATTGCTGATGGTACGTCTTGGAAATTGAGGAGGAGGAGCTGGATGAGGAAAGGTAAGGTAGTTGAGCTCTATTTGACACAAACTAGTGAAATGTTCTATATGCCGTAAATTGCTGGCCGAAAGCGCAGGAATGTGATGGGGCCACATCATTTCTCACTCTGATGACGTTGATAGAGGTTGATCAGACATTGAGAGGTAACAAAGATCCTGGATGCAAATGATAATACTTACAAACGCAATATTGGATGTCAGTAGTTTGTATCCGTCTGGTTGGGTACAATTATTGACTGTACGAAGTCTGTTGTGATGTGATCAATGTGAGCGTCAGCAGAGCGTCAACGATTTTGGGCCTTGTATCTTGGATATCTCTAATGGCTACATGGTGGCATTAGCTCATAATCAATCTATCAGCCACCTTTCTAGGCAAAAATGGCTGCGACATCAATACTACTATGTCCTAACAAGGAGCGTCAACTGAAGTTCAACGACTTATGGCATTGCATCTTGGAAAATCCAAGGGCTGTACAGTGATATTAACCCATGATCATACTATCGGCCGCCTTTCTAGGCACAACTGGTTGTGACCACATCGCTGCTATGTCCTATTGGCCGTCTTTCTAGGTAAAAATGCTTGTGACAACATTGAAACAATGTCCGGAAATGACCTTCCACGGAGCGTCAACGATTTTTGATCTTGATTCTTGGATACTCCTAGGCCAATGGAACGCAGTTGACCCAGAAACAACCATCCGGCAGCCTGGATTGGCAAAAATGCTAGTGATGATATTGCGTGGGCCTCCTATAATAGAGCACCCACGAAGCGTCAACAATTTGTTTGTAGGCACACCAAGCTACACAGCAATGCAGTGCAGTGTACTGTTCCTAAATTGTGTTTTACGCGGTCAGTCTTTGCAATATGTGCTTGTATACGACTTCAGAAATATGCATGCAATGTCTCACAGATCTGATATATTTGCTGGTAGCTCTGGAGTCAATATTTAAGAATCTGCATTCTGCTTTACTATAACATTACTTTCAGCAGTCTCTCAAGTGGTATTACCCAGAGTTTTAATTCCTACGGCCATGTCAGATTCAAAATCTTTAAATATCTCATTGCTGGAGGCAATGATCTCTCCCAAATATGAATGTGTCTCTATTCATGATTTGAGCAACCTTACTTTACAAATCATCTTCGATGATTGGTGGGCTTCAATGAATGTAGGCTCGAATGGCCCAAATGCTTGGAATAATTCTAGACATGTGTCTTCAGGGCGAGATTAATCGCACTGTGGAATTGAGGAGACCGGCAGCCCGGGAATCATATGTATCGTTTATCATAAAGTTCTTTGCCATCCATCAGAACATGGGACCAGCTGAATGGGGAAACACTTGCTAGCAAAACATCACATCACGATGTTAAACAGGTCAATTGAGTCAGAAGTTACTGAATTATCGAGTTCAAAAGTCGATGAAACAGCTTTGGCGATTCTGAAGAGGCAAGGTAGTCGGGGAGTTACAATAGTAAGTTAGCAGAGGAAATGCATCCTTGACATCCTGCTTAATCCATAGTGATTGAAATGACAGACAAAATGGTTCAAACTGGCAGCTAAGAACTATGAAACTTCCGAATTTCACCAAGACAGGTGGAATCACTACCCCAAGTCAGGATATATTTCCGCTAAAATTCCCTGGAATGCTATATCGAATGGCCAGCTACGACATTCAAATAAAGCATTACAAAGTGACCATGTGCTGCTGTCAGCCACGACCCTTAGCAAAATTTGCTGCAGGGAATATGCACTGACGGTGGATGTAATTAGGAAGCAATTGCCGTCATGAAATAAAGTCAGTCTCGCTTTGGACTGATGGACATCAACTAACCAAAACGCCATAACATCAGTCATTGCTTACTATATGGATCGAAATTGGGCATTGTGTGAAGTACAACTTGCTTTGGATGAGGTTGATAACTTGTTATTTTCTGGTTCCAAATGCTAATTACAGATATTAGGTGAACGGCCAACATACTGGAGCAAGGCAAGCCTTGCAATTGAAGGAGGTGCTTAATCGTTTTCAGCTTACCAACAGCTGTTTGCTTGGAATTACGACTGAAAGTGCTTCCTTAAACTACCACATGACACACGAGCTGCAATCAACACTTGGGGACTCCGGAATCAAGTGGCCTGCACTGAGGAACCACATACCATGCGTGGTGTATGTCATACAGCTGGCGTTAGGTGCATTCATGAGCAGTCTTGGTGTAAAAGGCCGCACCAAGTCTTGGGATGCCCATGAGCGGGATCAGCAATTTGGAGTGAATGAAAACATAGAAATTAGGAAGTGTCAAAGACTTCGAAAAGAGGGCAATGCTAGAATCAACAAGGTGTCAGCCATGAGACCAGGTTTAGGAAAGGTAATTGAGAAAGTACGTATTTCAAAATATTTTGAAAGTCCTGAAACTGACCTTCGTATAGCGGAGAATGCTCGCTGAATTGATTAAGCTGACACATTGTCGTCCAATCGAGTTCATTGACTGTCAAAAAGACAAATCCCATGTCACAGTAATACTGATTATGGATGTGAAGACAAGTTGGAACTGGATGCTAGAGTTGCTTGAGCGGGCCTACCGAGTCTGCGAATTCATCCACGTGTGGCTCTGAAATCTACAATACAGCGATTACCGGCCACTCTTCACAATACAAGATGAATGGACGATTATCACGTATGTCCTGGAAGTAATGAAGCCATTCCGATATTGGACCCTGTGGATGTACAAGAGGCATACAGTCACATTGCATCACCTAATCACAGTCTATAATGACATGTTTGATCATATGGATGGCGTTATGATAGCTGTGGCCAAGAAGAAGACTCAGTGGAAGGAAGACTTGTTCTTCGCCGTGGAGTTAGCTCGACAGAAGCTGTCCAAATACGATGCTGAAGTGACTCCATCCACAGGTATGCGTCTCATTGCTGCACATATCCGCAATCCTGTCCGGATGTCGCGATTGTTCAGGAAGTGGGACAAGTGACTGGATATCAATCCTGAGGACGAGACTGTAACGGGCGGGGTCGGACGCAGGTGATGTGAATGTTGCTGGACTGAACTCGAAGTGCGTATCGAGGAACAAAGATCAAAATGGATTTCAAAGTCGGACTATTGTTTGCTATACAAGAGAACGAGTAAAGAGAGAAGAAAAGGAAATCCTCCAACACTATCAACACTCTCTTTATATACAAT
>Ga0307512_10003003_pt1 | contig 20346 bp, 30 predicted proteins | sample 14_EM_MG_FD_200267 | JGI IMG/M metagenome (GOLD analysis project Ga0307512, IMG submission 200267) | Populus trichocarpa ectomycorrhiza microbial communities from riparian zone in the Pacific Northwest, United States - 14_EM | ecosystem: Host-associated > Plants > Roots > Unclassified | place... | reverse complement strand
TGCACGACCACATCGCAGTACATACCGATCCCCATTTGAAGTCTGGTATGGGTTTCACCTGACATTTAAACCACCACTACAACTACAAACCAGACTACAAAGCATGGATGAACGCGTTAAATACCTAGAACAAATTCGCAAAGAAGTCACAGCAGCACTTCACATTGCTGCATGAGAAATGAGAAGTGGAGGACTGCCCACATTATCACATACATTCCACAAAGATGATCTAGTACTCTTGGAAGCCACCAACCTACAGACTACCCACCCAAAAGCGAAACTTGCACCATGACGCTACGGACCATTCAAAGTCCTGTGGGCTTCTCCAACAAATTGCAAACTTGCATTACCACCACAAATGAGGATTCACCCAGTCTTCCACAACTCACTACTAAAACCCTACATTGAAACATCTGCACATGGGCCAAACTTTGCATGACCACCTCCAGAAATCGTTGGAGGAGAAGAAGGACATTACAAAATTGAGAAAATCCTCCAATCGCAACCCACAAGAAATAAGAAAAGCACTGAATACCTGGTCCATTGGAAAGGGTACACCGATGCAGACCGCACTTGGGTACCAGCCAAAGAATTAACCCACACAAAAGAACTAGTCCAAGAATTCCTCTCTAGGCAGAAGCCTAAAGAGGGGATACAAGTGTTGCAGGCACAACAGAAACCTAAAGAGGGGATACTGTCGAGGACAGAGTCTGCAACATCACGCATTCAAAGAATCCCAAGTCCAAGTCCTCCCAAAGCTGCCCCTAAGCTAAAGTATAGTCACGTGGTAGAATCTACTCTTCAACCATGTGACCCTGGGAAACTATCACCTGACCTGTCACGTGTTCAATCACGTGACATCTCAACAACTTTCGGATCACGTGATATACAAGCACGTGACCCTGGGAAAGTATCACATGACCTACCAAGGGATTGGTCATCAACGCGATCACAAGTCGCTATATGATCACCTGATCATGCGCGCTTTAGACGCACGCCTAGTCCGTTGATCAGCATGTAGAAGACCGTGGGAACGATCAACGAATCAACGACTCAACAGATAAGTCACAAGACCACAGAGCGCAGTAAGGTCGCTCACCTGTTACCTGTATTTGTACCGGCCCTAAAGTATAGGCCACCCGTTTGAGTATGTATGCCTGCCCTAAACATGTATGCACAGACCACCCTGTATTAGTATATAAGACCTGCGAAATTGAGCAAACAGTCCTCAGACTGTTCTCTTGTCTACCCCCCATCATTGAGCATCCAAGTCTTTACCTTGCGCTCCTCTTGACCAACATCTCTTTGATAATCCTTTGGATCAATTACCTTCACCTCAAATACCAAGTCGTCACCCACTGCCTGTCTTGAACAAGTAGTAGGTCTTGACAGTCTTGAGACCCTGCCCAACTCAGAAGAGCCACCCTAAAATGTTTGGCCCAGATCTGATGGTAGTTCCCTCCACAAGGAAAAGGGAGGTCGGCCTTGGTATACTTCTGCTTCTGAGAAGGTGCAGATATCTCCACTATCTTGTCATCAAGCCTGCTGGAGCTCGATATATTGGTAGCCTGATGATCAGGCCAATCAGGTGGGGACATGATCTTCATAAGCTTGACATGCATCTCAAATTAATTTAGCTAGCGACCACTGGCACAGTATAAGAGGAAATACACACCTGTGCTGTGTGCCATGCCACAGAACCATCACCAGCAGCTGGTGCAGCTGGCACAAGTCGAATGTATCTAGCTGAGCAGCCAGTGGGTGCTACGGGCATTGTGCCCTTGCTTGCCTTTACTTTTTTGAGCATATCCTCATCCTCGTCAGAATCAAACTTGCCAGGATGGAATAGTCCTTCGCTGTCCTGACTGTGACCACCTGCCGTGCTACCAGTATTGGACTGTAATTTCTTCTTTACAATTTGCTGACCCGAATGTGTTGGCACTTGGTGATTGAGAAATCGTCAGTCACTCATAGACACATAGATGGTTATCTGGGATACCACCTGATGACTTACTGTGGCTCACTTTTTTCTTCCAGTTTGCGCTGAGACCTCCAATCATTGCATCGTTCCGTTTGAGATGCTTTGGACCACCCTGAGGACTGGGCACAAGGAAGGCAACATGTAATCAATAACTCATATCTGAGGGTGGTATTGAAGCCGCACTTACACCTCTGGTAAGGCCTTGCATTTTCCTTTCAATGACGAAGCATTGGGGACAGTTCGATAGACATCAACTGCAGCTCTCAATGCTACTTTCTTGGCCTTCTATGCATGCCAATTAGTATATGCCAGTTGCATGCCCCATCAGCAAGACAGATGTACTTTCTTTCAGACTTGGGCCACACTGGTGTGTCTATCTTGTGGGTCAGGTATGTCCACCTCCATCCTATTTCCTCCCTCTTCATCACCATCAGGAAGGACCTGGGACTCAGACTCTGTCTTGGGATCATTCACGCTGGTGGAGTCGTCGTCACAGTCGTCTGGATCACTCAAGGTGTTCAAAACTGTGGATGCCAGTGGAGAGTAGACATCTGAGTTCTCATCCGAGTCCTCATCCAATCTGTTCTCATCTGTCAACTTGAGCACCAAATCACAAAACTTCGATCTGTGAACCTACTCTCTGTTGTTGTTGGGTGGTATCTCTTCCTCTTCCTTGGTGCCTCCTCGCATCAGTTCGTAGCGCAGGTCTGGTCTGTTGGCGTGGGTGCGTAGTTGTTCTTCATTTGGTTCTATTGCATCCTCCACCTCTGCAATGCACTTATTGCGGCTCTCTTCTTCTTCTCTCTGTGTAGATGTGGCTTCCTCTTTACAGGTCTCATCCTCTTTGATCTCTTTTCTAGTCCTCCTCACCATCTGACTCTCCAGTACAACATGTCCTAGATGTGCATTGGTGTTCAATTTGCATGTGCTCACCAGCATTGTGGGTGAAAGGAAGGAGAGCTGGACAAGAAATAACAGGGTAACTTCCTGCCACGTGTCAGGAGGGGGGAAGAGGTGACGGGTGACCAACCACATGCTCAGCAAACTTTTTCTAACTTGTCTGGCTCACATTTTCACCCCAGAAATGGTTCGATGTGAGGATAGTCACTGCACCGCAAATTGCAATTCACCCATCTGTTCACAAATTCAAATCACTTTGTCTCACATGAAGATTGACTGTTGTTAGTGGAATTCACATTTTTTGGTGCTGGCAGCATGCAGTGATGACAGCTGATGGATAAAATAGAGAAAAATCCCCAACTTGAAGTGCAGAATGTTGGTGATGATGCCACTGGCGGGCAATGAATCAAAAGCCCCTACCAGTGGTGCAGGACACTTATTGCAACCTTGAGTAGCTCAGAATATCATGGCAATGTCATTCAAGTTTCTGTGTTTCTACAATCATGATAGGACATTGAACACAGACGAATGCCGCACGTGCGATATAGCAATGCAAACTGACCCCTGAAGGCACAGAATAAGCTTCCCAACAAAGCTTCCCAATAAAGCAACCTGATCTTGTTGATATTAAGTTAGCATTTAGTGCCTTTAGCACTACAGGTTCCAGAGTTCATAGTAACTCAGGCTTCGGCCTCATGCATTCATGCATTCATGCTCCAGTCACACCGGATAATATCACTTGGATAGCCAACTCACTTGTGTCTCCATTCTTTAAAAATGCTGTCCAAGCTCTTATACAGTAAGTGCGAAGGGAGGCACCAGATGATCTCTCTGAGGTGTTCTTCTGCTTCTGTATGACCCTTTTCCTGAAGCGCCTTCTGTGTGTATTCCAGTGTCATACGCCACATGGCAAGGACAGCAAGAGATATATGGGTCTGCTGGGAACTGTGGGCTGTGCTGGGAGACAGGGTGGCAAGCTTCGGAAGGGGGCCAGAAATGCTCAGTGCCAAGAATCTCGAGAACATTATCTGTTTCTACCATGTGAGTACACACGAATCGCTGGCGCTCCGCTTGTAGTCCAACAGTGGAGTTGGCCGCCCAACCATCCAGAACAGTCCAGATCATGGGCGCCTTGACTTGGACAAAGGGCATGCCCTATACAAGTATACCAGCAATATCATCTTGGAGGGAACATTTGCCTTTGAGAAAGTGGGCCCTGTGGGGTCCAATTCCACCATGGGGGAAGGTGTATCTAATGAAGAGTATGACTTCAACTTGAAGTTGGTTGTTTCGGATAAGCTCGATTGCTACATATGAATATGCATGAATGCCTGAACAGGATCCAAACCTTGGCCTCACTGATACTCTCCAGTCAAACCAGATATCCCCTGAAAAGGGTTTAAGGAGTGGGGATAGTCACTCAACCGCGTGGCACCCTTGTGCTATCACAGTTCAAGCTCTCAGATTGCCAGTGATGGCACTTTACCCAGAATGCACAAACCTTGCCACACAATATACATTCCATTTCTCCTTGTTTGCTGTCATTGTGCCCATCATACAGCAGTCATCATGGCGGTACCTCAACTGTCCACACCCTAACTGTCTGTCTACGTTCAAGAGCCAACATGGGCGTACACATCACATCCATGCAATGCATCTTAACACCCATGCCAGTGGCTATCCAATCAATGGCAGACATCATGGTCAGAATGGGCAGGAATACGTGTACCACAGTAATGATGATGAATTTGATGGTGTAGACTCCCCAGACACTGGCATTGACAGCACAGCTCTACCACCCAATGATGAGAGAAATGACCCGGGGCGCCTATCAGGACCACAGAGGATCGAACACCCTCATTTGAATGGTATGTCTGCGCGAACCTATAAGTCCTTGGGCATTCCCTGAGCATTTGAACTGACCATTAGCAATTCCATGCGATCTATATGGCGATCCCCTGCTGCCAGACGCACCACCACCTCCCAGAGAAATGCCTCAGCCAGGAGATTGGATGCCCTTTGACAATAAAGTCCAATTCAAACTTGCAGACCTTCTCTACCATCGTGCAGAAGTTTCGGCTTCCAACATTGATGCACTCCTCGAAATATGGGCACAATCTGTCCATGATTTTGATGCATCTCTGCCATTCAAAAATCATGCTGATATGCATGTGACCATTGATTCATCTGTCCTTGGGGATGTCCCCTGGCAATGTATGGTTACACAAGTACCTGACGATGTTGATGAGCACACACCAATATGGATGCAGAATGGTTATGAGGTTTGGTACCATGATCCTGAAATCATGGTATCAAACATGCTGAGCAATCCTGATTTCAATGGGCAATTTGACCTGTGCCCATATATCGATCTTGATGCCAAAGGAAAGCAGCAATAGAGCAATGTAATGTCCAGGAACATTGCCTGGAGGAGGAGCATAAGCAGAACGACCTTTGCATTTAAGTTGAGCACTGCAAATTAACAAATTGGGATACCACAGAATGAAATCGCCAGGACAATCCCAAATTCAGAGGGCACAATGTACTGCCCAATCATTCTTGGGAGTGACAAGACTACAGTTTCAGTTGCAACCAGTCACATTGAGTACCACCTGCTGTATTTATCCATCGGAAATCCATACAATACAGTCTGCTGTGCACATAGGAATGCAGTAATACCAATCGCGTTTCTTGCTATCCTAAAGTGTGAGTAATTATGCAACATTTCATGTTCAACACATAGACATCTATGCCCTCCAGGTGACCGTGATGACGATGATGGCGCCACATTCCAAGTCTTCAAGCATCAACTCTACCATGCGTCAATTGCAGCTATACTATGCCCGCTCATTCCAGGAATGTCTGCTCCCATCATCCACAGATGTCTGGATGGGCACTTCCGGAGGGTAATATATGACTTTGTTGCCTTCATTGCTGATTACCCCAAGCAGGTATTGCTTACAGGTATCGTGTCAGGCTGGTGTCCTAGGTGTGCCCGATTTCTAGAGTTTAAATTTATCCTTATTCTGACCATTTCACTTAGATGTACCGCATTGCCGAATAATCTCGACACATATGCACTCCCTCACACTCCCGAGCATACCAACAGGCTATGGGCTGACTACAGTTCCAAAGTACTATAGGTTGAGTATGGGATCGATGATGATATCATTGTAAGTTCTTTCTATGCACCATTATCTAGTATCACTGATAATAGATTTACAGCCATTCACACAAGACTTTCTGCACAGCAATATCTATGAGATGATCTTACCTGATATGCTACATCAACTCATAAAGGGAATCTTCAAGGATCACCTAGTAACATGGGTATGTGATTACTTGTACAATGAACATGGTGAAACTCAGGCAGATGTTATCCTTGATGACATCGATCAACAGTACGTCGCCCTCAGAACTCACTTGGCACTGGCTGTGGCAGGATCTAACATGCACTAGCATCGCTGCAGTACCCCCTTTTCCTGCTCTTCATCAATTTCCCCAAGGCTGCTGCTTCAAACAATGGACAGGAGACGACTCCAAAGCACTAATGAAGGTGCGTTTCGATCATCGCTCAGGCCTCAGGCCTCAGATTTAATCAAATGCTTATCTCAGGCATATGCAGGTATATATTCCTGCAATCGTAGGCTATGTACCAGATGACATCATAATGTGTATTGTGGCCTTTCTGGACATGTGCTACATTGCTCGACGACAAGACATCGATGAACCAGCATTGGGTGCCCTTCAGACCGCATCAGAAAAGTTCTGGGAGTTACACAAATTGTTCCGGAGTACTGGCATGCGTCCAAAGGGCTTCATGCTCCCAAGGCAGCACGCATTGTTCCATTACTGCCGACAGATTGAGGATTTCGGTGCCCCTGGAGGTCTGTGTTCTTTGATCACTGAATCACGGCACATCACTGCTGTTAAGAAACCATGGTGCCGATTGAACCAATATGAAGCATTGGGCCAGATGCTTCAAATAAACCAATGGCTGGATAAGCTTGCTGCAATGTGCAGTGATTTCGCCATGCGTGGGATGTTACCAGGCGGCCACGCTTCTGGAAGACAACCCTCACATATTCTCAAGCCCTCAGACCTAGGCACCGATGGCAAGGGTGGCAACAAAGAAGATGCTTGGGCTGTTGAAGGCCCAAATGTGCTTGCTCATGTTGTCTTGGCTCAGACTTGCGGTATGTCATTCTACTTTCTGAAGTAACACATTCTGATAATTTGGAGAAGCGTGCAAATATCCACAAGATATCAACAGCCTTGCTGAGGCCATAGGCAAGCCAGACCTGGCCCACATGGCCCTTGTATGTATTGCTGATCAGATTGGCACAAGCCCAGATTGTATCCCCCCAATCAAGACCAAACTTTCAGTTTTTCACTTAGCTGTGGTGACGTTCTTTTCCCCAGGCAACCCAAGCGGGATATATGGCATGCAACATGAGCGCATCTGATCAATGCCTTCATGGAGAGGGCGCGAGAAATGGTGCGATTGCGCATTTGTTGTAGAGGATGACACAAAGCCCAGAATAGCAGGCATGAATATCATAAGGGTTATGCTATTTTTCTTGTTCGAATATGATGGTGTATTATACCCCTGCACCCTTGTTGAGTGGTTTACAAAGGTAGGATGGGATCCTGTGACCAGACTATGGGTTGTCTGCCCAGATGTCATGCACAGCAAACAAGATAGGACTGTCCTCCATTTAGACTCCTTTCTGAGGGGTGCACATCTCATACCAGTGTATGGTAGCCAGAAAATGCCATTAGATTTCCACTATTCTTACTCTCTAGATGCATTTGAGATGTTCTATATAAACAAGTACATAGACCACCATGCAAATGAAATGGTATTCTAACCACCAGATGCAGGTATACTTATGACACAGATCTTTCAATAAGAACCTTCCTGTTGTAATTTCTACCCAATCCTTGTGCAGGACCCTGAAGGCATTCCCCCTGTGCACAATTCATACCACCTTCCATCCCCCACTTAGATTCTAATCATTCTACCCAAGCCTCATGCAGGACCCTGAAGGCGTTTCTACAATTCATACTCTTATGGTGCTCCCCTCTGCCCTGATCACACATTCTTGATGTATCTGCTGGCATGCTCAGCACTCAGTTCTCCTCCTGGGTATGTATCTGTATATTCTGCCAGAAGATAAGCCCAAGGGCTACATGACTGTCTGCTCATGGTGGTTGACTAGTTGACTTTGTGACCTGTGACCTGGTGAAGAGTTGAAGAGATGTCGCACATGCCATCACATTCTCTGTCCCTGTTCCCACATGCAGACAACATGGTATGTCAGGCTGGCAAAAGCATGTTGCACATGCTGCCAGAATTTGAATTCTCTATCACGAATTCTGATGCACAAGGTGATGGGCGCAACAGTCTAGACACATCAATGATGCATCCTGGCACCTGCAGCTAGGATATCAACATATCAACGACAGTTCAAAATTGCATCCTCTCCTTCACCTCCTTCTCTCCCCCAAGCCACCCCCATCCCTTTGGACATTGATGACCTTGCTGCCATCGCAACCTGATGGTGCTGCCACCCACACTCTTTTCATCCTTTCAAGTTTCACCACCTTGCTATGTTGCACTACCCATATGCCTCCTATTTCTAACCCTACAACTAGTTCTAACTTTGGGTTTTATAGCTTGCATCACTCCTCACTACTGCACACACACCTCGTTCTCTAAAGGAGAACTTACAACTCCCCCTTTCCACCATGCTATTCTCTTAGCATCATCGGCCTCATCTTCCTGCTATCTTCTCTCTTGTTGGCACCCCTATGTTGTGCTATGAATATTTGTTACACCCTACACCCTGATTGTCACCATGAAGGGGAGGTATGTTCACATGTCTAACCGCTTCATACCATGCCTGTCCAATACTGACACCTTGGATAGGTTCGGGTTGTCTAAAACCTTCAATGTTACAGTTGGAGGGAGGGGAGTGGGTGGGTGATATCAGACACTTGTTAGCAGTTCCAAGTCATTCTCTGTTGTCGTCCCATATGAAATACATGATGCTACTTCACCATAACGTCATTGTTGTCGCAATCGTCGCAGTCCTTATTGTCATCTGCATTGCCATCCTCTTCCAGAGCTGCCTGCTGTTCGTGCTGCATGCGCCATTTGGCAAGTTGTTCCGTCATCTCAAGGAAATTTTGCCAGTCATTCTCAAGAAGATCATCCGCAACGGTAAGAACATTCCCTATGAATGGAGACATGCAGGCTGATGCTTTTCTTATTACTCACGAACTCTACCACTTTCCATTTTTATTTCTGCATATCCCCCTGCATCACACCTCCACCACTCTCCATTGGCGATTCGCATCTAGGAAGGGCCTAGTTGGGGGACCTTTCAGGAGTGCCTTGTATATGCGCTCACCTGTGCACTTGTCTTCTATTGCGTTGTAGCTCCAGCACTTTGATTTGGATTTGATAACACTAATTTCATTTCATCCAAGTAGGGCGGTGCCACATGTATATACAACGCAATCCTTTTGCCATTTCGGACAGTTTGCCCCTGAGCACGGACCTTTGGCCAGCACCAACAGGCATCACTATTAACATGGCCCCATCAGCCAAGGTCTTTCATCCCCTTTATCTTTTCCCATCACTTTTGATGCTGCCGCACTCACTTTGTGTCCTAGCGACATAGTCACATGTATTCCCTTTCATCTCACCACAGTGGAGTCACTTGATAGTGCTCCACAACATTTTATTGCCTTTAGGATTATAAAGATATCCCCTGTGAGGGGCAGTAATGTCATCTGCGTGTTCCCTTCTATTCCCCATGTGTGCATGACTTCTGACTGATCTGACCACTTCTGTGGACTCTTCAACTTGTCTTCGCCCCATCGCCCCTCTCGTGCCCATTGCATTCACTTGTTCGACACCTCAGCAAGCTCATAGCCTCTTTAGTCATTTCTGGTCAGGGTACCTTCAAAGTTTCAGCAGCATCACACATATGTGCTTGCCTTCCTTAGTGTCATCTGCAACGCCATGTCATACCTAGAACTAGAACAGTAGGAATTCTCATTAGTTCTAGGAAATCCATCAGTTCTAGCAAATTTTATTGGTTCTAGCAAATTTTGCTGTTTCTGGGAGAACTGGAGCTAGATTGTGCTATGACAATATTAAACTGAACTAGAGTAACTGGAATCACTGGAAATATATACTAGGTTGACTAGAATTGGATTGCTAGTAACCCTAGCATTTCCAGTTGTCCAGTAGCATGTCATCTTGCTGATGTAGTAAGGTAATGAGATGTGTGAGATAAGTGAACATACCCCTCAGTATGATGTCCAGAGACAAAACTGAGGGGATGGAATATGAATGAATCCAAGCTTATAAGGGTGCCAGTAATCACATGTGATCAAGACAACACGTCGTGACTAGAATCGCGATAAGCATACTTCAACACTCCTCCTCACAACGATGACAAGGCACTAGTGAACATGTGGAACCAGTAAGAGTACAAATAGAAATATAAAGATACTTATGTCATAAACAAATCAAGAAAAAGAAAGATGGATGAGATGAATGTAGGATGGTTGTGTGTGGTCGAGCAAACATGCTCCTCCTGATTGGTTACTCCTCCTCACATGGAACGGGTGTCGACATGGCGAAGACCTAGGTATCTGCAGAGTCAGATGAAGTCGGAGCGGTTCAAAGGTTTCATGAGGATGTCAGCTAAGTTGTCTTCGCTTTGCACATGGATGACTTGGATGTCTCCAAGGGCGATATAATCATGGATGCTGTGGAGCTTGACCCTAATATGTTTAACTTCAGAGTGGGAAATCTGGTCTTCTGCTAGGTAAGTAGCAGCGTCATTGTCGCAATGGATTGGGGTGCTCCCCCAACAAGGGAATGTAAGGCTGTCTAGGAGTTGTCAAAGAAAGATTGCTTCATGCGAGGACTCATGTAGAGCAATGTACTCAGCGTAGCATGTAGAGTCAGCAACAAGGCGCTGTTTCCAAGATTGCCAGGAGACAATGCCAGAACCAAGGGAGTAACAATAGCCAGAGACAGATCGGCTAGTGTCCTTGCAATTCGCGAAGTCCACATCAGAGTAGCCAAGAAGGGAAGGGGGGCACATTCCACCAAGCGTCAATGAGAGTGTTCTGGTGCCCTTGAGATAGCATAAAACGCGAATGGTGGCAGTCCAATGATCCTGTCGGAAGCAGTCCAGGAAAGAAGCCAACCAACCAACTGCAAAGGCTATGTCTGGGCACATCACAACTGTGACATAGTTGAGGCTGCTGACGAGTTTGCAGTATGGCGTTTGTTCTCTCCATTTGGCAACTTCCAGAGAAACAGGGATCGATTTGTCTGGATGGCGTAGTTGCAGACCTGTGACCATTGGAGTATCAACAGGGTGCGCGTTGGTCTGTCTGAACTGCTCCAGGACGCAATCAATGAAGGCAGTTTGGGATAAGGAAATGGTGCAATTGTTGCATTCGATGGCAATGCCAAGAGCAAATTTTATCAGACCCAGGTCTGAGATGTCCCATTTTGACTTCAGTTGGTTGTGGAATCGGATGTTCTCTTGTGGGGGATTTGAGATGGAGAATTCCAAGTTCTCCTTTAGAGAACAAGGTATTTAAGCCATTTTTTCAACCAGCAAATTGTGGGAAAATTTCCACAATTTCGTTGCAGTTGTGTGAATGTTTCTGTGTGATTTGCATCATTCATTGCTTACAAACCACCAACCACCACAACCAGGCAGAATCGTGGGAATATTTCTGCGATTTCATTGCAGCCGTGGGAATGTTTCCACAAGTCACGTTGTGCTTACACAACCACACAACCAGGCAAAATCGTGGGAATATTTCCACGATTTCATTGCAGTCATGGGAATGTTTCCACAAGTTGTGTTGCACTTACACAACCACACTACCAGGCAAACTATTTCCGTGATTTCATTGCAGCCATGGGAATGTTTCTGCCAGTCATGTTGTGCTTACACAACCACACAACCAGGCACAGTCATGGGAATGTTTTTCCACAAGTCGCAATACAGTGTTCTACTTCAACATGAAAGAACTCAGACATGCCATACAAAGTGATGGCCTACTAAGACAAGTATATCGTCGATGTGTACAGCAAACATGACTGTGCCAGAGGGAGTATTGCAAACGTAAACGCACCACTCACATGGGATGCACTGAAAACCCAGCTCAACAATGACTTTGTGGAAGGTTTCGTTCCAATGGCAACTGGCTTGGCGCATGCCATAAATGCTTTTTATCAGCTGCATAACCCAGGTTTCTTTGCCCAGGGTTTCGAAGCTGGGAGGTTGTTCCATGTAGGCTGTCTCGCTCTCAGGTAAGATGCCATGGAGGAATGCTGTTGTTAAGGTCCAAGGGCCTTAAGGTGCGATGTGCACATAATAACGGTTGGCAGGGCTTTGGATGCGAATACTGGTTCTTCCTTGTATCGCCTGAAGGGACTGGCACCCTATAAGAGCTTTGATATGAGCTTGAAGTGAAGTACAGCCGCGGCCAAGTGTACTATTATGCAGTGAAGAGGGAAGAGCTTCAAAGAGAACTTTGAAGCGACTCAAGGATAAGGGGAGAACTCTCAGGAGAGAGACAGTGAAGCTACAAGTCTTGGATTGAAAACCAAGTTAGGCTTAAGGCCCAACTCTAGAGATATGGTCACTCTTATATACAAGTGAGAGGTCCCTACTCCTAATTAGGAGAACAATAGAATAATGGGACTTCCGCAGTAATGACGTATAGTAGTGAGTCAGGGGGAGTCATTAATGAGTCAGAGCTAAGAATAGAATGCGCAGTAATGGCGTATAGTAGTGAGTCAGGAGGAGTCATCAATGAGTCAAAGAGAAAAGGGGGATGGTGACATAAGACAATAGGGAGTGAGGTAGCCAATGGGCTTTGAGGGTGACGTGGCAATCCAGGAGGATACATGGTACTCCTTGGGATGGCATGACCTTGGATCAGGTGATGGATCAGGTGACAGGTCAAGTGATGAGTCAGGTGATCTGGAAAGGAGAGAAGTGGGTAAAAATGAAAATTGGGGTCCAGGATCGTAACAGCCGTCTTGATGTCGAAATGTTGGACATCCCAGCCAAGGGTTGCCGTGAGGTGGAGAAGGGATTGGAAAGATTCAAGGCGGGTAGTGGGGGCGGTGGTTTTGGTGAAATTGATACCAGGTTGTTGAGCAAAACCTTTCGCCACATAGTGTACCTTGTATCAGGTAACCTTACCAGCGTCATCCCGCTTCCGCTTGCAGACAAGCTTGCCTTTGAGGAGGCGCCTCCCGCTAGGAACTGATGAGCGAGGTACGAGTATGAATACCTGAAGGTCCTGAAGGCTATGCAGCTCGTCGCGTGCACCTGCTATCCAGAATTCTCGCTCCGGAGAAGCTAAGGCCTCCTTCCAGGAAGGATCATCGTCAGTGTCGCATGTCGGCTCGAACGATCCAGTTTCGACATCAGAAAGGAAAACATCAAGGGGAAGATCGCACCCAGGGGGGAGATTGAGGGGGAGGAGATCGTGGGTCTCACGGAAATCGAAAAACTCGCAAAGGAAGGCATGTGTAAAATCGTAAGAAGGAAGATCGTCGATGAAAGTTGAAACATGTGCCTCAGGAACAGAAGAGAGACGTGAAGAACGTGTGGCGTGCGCACGGACAGATGAAGCCGTGGAGTCGGAAATCGCAGAAGCAAGGCATGAGTTGGGTCGGAGCCCATCGTGGGTCGCTTCCTGGGCAGAAGAGAAACGTGTTCAAGAAGATCTATGTAAAGGGGGATCTACAGGTGTGTTGGGAAATGGAGGTATCGTAGGTGGAATTGAAGGAGGTATCGTAGGTGTCGGATCTGGATCAATATTTGTGGGAACAGGAGTATCTACAGTAGGAGAGGACGTTGTTTGATGTTCTGTGTTCAGTGTTGTATTGGTGGCCGTGTTGTTTTGAGAAATGTCGGTGTTGTCTTGAGGGATGTCAAAAATGGGAACGGTCGGGGGATAAGTCGGGGTGCAGGGGGTCGGGGAAGGAACTTTAGGAGCGGTGGGCGTGGACGCTGTGTCCCAGCTTGGCGGTGAGTCTGGCGATAGGGTGAGCGTCATGCCAGGGAAGAGGTCGGTCGGAAGTTCATCGGGGTGTTCGAGAAACGATACATGGAACGAGTCGAAGATGCGGCCAGACTCACGATCCCAAAGCCGGTATGCTTTTGAGTGGGGGGAGTACCCGATAAGGACACAGGGACGCAATCGAGCGTACGTCTTCGGCATTGATGTAGGGATGAAAGCAAAGGCGCGGCAACCAATCTCATGCAGGTGGGACAGGGAAGGTTTACGGCTGTACCATAGCTCAAAGGGGGTGCGCCCTTGTAGGGAAGATGATGGCGTGAGGTTCGTCAGATAAGCAGATGTGGTGCAGAACTCATCCCATAGATTTCGGGGCATGGCACAGGAAATGAGCATGGCGCATGCTTTGTCGAGGATCGCCCGATGAAGCCGTTCGGCACATCCATTCTGTGCGGAAGTGTAGGGGGCGGTTCGGTGATGAGCAACGCCAAATTGGGCACACCACTCCGTCATAGAACGGGAAACCAGCTCGCCATTGTCTGAAACTAGGATTTTCAGACGGTGTCCCGATTGGTTCTCAACAGTGCAGTGCCAGTTCTGTAAGGTGGGCGCTGCCTCATCCTTCGATTTCAGAGCGATCGTCCAAACGTAACTCGAGAAGTCATCAATTATGTTCATGGAGTACAATCGACCAGAAGAAGAAAGTGGCCGGATCGGGCCACACAAGTCTACAAACACACGTTCCAGTGGACGCGTCGCCTTATCCCCCTCCCTTACTTTGGACACAGGGGTACGTGTCTGTTTACCCCTGATGCATGCGTCACATTTCGGTGGGGAGGAGGATAGGTTGATCATCATACCTTCGACAGTGTGTTTGCGAGCCATGTCGACGATTGCTCCGAAATTGCAATGGCCAAGGCGTCGGTGCCAGGTCTCGACGTCGGGAATGCGCAACGCGTGGAAGGCGTTGATGGGAGTGGTGTTCGTTGCGGGAGCGTTGGAGTTGGTCACCTCATCGGTTTTAGCGTGTACGTGAGTCGTCTGGGCTTTAGAGAGGGACAGATAGTACAGTCTGCGTTCTTTGTGGACGCTACCATGTAGAATCGTAGCACCACTCGAGTTGGTCAACCAAAAATAGTCACGACCAAGGGAGTTGTGGCCGAAGTGTGACGTATAGCGGCCCCCGGTGTTATTCAGGAGCAGGACAGAAATGAGGCGAACGGTAGAGGCAGGAGTGAAGAGGACGTTATGAAGCACAAGTTTGTGGCCCCCAGCGATATGTATGTCGATAGTGCCAACACCGACGGCAAAGATGCAGGACCCCCCAAGTCCGGTAATGGGATGGGGGGAAATAGGACTGAGCGTCTTGAAATCAGATCGCACCCATGTCAATGAAGAAGGGGGACTCTGCCAGGGTTAGAATGGGCCTACGTGAAGCTGTGAATGCCAGAGGCGCAATCGGCACTTGATCCAGATCGATCGATCTGGTCTTCTCATTCCAATCGACGGAAGCGCGAGGCTCACCATATATGGCGATATTGGCTTCAAAGTCGTATCTGGCATCGAAGTGGGCAACATTCGCGGTTGTGAAACTGCCCAAGGACCCATCAGCGTATGACGTGGTAGAGGGAGCGGTCGCTGAAGTAGGTGGAGGCACCGGAACTAAGTTGTAGTGGATCCCATTGAAAACGACGGGTCCACCAATGCCACTCAATCCGGCCGTCGGAGCTTGTGTGCCCGTCGTGGCTACATTGGCGGACGCAGTTTGTGTTGGCGGAGCGCTCGCAGTCTTCGGTTGTCCTTGAGATGCGCAATAGGCAGCTTTTTCTAGCTTCGTCGAGAGTTTTACCAGCCATTTTACCACCCGGTTGGACACAGAATTCTGCGAAATGTCCAACCCGCTTACAGTGGGAACAGGTCGTCCTAGTACAGGGCTTGCCGGCAGTTTGGCTGGCAAAGGCAGTGGAGTTCAGCAGAAGTCCTTGTTCTTCACGGTTCCATATGAGGTTGTCTTCTTCTATGATACGCCTAGTGATGTCTCTCAAGCCAAAGCCAGGTTGATTTGTGATCGATTGGAGGATGGACTGCAGGTTCTCGTAATGTTTGCCTAGGCCTTTGATCGCGCACGCAATTTGTAGCTGATCATAATCGAGCGGTCCCATAGCTTTGATCTTCCTCATCAGCGTGTCAAGCTCGTCCCAAGTTTGGGCTAGACGGGTGCCCGGCGTGAATTCTGTCCTGATAGCTTTCTCCATGAGGAGGATCTGCGTGTGGCTGCCTAGCTTTTCATAGCGTTTGCGCAGTTCTGCGAACATGGTGCGGGAGCTCTTCAGATCGCATACATCTTTGTAGTCCTGTTCCGAGATGTGCTGCAGGATAAACGCTTGGATCGATTCATCATTCATAGTCCAGACACGATGGGCACGGGCATCAGTACTCTCATTGGGAGGGGTCAGCGTGCCCTCTAGCCAGACACCCAGACCTTGACGTTTGCAGAGCAGCCTGAGGCGGCGACTCCATTCTGACCAGTTCGAGGCAGAAGGATCTAGACGGAGGTCAGCGGGCCAGGCAGGGTCACTGATGAACTGAATAGTATACAAGGGGTCGTTTGGTATGGCGTTCGAGGATCCCTGCGAAGGTTGGGATGGAGCGGCGGTCCCCACGGGCATAGAAGTCGGGGTAGACGTTTGGATTCCAGAAGAATGTTGCCCAGAGGGGGCGGAAGACGGCACAGAAGGTGTTCCAGTTGGGGCGCCATTGGCCGCCGCGTTTGCTGCGGCGGTAGAAGGACCAGACCCATTAGGAGCAGACATGATGGACGAGTGAGGGGAGCGCTAGATGTCTTAGTCGTTTACCAAGACAGTCAAAAGCCCATAACCTATTGAAAATCTAGCGGTAATTCCCTCAGTATGATGTCCAGAGACGAAACTCAGATTAATGTACCTAGCGGTAATTCTAGCGTACAGTTAGTAAGGTAATGAGATGTGGGAGATAAGTGAACATACCCCTCAGTATGATGTCCAGAGACGAAACTGAGGGGATGGAATATGAACGAATCCAAGCTTATAAGGGTGCCAGTAATCACATGTGATCGAGACAACACGTCGTGACTAGAATCGCAATAAGCATACTTCAACAGAAAATTCCCTTTGAATTATGGATCAGGGGCCTACAGATCTACGCAATACATTCGTAAACCATTGAAAACTATACCGGGGGTGGACTCCGAGTTGTAACCCTCGTCCGTGAATGGGATTACCGCTGTTCCGGTGGCATAGCGCCCGGGAAGGCGACGCATGTAGGATGGGAGTCTGATGGAGCACAACAGGGGAGTGAAAATCGAAAGAGCTGCTAGCGCACCGTCATCCCGTCTCATAAATCTAGGAGAGAAAGACACGGCTGTCACGTCCATTAAGTGTAGGAGACCTTTCCACGTGCGAACGGGATGGGAAGATATCGAGCCAAGGACATGGTCGTGAAAGGGAGTCGTCACCGCCGCAACCTGTGTCAACACGAAGAACCCACGAAGGCTGTCTTGATGAACCGTCCACTATCCTCACGCGAGGCCCAGCCCCGGCGACGATTACAAGGGTCGTCTATTTGATTTTCTCGAAAATATAGGTACGATGGGAGAAATTGAGGAGCAAGCATTGTGTGAAGATGGCTAGAAGGGATGGTCTGGTGTGGATGATTGAAGATCGACCCGGGACTCGGAGTTGGACGAACGTTGAAACGCGGTCAGGTGACCGGAGAACTCCGAACAGAGGCGCCGGGTGCGAGCCTGAGTTGAGTTACGACGGAAAATACGACGCAGAACTTACGTGCGTGGACGGGTAAAGACAGAACATCAACGTATCAACGTATCAACCGTGACGTTCAACATCGTCGGAATCCTCATAAATGAGTACTTGTGTGTATGTCCAAGGACTCTCATTAACCTTATTGCTAAGACCCCAACGTAGTCATGCCCGAAAACCCCTCCGCACAGATATCTTTAGCTATTGACATTAATATTGGTACTACCGGATTGCCAGCCCCATTTCAAGGCACGTATGAGGGCCTGGTGACGGAGGAGAATTCGGTTTATGTTCAGGAAGAGTCTCATGAAGAACCACATCAATTAATGTAAGTCTTGTTTCTCAAATGCCCCGCAACACCCACTGACTGAGCCGGTTTAGCCCAAGTGACGATCGATGTACTCCCCGACGATCTCCTCCTCGAAATATTTGATTTATACAGAGAGGAATGGACTCGCAGATCCTCTGTGAAGTCTGATTGGGATTGGACAACGCTGGCCCACGTGCCAGTGTGTCGAAGATGGCGAGATATCATCATTGCATCACCCCAGCGTCTGCACCTGCGGATTCCCTGTAGTACTACGACACCTGTGGAGACATCCTTGGATATCTGGCCGCCATTTCCCATCGCCATAGCTTACTTTCCGTCTCACTTTATTGGCCTTGAGGAGACCGAGTATCTGACATTCACATTGTCTATCCAAAAAGGAGTTCTTTGAAAAGATGGCTAGTTGCGATGCAGGAACCACTTCCAGCTCTGACCAGTTTCTATCTCCAGTGTTGGTCCTGGCCGCCGCCGATCCTTCCCGATGCGTTCCTTGGTGGATATGCCCCCCATCTTCGATCGTTTACCTTACGCGGGATTTCATTTCCGACATTTCCGACTATATTTATATTTCGCCCGAGGCAATGGCCACTTGCCTGGCCGCATTACTCGACCTTGAGATCTTGAGATCTTGAGACCCTATCAATCGGATTCGATTTCGAACGACCTTCATTGAGCCCAATTCAAACGACGCCACCCGGCCTGCCCCCATTGACACGTGCAGTCGTTCCCTCCCTCACGGACTTCCAATTCGTTGGTATCAGCGAGTACCTGGAAGATTTCGTCGCCCGGATAGATACACTTAGTACTCGACCGGCTACGAATAGCATTGTCCATGGACTTCATTTCTCTCACACCTCAACCCCACCAGTTCGTCGGTCGCACACAAAGCCTCAGGGCGCTCAATCACGCCCAGGTCACGTTTTCTGATTTTACAAACAATATTACACTTGGGTCGCCAGCTCGTTTCGTGTTGGACATTGAGTGGGACGACAACGAGCCAGATCAGCTGCTTTCGTCCGTGACGCAGATATGCAATGATCATTTCTCCTGCCTTTCACAGGTGGACCGGCTCAACATTTGCCACGACTGTGGGGATCCCGATATAGAACTACAGGCGAAAAACGAGGTCGATCACTCTCAATGGCTGGACCTCTTCCGCCCATTCAGCGGTGTGCGGAATCTTTATGTATCCGATAAACTGGGGCCGCTTGTCGCTGCCGCTCTGGGAGAGCTCACGGGGGTAAGGAAGATGGGTGTGTTACCGGCGCTCGAAAATATTTGCTTGGACGAACTCGGTCCAGATCTGCACGGGATGCCGTGGAGTGATTCATTGCTGCCCGCCAGCTTTCTGATCGGCCCATAGTCGTCCAACGCCAAAACTAATTCCACTTACTCATACGAGGATGAGCGAGTACCGCACCCCACTTTCCATTCCATCCATGCCGTGTCGTCTCCTATTGTTCCTGTTTCATAATGCGTCATTGAATGTGGGTGTTTTTGGGACACTACTATGTCTCTTAGTTCACCTCGTCTTTTATCATGGCTACCATCCTTCGAAGCTCCAATCCAGTGCTGTAGCATACAAGTATGGCATTTCTGGTCCATGGTGGTACGATGCTGGTGCAACGGTTCAGGTCCTCCTCTTTGCACAAGTCAGTGTTCCCAAGTTGACCTTCACCTGGGTTCAGTGACTTTGCGTTTGCGTTTTCGGGTTACTCTCGTTATCTTCCACTTGGGCGTTTACCCATAGTTCCGTGACGTGATACTACTGTAAGGTAGCCCTAGTATGCGATGCCTAGCCACCGATGAGTGTCATTAATAGAGAAGTCGGCTGTTCGATTTGCCTAGGGCACAGGTAGTATGACGGGAGCAAGCATTGTGTGAAGATGGGTCGAGGGGGTGTGTCGATCGGTGACGAACATCTGGTGTCCGAGTCACGTGACTACTCTTGCGCACAGAGGCGCCCAGTGCGAGTCACACCGTGACTACTGTACTGCGGTCATGCCATGATGGCAAATACGGTAGGCAGAACTTCAGTTGCGCCCGTACAGGTCAAGACACTGGCAGTCAGTTTGTGCTTCAACGTTCAAACATCGTAGCCTCACCTATGAGCGCTCGCAAGTACGTGTCCAGGGATACTCACTCTCATCGCCACTAATCCCGTCCAACGTAGCCATTCCCGAAAGCCTTTCCGCCGTTTGATCTCTTTAATGACCGCCGGTATTACCAAGTGCTTGATTCCTGGCACTCTCGCATCA
>Ga0307512_10003002_pt1 | contig 20347 bp, 22 predicted proteins | sample 14_EM_MG_FD_200267 | JGI IMG/M metagenome (GOLD analysis project Ga0307512, IMG submission 200267) | Populus trichocarpa ectomycorrhiza microbial communities from riparian zone in the Pacific Northwest, United States - 14_EM | ecosystem: Host-associated > Plants > Roots > Unclassified | place... | reverse complement strand
GATACTCTGCGGGACATGTGTTGTAACGACACACGGCAGTTGATAGTCAAAAGCGAGTAAGATAACTCTTCTCCCCTACCCGTAACGGGCTAGGATCCGGAGAGGCACGTTACGGTCTTGAGAAGAGTCTCGACCTAAGCTTGACGTAACTGAGGGATTTATGACGTAGGCAATTGTGCCTAGAGCGAGCACCACTCGTTAATTCGATGGTCTGGATCGCAATGTAAGTCTCGTATCGGATACGAGCTTACGCGTCATTAATCTACGTTGGCATAGTATCGGTTGGTCGCCGACTAAATCTATGACGCAATTAAATCACTCACTGCTTGAGGGATTTAAGAGGCGATAAGCATTATCAACTTGGTTGGTAGATGTTCCAACTACCGAAGCATACGATTGCAAAAGATGTCTGAGAAAAGAACAGATAAGCTGATATCGCGCGACGGATGGCCTGATTGTTATCAGGAGCGTAACGCTTTGAAACCACGCTGCAGAGACACAATTACCTGAGGGTGTTGTGGTAAGTTATTGTCGGGCACTAAGGGGCGTGGCCGAGATAACACTATCATGCTAGAGAGAGCGACGGCTATAAAGAGCCAAGGAAGGTCAAGGGATTTTGAGAATCAGCAGCGAACAGATTAGCTTTCAGAGAACACCGAAGACGATCTTAAAATATTATTAAGAATTCTATCTATTTATTCATCCTCAGGAAATAGCTTTCACTATTTCCTCTTTAATCAATTTACGTGATTATTCGTTATATGCCTGGACACAGGTATACACCCGCCGAATACGCACTGATTCGAGTTGTCGAGACCTTCGGCAATCTTCTGTTCACTTTACACGAGCACGGTTTAATCCACACTTACCGTGTGGTTTTTCGTTTCGCACAACTCGAGAATATCGACTACTTGGTGCTACGGTATCTGAACACCGGGTTGTTACCATTCGAGGAGTTTTCCGGCGACGAGCATTCGTACGACGAGGAGTGATATACGTCTACCGAGGAGAAGGGTTGTGGTACCGATTCAGAACGGGAGTTCTCGTTGTATAGGAACGAGAAGTTGAGTCTTAGGATAAGACGAGGAGAGAAAGAGATATTTAGATAGGCGGCTGTACTTAGTAAATTAAAGTGTTGTATTGATTATTGGGACTAAGAACCCCCGTAACAGTATAGATCCATTTCTGGCCACCAACTGTGTATAGATCCATACGCCCATATGCACATCTCTATGGATTGATTATAGATGACTATAAACTAATCATGTTACAGTGGTCCACAGGAAGCTTGCTATCAGCTGTACTTGTTCACATGTGCGCATAGCACAGTCAATAGTCGATCTGCACTTTTGCCAATGAATACAACATTATATTAGGGCTATTTGTAGGTATACTGGTTTATTACTGTCATATCATTGTGACAAGAATGTGGAATGTCTGCCACATCTATGTAAATGCTCAATACTGCTCAATTAACCAATATTACCCCATTCAACTAAATACTCAATTATTTACAATGTCATTTTTGCTGGTATCTTGTATTACTGTGGTATTTTGAGCTATTCCCCAGTAATTGGAATCTTAAATTTAGTAATATGCTACAATCACTGGACTCTGGGAGTCATGCTGCACTCGGGTAAATGTGGCACTGCAGCCACATCAATAAACGGGGTTTTTTTGGCATAGTATATATGCACTATTGTCATGACCGGAATCCACGCCTCGTAGTTATCTTTCGTGGACGGATTATAGAAACCCAGTGCACTTAAATGATTAACACTACGGTAGTAGCGGAGTTTCGGCTAGTTTCGACGGGAGTTATTTGAACCAGAATGACGCCACTTTTTGAGCGGTGTTCTGGAACTTCGAGTGATGAACAAATATACCGAGAATATTAGAAGCGCTAGTACTGGAATTGGTCTGTTAGTCGCTACCTTTTATACATTAAATCGAAGTCGAATCGAGTAAGGCTTCCTCTACTCCACAGGCAAGAGATACACCGAAAGACCAAAACAGTAGGCAAGAGAAAGAAACGGCATGGAATTCACGAGTGCCAGCTTCGAGTGTTATGTAAAATGATGCAAGGTAGTAGTTGATGAGTGTAAGTGCGGAAGGATAACATTCGGTTGCTGTACCGGGTAGGGCTTTGGGCTTCCGGCATCGCTTCGGACATGCTTGTTGCTTTGATCTTGTGCTATGGGCCGAGAGTTTGAGGAGGCCGTCGCCACCCCCTTCTTCCATTGAAGACAAAACTAATACTATAAAACTTGGTTCAAATAAAACTTTGGGTTCCGCCGCGATTGCGATCAAATCATTCTCTCGTCATGCATAGATTGGTCGCGAGCGCCATAATGTGTTGTATACTTGATTGGCTGCAGTTAACGGAATGAAGGAAATTATGAGGAATCAATACGATTACAGCCACGATCCAAATCAAAGGGTTGTGGGAGCGAGAGTACAGTAGGTACCTTACAGTCCCTCCATAGGCCAAATAGAAGTGGCTATTAGTCGTTTGATATACCAAGGCGTGCAACTTCTTTTCTCGCACATCTGTCATACAAGTCACAATATGTCACTCCCAGCGCTGATAATTGCATCCACATTTGTCGGCCAATCAGATTGATCGATTCATAGTGCGCTATTTTCTACCTCATCCCTCATGTGGTCAGTAAACTGTGAAGGTCGTTAACAAGAACTATTTTTGTTTTCAGCGATACTTCGCGAAGGGATTGGCTTGGAATGTGACGACTTGTTACTTGTGCTCGTCATGCGAGGTACGCGCGACACGAAACAGTTCTCGGACCCAGGCTGCAACAAACGATCTGATTCATATGACGTTGAGCGAAAAGCACATGAAGTTTTTAGGGTTTCTCGATAAGCTTCTTCCAGGCCAGCGGCTATTCACGAACGTCAATCGTCAACCGACAATCGATGGGATGGATCTCCAGGTTCCCTGTGCCAGTCTCACACAGCGCATGAATGAAGTAAAACGGACCCAGTGACCCCTTTTTCAAACAAACCAAAAAGTCTGACATAACAAGACATGACAAGAAGCGGCTGAAGTGTTAGCGAGCGTCGAGCGCCAAAAAACCTTAGCTCTGGCGCGAGGCAAGTGCTGCTGTCAGAGCACACTGGCATGCCCAGTGTCTGCCTGGCTAGAGTTGAGCAGCAATGTTTCGGGAGAATTTCGGTATTTCCTTCGGAGTTGGAAGGAAGGGAGAAGTACTTTATTCGCAGCTGGGACTGGAGTAGCAATGCGACATGGTGAGACTTGTGGTGTTGCCCAAAACATGCGTACCTGCCTACTTCACTTCATGCAAGGTACCTCCTATGACTCGAGATTGCTGCAAGGAGAACTTCATCTAAGGTACCTTGTAGCACCGGGTCTCGCAACCCCTGCCAAACCAGAGGGCTGAATGGAGACACTGCAAAAAAGTCTGCCTGTCTGCTGTCTCTGGCGAATGGAGGGAATGGAATAGGCCCATAGCGGTCAATCAATGGCCGTGCTTCAGCATCTTCGTGTGGTAATGGCAATGCTGTGATGATGTATTGCTAGTATTGCTGCCCCTGTCTCCCCGAATTTGCTGGTCCACACGCACTTACTCGCTTAGTCCGAGCAGCGCATTTCAGACCCCTTCCCATCTCGCTGAGCTAGCGCGGCGGCAGGGGTTCTCTCGCTCGCAGGCATGTCCGTCGTCTGTCCCATCTTCAATCTAATCTCCCCAGCTGTCTTTGCCAATCGCCCCATCGTGCATCATATAAAGATGATCCCCCATCAGCCCCGTCGCGCGGAAGCTTCCTTCTCTCCCTTTATCACACACCGTCGCTCACTACTACTACCACCCCCCCATCTTCGTCAATCCTTTTTTTGCAGGTTTTAACCGCAGCCATTCTTTACAGTCTTTGTTCGCATAATACACATAATTCACACGATGAAGTCCGCTCTTTTCACCGGCATTGTCGCCGCTCTTGCTTCTGTTGCCTCTGCGTTGACACCCACCAAGGGCGAGCCCCAGGGAAATCCTATCTACACGCCTAACCTGGGTTCAATTGTTGAATGTGGAAAGCCTTACGAGATCACTTGGAAGGTGAGTATTCTTATTTGGGTGTTCGAGAGGCAGTAGCTCAATTGTGTGATATAGCCTACTTCTGAGGGAACTGTCTCGCTTGTTCTCCTCCGTGGTCCTAGCACCAACGTTGTTCCTATCGCCACCATCATCGAGAAGATCCCCAACTCTGGTTCTTACTCGTGGACTCCTTCCACCGATCTCGAGGCCGATACTACCCATTACGGACTTCAGTTGATCGAGGACACGACCGGATACTACCAGTACTCGACCCAATTCGGTGTCTCCAACCCCAGTGGCGGCAAGAAGGATGATACGCCCAAGCACGATGACAAGCCTGTCGCATCTTACACTCCTCCCGCACCTTCTTACACTCCTGCCGCGCCTTCTTACACTCCCGAGTCCAAGCCTGATGAGAAGCCCGTGCCCACCGTTGTCTATTCCACCTATGTTTCTACCGTTACTTCTTGCGACTGCGCAACCCCTGTCCCCACCGGTGGCGCCCCCGGCGTTTACCCCAATGCCACTTCTCCCGAGTACACTGCTCCTGCTGCGCCTGGTTACAACCACTCTACCTCTGTTCCTCCTCCTGCCCAGTACACTGGTGCAGCCAGTCAGATGAAGGTCGGTGGTGCTATGGTTGCGGTTGTCGCTGGTATGGGTATGTATCATCCTTTTTCTCGCTGTAATATATTTTGTTTACTAACGCGAAATAGCTGTCGCTCTGTTCTAAACCAACATCACCGTAATGCAGTAACGCTGGAAAATAATTTGGGGTGGAAATATAAGGTTAGGAGTGTGAAGAGAAAGATGCGGATGGAGAGGGAAGGTGGGAGTCTTTTGAGGCCAAACATTGCGTGTTTATCAATTTTAATTCAAAAGGCAATCATCTTTCGGGAAGAGAAAGTACGTTCGGATTTTTAGAATTATTCTCGTGTACAATACCCAGGGGTTATGGTATGTGGAGTGGTGGTGGCGTGTTGCTTTCATTGCATTTTTTGTCTCTGGAATTTACGATATTCCCTACCTATGCAAATTATAGCTACCTAATGTTTGGTGATCATGATAAAAACCTACCTCTCCCTACATTTAATCTTATGAAGAATAGGGGTGGAAAGTCTGAAATTAAAGGGGTAATGATTGGCGCTAGCTTTCACTACAATTATGGCTGCGTATCCGCTCGCCTCGGAGCTTTTGTTTGTTACTTTTAGTGCTACCAGCTCGTAATTCTCGTAATTCTCATTGAAGCCGAGTAATGAGGCCGGTTAGGCTGCCTGTATCCCACACTGGACTCGGGCAACGGTGGTGAGTGGGTGATGGGCTGTGACCTAATGCCCCCTTCACAGTGCGTTTCTTCATCCATCGCCTGCGCATACTGTAGGAGGCGGAGACAAAATCCATCTACCTATGTACACACCCCTCGGTATATATGCGAGGGTTCAAATTTCGTTACCTCGGGTTCTTTAGTATAAGCTGTCCCATTATGACCATGTGCATTTCTCGCCAAACACTCTATTTCTGCTGTGCCATCATATAGTGTAGCATAATACCGAGGCTTTAAACCTAGGTCCCCCTTTCCCCACCCATGATTTTGGCATATATACGCCTTTGGTGACGCATATAGTCTTTATAAAAGAGGGCAAAGACTGCTATTACGCTCTCGCGGGTAGGTGGAGTGCTCCGTAAGTCGTCTTGCTGACCCCCAGGAAAATATGTGCGAGTGATGGATTATGCAACGACCCTATGGAGCTTACGAACTACTGGCCGATCCGCTACGCGAAGACTATTGTCTTAAGCAAGGGTTCACAGCAAGCAAATGCGGAGGCTCTGATCAAATTCACGTGATATTAGTGCCAGCAAAAGAGCTCAGGGCTGCGGGCAGGTTGGGCGATGGCGTGCCCACCCTGCCTCTACCCCTCGCACTTTTGCTAGGAGCAGAGCCCTCAGACCTCATGTACTTTGTATTTCTGAAATGTTCTTGAGATTCTCATCATGGTTACCTTCTACTTTACAGCAGAGGGTCAGTTCAAAAAAAGGGTCATGTAGCCTTCATATAAGACTCTCACTCAATAACCTGCTAGTCTCAGATGCTGAGAGGCTGCATGCTGAGTTCCTGTTCGTTCCCGTGACCACATTCCAGTCTCATGACCTCTTTTCACCCCAACCACAATCGATCACTCGTTTTGTCGCATTCTGATTGGCTAGAAGGCCCATTTCTGATTAAGCAAGTTCACCTATTTTTCCTGGTCTGATGCCAAATTGCATTAATGAAGGGTGTTTCTTGACGCCATCTCATTGACCGATGGGCTAACGAGATAAGATATCTCAACACAAGCCCAGAAATCTAGCGACTGTAGGAAAGTTCACGGAGGTCCATTGTAGAGCTATTGTCAAGCAAATACATGGAACATACTTATGTGTCTGGGAAAACACGCAGAAATTACGAGAAACGCGCATTTGTTGGAAATAATTAATAGAATTGTGCCCGGTATCTCCCTGGCCCGATTTATACTAGCCATGGGGCCCGGGGAAATTGTAGCGGCCCTTCTCCAAAGAGGACTCACCTATGTGAATGTGGGACCCTGCATTGAAAGCTTGAAATCAAATGAGACACTTCTAGATAATTGCAGAAGAAAAACTGGTCGAGCTGGCCACTGACATTGTTGTATAATGTGAATCCGGGGGTGCAGTTGTACATGTATGCAATGATCCCGCTAAACAATCTCTGAGAACGAGAGAATGCGGCAAATACTTAGTCAGCTGCTGCCCGTGATTCCTCATAGCTACCAGAAGTTGAATCGTCATTGTATTATGTACTGTGCTCAATTTCTAGAACACTAGGAACACACTTGTAATTGCTTCGTTAGGTCGAAGATCAATTTCGTTTTTGTCTTGATCACAGCCAATCACTCACACAAGAATGACAAGACTGCTTGGTATGTAATCTTCATTGTTATACAGTATCTTTCCAATATCTTTGCAATCCTCACGATTTTAGTGTGGCTGAAGGAAAAATAAGCTGCCTTCTGCAAAAGCTGTGCGGGTTGTGATTGAGAAATGTGTGCGAATGATCATTTATGACCTCGCAAACCAGTTAACAACGAAGCCGTGGCGCATTCACACAAACTCCTGCACACCAGAATCCTTTTTGCATACCAACCAAAGCGTGACCAACAAGCTGGCACCTTAAACCGCAGCGCTTGCTTCGTCACCCACCACCCACGACAACTGCGCCCGTCTGGAGGCCTTGTTCTTGATAACAAGTTTCCACCCCCAAAATCAACCTATCCATCGCATTTGTCCGCCAGCCTGGTGAATTCGGGATCGCGATGCCAGAGGTACATAACTCACAACGGCATGTGCAACTTAGAATACAACACACACATGCAGTGCAACCTTCTAGAATGTTCTTTGATTTAGTGGGATGTGTGTGGGTGGTCAGATGGCTGGGATGCACTATATAGGGCGTGCAGCGCACCATATCTCGCTGGCACAACGGACATGCGAGTTGGATCTCAGATGCACGAGTGAAGATGCGCGAAAGAAATGCCCTATGGTACGGCGATAGTGATTCTGAGGAACGATATGCCCTCAATCTTATAATGCAGAACATCGGAGATAGGCTTGAATCCCGATATAAACATCCTACGATAAGGCCTCAACGTATCTAACTGTTGTATTTCAAGACAGGGAAAGAGTGCTATTGATAGGCCTGTAACGTGGGATAGAATTGGGAAGATATGGACAGAAGAAAGACCACGTTCTGCGAATTGAGACCTAGTGCCTACAAAGTCTTGAAGTCCTGACCTTCCTTGGGACCGACCCCCCCCAGAGCATCTGGGACGCCGATTCGACACCATATTGCGACAGATAATAACTGATCGAGGGAATTCCTATAGGAATATCATATGAAACCTACTGTAGAGAGGAATTTGGAGTTTATAGGGGTAAAGAAGGAGACCAATGAATAGTAGGCCAAGAAATAGGAATCACGTCAGGTGCTGTTCGACATGCTGCAGCTACAACTCGTGGGAGAGAATACTGCCTTTCACCCACACATTTGTTCCGTAGCTAAGACTTCCCCAATTACGGCGGGAGACGTAGAATGATATCGATTGTATCGCGAATTCGGGAAGGCCGTAGATGGCGGGGTAACGGAAGACTGAGGAGGATGAAGATGTGACGTCGCCGTTTCGTTTCACCACGGTGGTCTTCTCACCGCAGTGGATGTAATTGCCCTAGGCAACCAAGAAATAATGAACCGAACTAGATTAAACGGTCGTCAATATCGTACCATATGGTAGTAGGAGGGGAAATATCAAGAAAGTTGTAGAAATGGGCAGACCGCTTCGTGAATGACATCGATTGTAGCTGCGGCGGGAAGTATACCGCACAAGGCTGTGTAGTTTCGGTCGTACAGAAACCGCTCAACAAACAATGACGATGTCGTTGCTGACAATCAAGAAATGCAGATCATGAAAGGACGGACGGTAGTTGATGCGAAGGGTGTATTAAATGTAATTGTGAGTCAATATTTTGGACATTTTCGTGTATGTGAGCTTTGTTGATTGTATTGTCGGTTCAGATGACCGCGTCCCTTGAGTCAATCCCTGACTTGGTCGAGAATAGGTCGCTTATGAGCCATCGACTCGCTTCTTTCGATCATGGGGATGTCTATAATTGAGTCGCCGACGAGTGTCGGCAGTTCATTGGACTTTTGGCGCGGCCGATTCCGATCAACGTTAATTGATGTATTTTGAGAAATCGTTGCTTTCGGTTCCAAAAAGCACCCGAACGGGGTTCATTAGCTTAGAGTAGACCATGAATTGGACCATGCTGACGGGAGACTCTGCATCCCAGGATTTCCAACCTTCGCGACGCGCTGGAGGGGTGATGACAGCGAGGGAAGACGCGTGAATTACGTTTGTGGTTTCTGGGCGCGTTGAAGTTTGAGAATGCACTGAATGTAGAGCGCCAGCCTCCTCATTTTAACTACAGACTGCGGCAACACGGAATTCGTCAAGAAGAGTCACGAACTAGACACGAAATCAGATGATTCCGCAGTAGAGTTGCAGTCATCGGGATTGGTTCGCTCTAGTCCCTGCGCTAAGCCCAGACATCCCTGCGTTGCTGCTGTGACTAACACCTCATCGCACACCTCGCTGCCTTCCGTCCCTGACGCTCGTTGCTTCCCCCTCTGCTCCACCACCACCACCACCATCACCAGCACACCCTCTCGCTGTTCCAAACAAAACACGTCTGCCACCCGTTCTTCCACCGCCGCTAAAGTCCGCCCGTTCTGTGGGGGTCATCCGTCGCTAAGCCACCAAGCCTTGTTTCGCTCCGCCGATGCAATGTCACCGCAGTCCCTCCGTCGACTCCTCGGACCCCCTGGTCCCTCACTCTGACGGGCGACCGGGGTCAGATGTGACGCAGCAGTGCCCTGCGAAGCGATGATGAGATAGGAATGGGTGGCAGCAAATCTGGGGTCGCGGACACACATGGCTCAGTTCCACCCGTTTCCAGACCGCAGTGCGAGACCGCAGCAATGCCGTTTCTGCGGAAGGGGGGATCACTGGTGCCTGTCCAAGTCATTTTCTGGTCATACAATCGGAGCGGTATAAGAGTCATCTTAGACCGCCGCCGTTTTGAGGTTTGTTTTCTCTTCCTGAACCCCAACTACTACAAGAAGTCTCACGATTATTCGTATTTGTACGCAGACTCATCCTTCCTCACAATACCATCACGAGCCCTCGATAGTTTACTATCATACTACCGACTACCGTTGAATACGATCACATCCATACCATCGTCACTACCGTTGCCACTTTCGAAGCGACTCTATTAACGTTCGCCACCGCTAAACCCATAATTCTCACGATGCCTGCTCCCGCACCACCCCCACGACCACAGCCGCCGCGACTACCTACTCCAGATCTTCCACCTACCCGGCCGGGGATGTGGTGTATGTTCTCTAGATTGAAGCGTATCTCTATTCGAGCAAATGACTAATAATTTCCCACAGAAAATGAACGAACACGGAACACTTAAGCGATTACTCTCATCTATTTCGACAATGCGTGCGAAGGCAAAGTACAAGCGGCCGATTCGATGAAGAAAACAGCCTAAGATGACGACGGATTCAACCCCTTTGCATGCACTCTACTGCATCGGGCGTCTCTGGCGACGATGGCTTTGTCCTGTACGATGGTCCTGGACGTATCCGACTTATTTGTGCTCCTACGATCGGAATGTTCGGCCGTTAATCCAGTTTACTTTTGTATTTTTGTTTGGAAAACGGGAGGAGAAAAGCGTCGGATGGGAAAGTTTCCTTTGAGTTGAGTGGAATCATGACGACTGGGGTTTTCTGATGCTACTTTCCCGATTGACTCGGAAAAGTATCCAGACGTATCGACAGGGCATTCACGGAGGTCTTGATGAAGACGGAAAAGTGTTATTGCCGGTTTGTCAGCGGTGGTTTTACCATAGGCTCTTGTGGGATCATGGACAAATTTCTTTATTTGTCTGAGCGATGTTCTTCATGTTATCTGATGTTTGCTTAACTTTATTGGGTGCCTACAATTCAATGTGTCTGATTATTTGCAAAAAAAAAAAAAATGATGATTTGTGAAACATATTCCGTCTTATTTCTTCCTACTCTATAACGGCTGCGGGGGGACCGCAGGCCCACAAGCTTTGGACGTAGTCAATCAATCACATGAGTCATACGTGCGATTCGCATGCAGTCGCGGGAATCGGGACTTAGTCCAGCACCAAGAAGTATATTTGTAATATTATTTTTGGCATAATTTGCGTAGAACTGGGGGTGTTGCGCACACAGTGTGTGCGTAAGAAGGCGGTAACAGCAGCGCAGTGCGCAATGTACTTACTACTCACTCAGTCACTCTCACTTATCTTTGAAACGGGGGAGCACGTGAGGGTATGTTTGTTGGGAATAATGTACACGTACTGGTTTTTGATTTTTGAGATGCAATATACTCAATGTGCCCAAGCTCCCGAGTGTGCGGACACGAATCAGCAGGTTGGGTAAGAAAAGCAGGCAGGGTTATGCAGGAACTGCGTGGTGTTACGCGTTGTGCATAATGTGGGCAGCGGCCTGGAGGATGGATGGGCAATGTATCGTGCAGGCGGTCCAGGCCTTTCGTCACTTTGCGATGGAACTGGAATCGAATCGGGACGCCGGCTTTTGGGCGTTCGGTGGGTTCAACAGGGGTCGTGATCATCCGATCTCACTCGGGTGCGGCGGATTGGAAAAAAATGGTGCCGCTTGGAGGAGATAAATATGACGCTGCGGCGGATAGGATACGAGGATCTACGGTTCTTACCCGAGATCCGGAAGAAATCGGCGGCATTAGAATCTGGGGTGGTTTTGCGTGGGGAAGTTTAAGGTATAAATAAACATTCTCACATTTCTACGAAAAACCGTTTAGTATGAGATATATTTGACTTTAGACTTCTTTAAATAGCGCCTTAAGGTAATTGTTACTTCTTAAAACAGCTCTGGAAATAGCATGGAGATGACAAGACGGGAAAGGTATGCGTACATGCGGAGGGAAAAATTTAAAGGCACTGAGAGAAAGCACTCAGAAAAAGGTACAAAAAGAGAAAGCACGGGGGTAATATCGATGGTATGAGTAGAAAAGGCATTGAGAGAAAGGTTCGGGGAGAAATGCACTGAGAATGGCACCTTAGTCTGGATTTTCGAGCTTGCACAATTGCAAGGCGTGAGAGACCCCGGATTAACGGCGCCTGTATAAAAGCATTGTGTGCTTGCACGGTGTCTTCGGGATAGGAACCTACGTACATTTAACCGGAATAATGGCACCTGCTGTAAGAGCACTGGTATTTATGAAAGTTAATAGAGACTTTTGCACGTCAAAAAGCACAGACTGGAGGCACCGTTAGAAATATACCTAACACGCCGGATAGCACAACCATCGGCACCTCTGTCATACTCTAAATAGAGTGAATACAGTATGATTAAACAAAAAAAACCATCGGCACCTAAAAGTATGGAGTTTTCTGTTGCCATTCAGAAGTGCCTGGTCTAGTTTTAAGCCTTTAATATAGGTGAGCCGGGTTTTGGATTCAAAGAGTCGTTGAGGACATGTCTAGATCTTTTTTGAAAGGGGAACTAACTCTGGAGGTGCTAATTCAATGTCACCTGGTCTCACCTTTCAAGACAAGGAACTCTGTCGTAACGACTACTAAGGTCAGTTGCAGATAAAGAAGAACTTGAAGCAAGTGCGGCGGACCAGATTATTGTCCATAGTGTGCTGCTTTGTCTCGACCAGCTTGAGTGGAAGCAGGCGACATCGTTAGGTGCCTAGCCAATACTACTGTTTCGTACACTTCCAGAATTCGAAACTAGCGTGAGACTAAGGAAATAGTCTTCGAGGTATTTCGTCTCGTTTGCTAACAAGCCAATGTCATCCCATTGGGAATTAGCGAGTTACTTGAGACGTCTCGTCTCCTACCTATTAGCATTGTTTGGCGTTGAGGTCTGGGCGATTGAAATTACGCGTGTCGGACATTTCTAGACGGACCGTGGGAGAAATCAACGTATGATATGGGTGAGGCGTTGTTAGTTTGCTGGATGTTGATACGGCAATATTTTGGGGTGTCTCAGAATCCAATCATTTAATATCACTCGGGTTGAACTTTACCTGTTTAAATTTGTGTACTTAATGCTTGATTTTTCCCATCCGAATATATGCCCAAATGATATATGAGTAAGATATACGCCCTCGTATATCTCCAGGTCGGGTGCAAGAGTATTTGCATCACAGATCACTCGACTCTGAAAGATATAGTCAGCCAGCTGCAAGTATATAACCCACAATAAATGCCTAGCTGACTCTTTGATGGGCACTGACTAATATTTGGGTGAATCTTGGGTTGGGTATAAAATATTAACAAGATCTGTCCAGATTCTTGGAGGTCTCTCTACCGAGAACTCCGGTGATCTGAGCAAGTTCGAGGTCGGTGGAGCTCTGGTAATAATCCTTTCACATTCCTGGTTGCTTCGTGTTCGAACTAACAAACTTCACCAGAACCCGGCTGTCACACCCTCCGGCGCGGTTCTCCACCCGACTGCCGACAGTTTCGAGTACCTCGGGCTTCCCGAAGGTTTCGATGAGTCATACCTAGCCTTCAACATTGAGAAACTCGTCTCGCTGGCTGGGTCCGGTCAGATGCTCCCCAAGATCTCTGGTGTCCCAGATACTCGCGGCGCCGTCGCGGCTGCGGATTCAGACAACAGATGCTTCTCCGAACATCTTGCAGATCTGGAAGAGCTATAGTACCCTGGCAAAGATCGGAACCCCGCAGTGTTGCCAGCTTAACAAGGACAGTTACTGCCATAATATGCAACATCATGGAAATGCAACGACTGATATTTGCCACTGGGGCATGAAGATTACGGGATCTGTATTACTTGCGCTTATGCTGCGGATGTGAATTATAAGATCATGACTAAGTAGGTTACAGGCGTCTTATTCAAGGAATGAGACGTGCCGATGTGTAAATATCTAGGGGCCCGATGAATGTTCGTGCTGGTGGCTACATGAGATGACTGACTTTCATGGGAATAATGAGATGGAGGCTGACACGGAGAAGATTCAGAGCAATCGCGGATGTCACTCTCTACACTTGGAAGTAGTAGATAGTAGTCTCTACAAGCAGCGAATGTAGAACACTGAGCAGGCAATTTCAGGAGATATACGGATGGGGATGAAGTGTACATGTGACTAGTCTGAATACCATTCACTTCTTGCTAACTTCTTTGATTCACCTTTCTCTCCCTTCACTTTTTGTGACCGATGCTAGGTTATTCCATATTTGTTGCTCTTCGTCTGGAGAGGTATTGTTGTGGTTGGGGTCTCAACCCTCGCACAACTAACTGCAAATCTTGCACGTTACACCCCCTACCGCACGGTGTGCAGACACTACTACTCCCTTCTGGGGTCGATGGAGTGGAACTCTATACAGGACAAACGAGGACACTGGACTAGCGAAGATGCTTTGATGCCCCACATGAGTTGGTCGGTTGTTGCTGTTATTATTCCTGTTCGTTGGCTCTCAGATTGGCTATAGGCGCTCCTGGGTCTTTTCCGTACGATGTTTCACTCTCTTTTACTCCAGTTCACTTGTTTGGGGGTCGGAATCCCTGCTTTGCAGTTGAATCAACCTAAATATCTCTTCGACCTCTTATTGCTGTCTTTACAGCCCGCCCCGAACAGTATCAATCAATGCACCTCTCATCGGATCCTCCTTGTTTTATCAATAAAGCTGCTAACTTTAAACGACTGGTATCTCATTGTATTGATATCTTTGGTCGGACTGGGGTTCTGTTGAATTTGCTAGGGTCTAATGCAGTTATTCTACTGACACTCACGAGAAATGAGAACTGCGAGAACTGATGGGTATTAGACCCTCCTCAGACCCAATTCGACGGTTGTTTATGTCCTGGGTCAAAACCTAAGAAGCTGATCTCTCGTTGTTGATGGATTCGACCCTCATGCAGTGAGCATTATGTACCCATTACATCCTCCTCTTGACTCGCACACATATCCACATTCCGGCTCTGTATGGGTTTGCAGAATTTTCCAACATCCGCACCACGGGAGTTGCGAGATGCCGCACACGGTCTGAAATGCGGATACAAACTATCCTTCCATAAGTAAGATAGCACTCACCAACGCGGTTCGAGTGTTAACGTGTTGAAGTATTACGAGATGTTCTGGGCATCGGGGGTAAGACTATACTACCCTCCCATAGGCGGGTTTGTTAATGGTTAATATATTGTATGTCAGCAGCTCAATCTGGATTTACTAGTGTGTTGGGAGCCTCAGCTCTCGCGAAGGATCAAGAGAAATCGACGAGTATTCCGCACATTCTTACTGCACCACAGATCACTCGACCACTGTGTTTACTCTACTGTTGCATATATGGTTTATCTCCTGTCGTATGGCTTCAGTTGGGCTGATGCATAATCTCTTTAAGATGATGGTCATTCCATACTCAGCTGGAGATGCCACTCAGCTGGAGATGCCAGCTGGGTGCGCATGCATGCGTACAAGACATACAAAGACATACTCTGACTACTGCGTATATAAGTCCATGAATGTACCTGTACTTTAGAAAATACAAGCTTTTAGCAATCAGTATTTCAACAGGTTATGAGCCCGGTTATCGCTACTATCTAAAATCTCATGATCTTTCCTACGATCTCCTTCATGATCTCCAAAAGAACCTCAAGAACCCTAAACCTTGTCACCATAGCAACAGCCGCATAAACAGCACTAAAACTCAACACCATCATGAGCCATCTCTACGATCTCATGATGACTTTCTCTGAACCCGCCTTCAACAAGACCAGGTGGGGCGACATCCCTAAGCTCACTCACGACAATTATGACGAATGGAAAGACAACATGATTCTCATCCTGTCAGCCATGAAAGCATACGCAATCGTCACCGGAGAGGATCCTGAACCGCAGCCACTTGACTTCAAACACGATGCCAACTATGATCATTGGAAGGCTAAGGAAGCCGAGGCTGCGTCTATGATCAGACTTTCCTGCTCCTCCGAAGTACGGTGCATCGTCAAAGGTATACGAAATCTTCAGGAAATGTGGAACAGACTAGAAACGAGGCTGGACACCGCCGGATCTTATATCGGCAGACAGGACATCCTTTGCCAATTCCATGCTGGCCGACCTAAGGAGAACAAACCACTTAAAGCTTACTTCACCAAGCTCAGTAACTACCGCATACAACAAGACCATACGGACGATGCAGTCACCGATCGAGATTTCCGCATGCAAATATTCACATCACTGCCATCTCAGTATGCAATGATATTAATGGTCCTAAAGCATGGAAGGCCCTTACCTACACCCGAAGAAGCCATGCATGACCTCCTAGAGGAAGAAACTACAGCCAGCCTCACCAAAGAACTTGGAGATGCATCCACAGGGGCCGCCCATTTCACTAAACGAGGCGGCTACCATGGCCGAGGCCGTGGGCATGGTGGATGCGGAGGACGTGGAGGACGCGGTGGACACGGTGGACATGGAGGACATGGTGGAAGCAGTGGAACCGGAGACAGCCACGAAAGTAAGTGCACCTATTGCACAATTGACAGCCATACTACAGATGCATGCAGGAAGCGAAAATGCGCCCAGGAGGGAGCAAACGATGGAGGGAACGACGAGCGCATTTGGTTCCAGTGCGGGCTCCCAGGCCATGTCAAAGTCGATTGCGTCTCCTACAAACATATAAAGGAGTGGTGGAAAGCGAAGACAGCCACTGCTACAGCAGCCCTCGCTTCGACCGGAGACTGCGATCCTTTCTGACTAACCGCCTCTGCTCTCGCCGCAGCGGCTCCGAAGTGGGTCATTGATTCTGGAGCGTCACACCATATGTGCAATGACCGCACCAGCTTCTCAACATTGAAAAAGCTCTCACTTCCTATAGTAATTGAACTCGGAGACAACAATTCAGTCACCGCCATGCATGACGGTTTTGTCGACGTTATATAGGGCTATCAAGTTGAAGCCCTCTATACTCCTACTTTCCGACTTTCTCTTCTATCGATCAACCAATTGGATTTGGGTGGGCATACGACTATATTCCGAAACGGAAAATGCTGCATAACTTCGCCATCTTCCGGCAATCTCGCCGGAAAACTAATCAATGGCATATATATCATAGTCCCCACGACCGCACTCTTATCGACTACCGAGAACGGGAAAAAGAGAAAGAGAGACAGCTCAAGAGTACTAATCGCAGAGCCTACAATCGAGCCTATAATCGCAGAGCCTACAATCGGGCCTACAATCTCAGAGCCTACAATCGAGTCTACAATCAAACCTATGATCGCATCTACAAATCCACCTGCTTCCTCTGTTCTAAGTGCATCTAAAACTAAGTCCACTCAAAAGTCTCTCACAATCCCAGAGTCAAGACTATGGTGCCGACGACTAGCCCATATAAATCCTCCCGCCATGAGAACTCTGATTAGCGGATATACACATGATGATTCAATGTGCACAGTCTGCATCCAAGCCAAGCACAGGTAAAGGTTTATTAGAGTACCAGTCAAGCGCACTACGAAGCCTTTTGAACTTGTACATTCGGATGTGTGCGGTCCCTTCTCTACACCGACCTTGGGAGACAACCGATACTATATACTATTCATCGATGACTTCATGAGATACACATCCGTATGGCTGCTCCCAAATATGAAAGCCGAGACCTGCACCTCCACCTATGAGTAATTTCAGGCCTGAGTAGACTCAATGGAATACGAGATCAAGCGATTCCGGTGCGACAACGGACAGGGAGAATACGACAATAAGACCTTCCGATATGTCCTTGCGGCCCATGGTACGACATACAAACCATGTCCTCCATACGCTCACCATAAGAATGGTGTTGCTGAACGCATGATCCGTACAATCACTGAAAAGGCCCGGGCGATGATAATTGACTCCCAGGCTCCAGTTCAGTTCTAGGGAGAAGCAGTTAATACTGCAGTCTATCTCCATCAGAGATCACCGAATGAAGGCCTGAAAAGAAAAAATGACGGCGATGGCTATCAAGCGCCGTATGAAATGCCATACGAAATGCTGCATGGGTTTGGAAAACCCATGCACGATGCTGACGGCAACAAAATATCGTATCAAGCCTCTCTCCACAACCTACGCCGATTCGGATGCTATGCCAGTGGACTCATTCCCGAAGTTCAACGCCGCCAAGGTAAGTTCGGCCCGAGATCAAAGCCCCGCATGATGGTAGGCTACACACATGAGTCACTCAAAGACTTTGTGGAGGATATGGGATCCCAAAATCCAGAGGGTAAAAACCCAATCAGAAGTCGTCTTCGATGAAGAGAGGAATGCACACATGTCGTGTCAGCATGGAAGCAATGAGATTGACATGTTTGGATTACCAGAAGATTGGGAATATGTCGAAGAGAAAGATACCAGAGATGAGCCTCTCCGAGATAGTCAACCTACGCAGATAGGTAAGAGATCCAAATCTCACATGCATTAAGCTCCTGACGAGGAAGCAGAAAATGCCCACAGCCGGCCCCTCCGCCGAGAGTATCAGACTGCCCAACATTCGGCAGCAAATGCAGAAAACATCGCCCACAGCTGGCGCCTCCGCAGAGAGGATCAGACTGCCCACTGCTCGGCAGCAGCGATCAAGAAATCATGGCAAGTACCGCGAGCAGTTCCAGCTCCAGCTCCGCCGATAGGGAGTCGTGTCACAAGAAGTCAAGGTAAAAACTCCGCAGAAGCACTAACGGCATCCGTAGCCACCGGAGATCCATACACCTATGCGGAAGCTATGGACAGCCATCAACGAAATCACTGGAAAAGAGCCATGGAGGCAGAAAGCACATCGATCCTGCTCAATAACACCTTCTCTGCTCTCAACTCCCAGGAAGCACGGCAACTGCAAGTTAACCTGATCGGCTCTAAGTGGGTTCCCAAGACTAAACACAATTCTGACGAGTCTATACGGCACAAAGCATGGCTAGTCATAAAGGGATATGAGCAGACGGATTTCGGTGCGACTTACACCTCCGTTGGGAAGCTTACTACCTTTTGGTATCTCATCTCTCTCATTGGGAGATATGGGTGGAATATGGACCACGTGGATGTAGTTACCACCGTCCTAAATCCCGAAATCGACGATGATGATATCTATATGACTCAACCAGAAGGCCGGCCAGAAGGCCTCAACGCCCCCAAGATCATCGTCAGACTCAGGAAAGCTCTCTATGGTCTTCAACAAGCTCCGCGGTTATGGCACGACGATATGAATGCCTTTCTACTCTCTCTTGGGTTCACTCGATGCCTTGCCGATCCTAACCTCTATCTTCGCAGTGACAGCATCCTGATACTTCTGTATGTCGACGATATCACCATGTCATATCCGGAGGCAGCCGCCAAAGCTGCGATCGAGGTCAAGGCGAAACTCTTAGACAAATATAAGATCACGAACATCGGCCCGGCGCGCCAATTCCTTGGCATCGAGATCCACCGCAATGATATTGGTACTGGAATCAGTCTCGGTCAGAAAGCCTATATCACCACAATTCTGAGACTATTCGGCATGGAGCATACTCACGGTGTCTCAACGCCCATGGATCCCAATATAAAATTGGACTTGGCTGAGGATTGGGGGGAGAAGGAATTGGAAGATATCACAGACTATGATCAAGCAGTCATGGGATCACTAATGTACGCAGCACTAGCAACTCGGCCAGTTATCTCGTATGCGGTCGCTGCTCTTTCTCGATACAATTCGCGGCCATTCACCAGTCATATGACTGCTGCTAAGAGAGTTCTCCAGTACCTCAAATTTACAGCCGATTTTTGACTACACTTCACTGGCATTGGCATCGACATCGACATCGGCAATAGTCTTGTAGCATACTCGGATTTCGATTGGGCCAAAGACAGCGCGGACCGCAAATCCCAGGGAGGCCATGTGTTTCTCGCCAGCAATGGAGCTATCTCGTGGCAGTCTCGAAAGCAAAGTCTCATCGCCTTGTCAAATCCCGAGGCCAAGTTCATCGCCTGCTTGGAGGCCTCTAGAGAAGCGAAATGGTTACTTCAACTACAAAAGGACATTCACGGCAAAGACTTACCACCGCTGCCAATCGACTGCGACAATCAGGGTGCTCTCACCGTTATCACCACGGGAATCATCAAAGCTCGAACTAAACACATTGACGTTTGCTATCACAACAGTCGAGATCTGCATAGACCACGAGTAAGCAACTACTTCTACGTAAACACCAACGAAAATGTGGCAGACATACTCACGAAAGCACTTACTAAAGATAAGCATACGAAGTTCACGAAAGCAATGGGTTTATGGTAATAGAGGTCGATTTAAGGTTGGATTTAAGGTTGGATTTAAGGTTGTTTCACTTTTCTTTTGGGCATGCGGATTGCCTTGTCTCTATGGATGGCCATCCTCAGGCTACGGTAGTACTCTTTCCCTGCTCACTTGCCACGCCGGGTTTTAAGGAGGCTACTATGGAAATTACAGTTGTTTGCTCCTTTGTTTGTTTGTTTGTTTTCTTGCTCCACGGAGCATAGCAAGAGGCGGGAGTGTTGCATATATGGTTTATCTCCTGTCGTATGGCTTCAGTTGGGCTGATGCATAATCTCTCTAAGATGATGGTCATTCCATACTCAGCTGGAGATGCCACTCAGCTGGAGATGCCAGCTGAG
>Ga0307512_10003001_pt1 | contig 20348 bp, 19 predicted proteins | sample 14_EM_MG_FD_200267 | JGI IMG/M metagenome (GOLD analysis project Ga0307512, IMG submission 200267) | Populus trichocarpa ectomycorrhiza microbial communities from riparian zone in the Pacific Northwest, United States - 14_EM | ecosystem: Host-associated > Plants > Roots > Unclassified | place... | reverse complement strand
GATCTTGGGAAGATGCTGTACTTGGTGTATGCTGTACTCGGTGTTAACTCATGATTATGGCATGGAGAGATAGAGTGGGATGACTTAACTTTGTGTTCTTAGGTGATGGTAGAGTTGAGCACAAGAAAGAGAGAGATCAGAGGAGATGGGGGACATCATCATGAGAAACTAGGACTTGAGAGAATTTCGTGTGCGAGTCAATTGACCATCCCCGATATGGCAGGTACGAGTCCCGATCCGCCGGGTACTATCACCGATATGAGGTCTTCTGAACCCAATCAGGCAAGTCGTACCCCTGATTTCTCATAGCCGCTCGTATCCTCCATATCGTTCTCATCTTCATCCCCCATCTCTTTCTTTCTTGTCCACAACTCTACCATCATCGCAAGAACACAAAGTTAAGTCATCCCTCTCTATCTCTCCATGCCATCATCATGAGTTAACACTGAGTGCAGCATACACCGAGTACAGCATACACCGAGTACAGCATACACCGAGTACAGCATACACCTAAGATTGTCTGTCGTCCCTTCATTCTCACGATTTCGAGTTGACCCCTGAATGTAGCTTCAGCTTCCGGCGTACCTCCCTACCGATCGACCGCCACCAGTCAGTTCTCCATAGGAGCTTCAAAGGTAAAGTCACCGTGTCACATTCCCACAGTTGCGAGTTAACTAACTGATGAATTGAGTCCCGGCACACCGTCCATCGGCCACCTCCAAGTACTTGTCCAATCTCACTTGATCACGCCTTCCAAGTGTATCTCCAAACTCGCTCAATCACGGCCTGCAAGTGCATCTCCACACTCTCTTGATCACGGCCTCCAAGTGCATCTCCAAACTCGCTCAATCACGCCCTCCAAGTGTATCTCCAGACTCGCTCGATTATGGCCTGCAAGTTCGCATGATCGTGGCCTCCAAGTGCAGCTCCAAACTCACTCAATCACGGCCTCCAAGTGCATCTCTGAGTTCACTCAATCTCCGTCTCCAAGTGCATCTCAAACACGCTCGATCGGGTATATATTCAAGGAGCGACGGCGGTTGTACGGAGATACAGGGGTAACGGAGGTGGACAGGGTGACGGGGAGTATATATTCGGCAGACCGCAGCCAGTCTAGATATAGCGTGTGTAGATGGGTAGCTATATAGATACATAGATACATAGACGAGAATACAAACTGAATACATGACTGTGATTCGAGGTGCTCCCAGACATGTCGCCGGCGCTCCCAGGTTTGTCGCCAGCATTCCCAGCTGCTCCCAGGCTTGTCATCGATCGCCAGGCGTTGTGTAAACGGCTTCAGCATAACTGCAGTCCCTGCGAAGAGTGTAACACACGTGTCGTTCTGATGACGCGTATACGTCACCACAAATTAAAGGACGTACGTATGCAACGCGACCTGTCGCCTGCGCGACGGGTAGCGTTTAATTCTCCGTCAGAGCGTATGAGGTTCCGTCAGAGCCGTCAGAGCCGTCCGGAACACCCGGGTCTTTCAGACAGAAATTAGGGTCATTGCTGATGCCAAGAAGAAGACGCCATGGAAGGAAGAATTGTTCTTCGCTGTGAAGTTAGCTTGACAGAAGGTGTGCGAATACTACCCTGCGGTGACTCCAACGACGGGCATGCTGCACATTTCTGCACATATCCTCGATTCTTTTCGGAATCTGGGATTGTTTAGACAGTAGGACAAGCGAATGGATATTTATCCTGAGGACGAGACATCCTATACTACCCAATCCCAAGAGGCCTTTCTGAACTATGTTGAGAATGAATACTGTGCCAAACATCGACATGTGCTGGTCAATCAGCACGAAAGCTTACCGAGCTGCAACCTCATCCCCTCCGCAACGACTTCAGCATCCTGTCAATCATCCTGCGATCCATCTGATTTGTCAAGCGATGATGAAGAACACTACACGCCTAACAATGTGGCTGAGACGACACCTGGACGAAGCGACGTGCAGCATGTCTGTTGACCGCGGCCAGGCTCTATTTGAATTCGCCTCTTGAAGCACCAAAGATCTGGGGGCAAAATAATCCCAATCTCAATGATTGCGACTCTGAGCCAATGGAGATTAGCATTACATTTCTGTTACCGGACATAACCAACTGGTGATGTCAACAGGAGGAAACGCACTCCAAGTACGCCGATCTTTGCAATGTGGCGCACGACATCTTCTCTGTCATATCCCATCGAGTCAGAGTTGAAGCAAGTTATTCCCTTGGCCGAGATGTTATCGGCTGGATTCAGTCAAAATGCACAGGCGTGACCCTTTGCGAAAAAGTCATTGCAAGGCAGTTTGCTCGAGCCAATAATGGGATTTTGGCAGGCGCTGACCCAGAATTGGATACATCACACACAGAAAACGACTCGGAAATGAAGAAAGAAGCGGAAGAAAGGAAATTACAAAGAATGGCCAAGGTTCACAACATTTCGGAGATGTGGCAGGGCAGCCAAAAGCTGCATGCTGCCCAGAAGGAATCTCGCCCTCAAAACAAGCAGATGACCGCCGTGGGATAAATTTCGGACCTGGAAGAGATCGTCAAAGCATCATCGTCACTCTGTCAACATCATGGTGCGGCTGCATTCAAATTGTCAGCAAGATCTCCTTTGCCACCACCTTTGTCTGCAAAGGACCTCCCAGGAGGACGAACACAAGTATTGAATGTCCACCGAATCTGAAGAATCAACTGTCATCCAGTCAAGAGTGATGAGGATAGTGTACCTGAAAGCATTCCGGACACTGAAGTTTGGCTTCACTGGAATGAGGACTTAGCTAATCCAAATGACAGTGAAGACGATTGCGCGGCGGACAATGAATCTGATATCGAACAAGACAATAGCATCGTGGATCCGGAATGCCCAGAGCAGCGGGATGTGAGTGCCGCACCAAATGTTCCCAGATTGATTCGGCCTACACGGAAGTCGAAGAGACAGGCTCAAAAAGTGTTGATGATGGTCAATGCAATCAGAAAGAGGACGAATAAGGGAGTGAAGATAAAGTAGGACAGAATGCATCAATATTTCACCAGCTGCTATATGTATCTTGACCGAGAGGTTTAGTTGGAGATATATAGTGGGCGAATGGTGAGCAGTAGCTTGTGAATACTGGTTGATAAACAGATGTATAGCAGGTGCAATGAATATTTTGACATGATACATGAATTTTAGTCGTGTGAGAGCGAACAGTGCAAGAATGTTACTGTGCTCAGCTTTACCTCAGGGATAAGTCTCAATCTGTGAGAAAGACTACCAAGAAGTTCAAAACATAATGAAAACTATTATCGATGGCAGCAGATATTGAATGGACGCTACATTGAAATGAGCGTCAACAAAGCGCCAATGATTTGTGGTTTTGTAAGTACGGTAGTTACACCATAATTTGGTCCCTGTTATGCATAACCAATGTATTGGCAGTTTTTATAGGCAAATGAGACAGCAACACAGTCACCATCCCATTCTGAGAATGAGCCTCAACGGAGCTTCAATGATTTGTAGTTTTGTAAGTACGGCAATTACACAGTGATTTGGTGGCTGGTATATATAACCAATCTATTGCCACATTTTATAGGCAAAAGAGACAGCAACACGGTCGCCGCCCCAGTCAGAGAGTGAGTGTCAACGGAGCGTCAACAATTTGTGGTTTTGCAAGTATGGTAGTTACACAGTCATTTGCTTGCTGTTATGCGTAACCGATGTATTGGCAGCTTTTATAGGCAAAACAGACCGCAACACGGTCACCACCCCTTTCTGAGAATGAGCGTCAATGGAGCGTCAACAATTTTCAGCTTTGCATCTTGGATAATTTATGTTCCAATTGATTGCAGACATCCATTTATCAGATATTGGCTGCCGTTACTGTGAAGACCCACAGCGACATGCTCGCTGCCGCATCCTCAGACTGAGCGTCAACGTAGTGTGAACGATTCATTTCTTCGCATCTTGGGTCATTTATATTCCGATTGGTTGCAGACATCCATTTATCAAATATTGGCAGCCTTCACTTGCAAATATAACAGCGACATGCTCCCTGCCGCATCCTGAAAATGAGCCTCAACAGAGCGTCAACAGTTTTAGTTGTTGCATATTTGGTAACCAAGGCATCACGCTGATCTTGGCATTCATAAAGGAATTATTAACTGCCCTTATATGCAAAAATACAACTTATCAAAGGTAAAACACCAATTCCAAATTATTCGATATTGCAAGCTGCAAAGGATGCAAAAACCTATCCTTGGTTGTTGAAAACGGGATTCTCATAAGATACGATTAACATACTCCAAAAACAAGAGCCTTAATTGTGTCTATGGATGGACCCGCTGGGCGACCAGCTGACAATCCAGCCACTTCAGACGGGTTGTGAGTATAACATCAAACCGTACCCACATTGACATTTCTGGTTTATTGACAAGCCAGACCCGGACCTGAAGTGACGGTCCAGAACCGTTGCTAACAGTAGTCACATTAAGATGGCTAATCTACAGAGTTGTGCCGCTCTTTCTGATGAACAGGATACTGCAGGATGTTTGCTTTTGATATTACACATATACTAGATGGAGGTATACATTTTAATGGCAGTGGTAGTGAATGCAGTGGTGGCTGCCAAAGAGTCCAGGCCTCAAGGCCTGTATAAGTTGTGCTAGTAGCTAGAGGCCATTCGAAATCAATGGTGAAGCTGAGTGATGCTGCAATATCTTTGATTGAGAAAAATGTCTTGCGTGTCATACATCATTGAATCTGATTCAGATTCCCTTCTTGGAAACAGTTGTCAGTGTGGGAAGGGAGTTCACTGGTAAAGTGCTGGCTCTCTTTCCCAAGAAGCATGGCAGAGGAGCCCAGTATATACCTGGAGGGGCATCTTGTACCAAGTACTTGTTCATCCTCTCTCTATGCTGTTCCCAGTCTCCGTAGTGTGCACTTGCCAATCTCTTCACAACTTCTTCACATTATCACCTCCTCTTCTCTTGGTTATACTCATTTGTTGGGCATATCTTGCTTGTTGTGACTGTTCTCAGATGTGAACATTCTGCACACTCCTGTGTCAGACTTTAACTTTCTTATGATCAGGCTGCGAGAGGGCTAGGTGAGAATTTTGAAAATTTATGATATACTGTGGATGCAACTTAGCCAATGAAAACATTTCTTCTCCCTCCTTCCTGAAAATTCACTCAATTGTGTGGCTTTGAAATCTTCAACTCTGAATACTGCATTTTCATTCCCTCTTGTTTTGTTACAATTCATCCAATGGAACAAGTCTCTAACCCAGATTATCCTCCCTGATCTTATTCAGAGTTGTTTGGAAGGGTGGTCTGCTGATATGGAATGTGCAGAGTTTTATTTATTAACTCGCTGTTTTCATCTTGTCATATACTCTGCTGATACATACTATCAATTCTCCCAGAGTTTCCACTGAATTAATTACAACCATCATTCTTCTTTACACAACTGGCCTGCTACTGCCTCCCATTTATGACATGCATAATCTTGTAGTTCCTCTTTTTGGAGAATGTGAGGTGTACACAATTGTTACACATTGTATATACTCTCATTCCCAGTAAAGATCAGCAGAAGTTGACTCCCATCTATCCAGTCCGCGAGCTGAGCTCCATCTAGGTCTGCCACTCAATGAAGCCCTGTGCACTGGATATTAGCTCAACTGCGGTAGTGTTCTAGACTCCAAGAGCCCAGTTTAGTAATGCAAGACTCCTTTTTAATGGTTTTATATACACCAGCCAAATGGCCCATATGGAGGTGGTCCATATCAAGGTTGGCTCCTGGGTTAAAGCATTGTTGGTTTGCATTTGTTGACTCCAGAAGATTATGTACAGCAGCATTGAGATGTTCCCAGCATACTAAGTGCTGATGTGGTCTAGCCACATCCAATAGTACTGTATCATCAATGTTGTAGATGCAGTTGGCAGTATTGCATGTTACTTTCTCCCACTCTATTGTAATTACCACATGATGACTAAACAATAGACCAAAGGGTGATTACCTGCTCATACAGCTGACAATGATCCTGTTGACCCATCTTGGTGCTGGTAGGTAATTAATACATATCATTTTCAGATATTCAGCATTGCCAGAGTATATGGAACGGGCATCTGGAATCAGTAAGTATCCTTGATTAACCAGTGTATTAGTGGTAGCATGATTCACTGTTACAGGGAACTTGTGGATATTGCAACATTTGAGGACACAGTCTTTCTATTTCTTGTTCTCTACTTCTGTTTATATTCCCACCAGTTCTTGGGTACTGAATTGATGAGTTACATCCGAGCAAATTGAGTCTGCTACCTTCTCTAAGACACATTGTTTCACTGTTCATGCCTCTACATACCTGATGAGATATTCCCTGGCAATATCATGTGGGTAGAATCCATTCTGCAGTACCCAGCCAGTTCTAGTGTAGCATCCATCACAGATCTGCTCCCATCTGTGCTCAGTAACTGTTCACGGGTTATTTACTTGTCTTTTCTGGCTGGTACATTACTTCATCTGAAGTGAGGTAATTTATATCTTTCCACCGGAAGTGTTGCATGTGCTTGGGAGTTTTCCCTTCTTGCCAACCCGAGTTCCCAAGAAGTTTGCCCATTGGATTGCACCTTGCTGAATATTCCTCTCCCTGTCATAACCCCACAAAATGTTCCCATGCTTCCTTCCTCTTCTCTCAATAATATATTGCCTTCTCTCTGTTTCTTTCTGACGACTGTTCCACCTGTCTCTTCTGTATACTTACTTCAAGTGAGTCTGCTATATCATCATCCTCTTTTGTTTCGGGCTGTATGTTGACTTGCAGATAGTGTGAGACACAATCAGGTTCTCTATTCATCATTCAGCCAATACAGTTCACTATGATATTAAATAGTCATATCCACAGTATCAACGGAATTGCTAGTCCTCCAGGCTGGTTGACAGTGGGTAATAATTGCTGATGCACTACTGTATTAGCATCTGTATCCACCACAAATCTGACTTCAGATATGTAATTCAATACTTTCTTGAGTCCTTCCATCTGCTCATATCATTGAGATTATGTAATATAATATCTCTTCCTTGATTTGTCCTAAAGCTCACTATCAGAATGACCTAGGTCCTGGTGGATATTTTCATTCTCCTGTAACACAATTGCTCTGTACACTGCGAAACTGATATCCACTCCCACAACTGTCTTCCCAGCACTGTTGCCGATGTTAAATATCTTCAATCTTGAAGCTTTGCAGAGAGCTTTCTTCTAGATTGTCTTAGCTTGCATTTTGTTAGTCTCTCATCCAACCTGCCAATGTATCTGGCAGATCCAAAACACTAGGTCCACAACTATTGTATACTCAAGTATGCATATTCCTCAATATGCATAAGGCCCCAAATATCCCCTGCACTTGATATGGTTCTTGCATCAGGGCCAGTTGCACAAATTGTCTACCTTTGGCACTTGAGGCTACCATCATACATCTTAGCAAGCACAAACAACTACTCTTACTCCATTCCATCCCCAGTTGCATTGCTCAACAGCTATCATGGCTCCAACATTCTCCACCTTGGCCAGTACATGACAAACCTTCTGGATGTATACAGTAAGAAACCTTCGAACTGATAGCAGTACACTTGCAGTCACTATGCTGATGTCTTGGTGATTCGGTCTGTGCGCTCCCCATCCAAAGTACATGGTTGCAACTTTGCAAGCTCGCTACAACTCCCATGATGCCTGACTGCTCAGCGAGAGATTTCTCTGGCAGAGAAGGGGGCAATCCTCTTTCTCTTTTACTTAAGATACTATTTTGCAGCAATTAGCCTGATTCCAGGGTGATCTTGGTCAACAGTGCTCAATTTTGTTACTTGTGCTACCAACTGCCAATTCTTTGAAACCCACCCACATCGTGGCAGACCATGTATTTTGACTCGGTGCCAATGAAGATCAAGCATATGACCAGTGAATGACAACAGCCAAATAATACAAGCGGAATTGCGTGATTTGTATGCACCAAATGTATCACTGTCAACCATTAATCAATACCTACACCAACACAATTACAGAAAGTGGCAAGTGAAGAAAAGACCAAACCATGAGGAGAGACATGTATTCCAAAAGCTACAATGGGCACTTGAACACTAGGATTGGACACATGAGGAATACGATGGAGTTATTTGTAGTGATAAATGCTCAGTGGAGAAGAGTGATTCAGAGTGGAAAATGAGAGTCTTTTGACAACAACCCAAAAAGTGGTTCAAAGACTGCATTGCACCAACACGAAAGGGCAAAGAAGTTTCCATGATGGTTTCGGATTGATTTCAGGGCAGGAACGGTGGATCTTTCTGCCCTCTGATTGTCAAATCAGTCAATTAGGGTGTCAATGTCAGCCTTCTTGAGTACCTTCTTCTTCCAGTCCTTCAACATGTCCATGACACCCCAGGGGATCCCATTTTCCAGCAGGACAATGCTCCAGTACACACAGCATTTGTGGTTATGGATATTTTTGAGAAATGCAACATCCAGGTGGATGACTGGCCACCCTATTCCCTAGACCTCAACTCCATTGAGCATGTTTGTGCACAGCTCATATGCAGGCTTCAGAGGAAATAACAGACATTCGAAACAGAAACAGAATCCTGCATAAAGTGCAAGCAAGGTTGGATGAAGTCCTGCCCAAGATTTGGGAGGAGATACCGGATGCATACTTTCAGAAACTGTAGAAAAGTACACTGAACAGCATGGCTTCTGTAATTGATTCTAAGGGATTGTATACAAGGTACTCAGCATGTAATTCTATTCAAATTTTTTTCTCCTTACACAGACATCATTATAAGTATCTAAACACTTTGTATTTTTGGTTTGAATACTGTATCATCTTTGGTTGGGGTGTAATATGGATTTTTAGTACTGAAGAGTGTGTTGATGAGGGGGCGCACGGACTGAATCACCAAGCCTTTCGTGTAGTATCTGTACCTCTTCTTCCCCATGTGGATACTGAGGGCCTGTTGCCTGAATATCATCAACAAATAGTGCCCAAATATATTCCATGTGAAAGTGAGGAATGTGCTGAATTTGTTTGCCAAATGCTGATAATTGATTTGTAGCTCCCTGTGGCAGTCGAGTTAGCCCATACGTGCCATAAGTAGTCAGTAAATTTCTACATTCCAGGCCATCCACCTACAATAGCGTTTCGTTCTAACAAGTGTGAAAGTCAATCTCTGAAGATTTGTGGAGCCCTATAAATGCTTCATTAAACTGCTCAACAATAAGTGATATCAACACTTGCTCCAGCATGTGCGATTTCACACTTTATGGCAGAGAGTGTGAAGTGTGAGTTTTCATTTGTTTTGGAGAATATGTAGTGAGCATTCCTGTGGGTGATACAAGTAAACTCAAATAAGTCCCACAAAACTCGCACTTCTATCAAACTATTTTCTTCCGCAACAAAATTCTTTCGTATGTGAAATATATAATCCATCCAGACTAAGTAACTAGTGACCTGCTGGATATAATGGGGTTGCTCAATCTCATCATGGATTGTTCCCAACTCCTCCCATCTCCCAGAAACAGCTTATTTTCAATTATATATTGTACCTGGATGGCATTGCCTTTCCCTTCACCATAATATACTCTATATCTCCAACCCTCATACTCTTTCAAGTATCAACCTTCCAACTCTTTCACTCTGGGTGAACTTGAGGATATATAACTTACCCCAAGATTCTGACATCAGTACTGCTCAAGTGAGTCCACTTCCTTTGCTGTTGAATCAGGTATCTGGTGGACTTCCATCTGACAAATGACTAGGCTTCATTTTCTAGGCAACACAATTGTAATAAGTGCACACCAAGGCAACATTGGTGATTTTCTTTAAGTTGCACTTCACTGTGTGACAGCATTAGGTCCAGGATTATATTTGACACAGTTCTGTAACAAGTCTATTTTCTGAAACCCACTCAAAAGTCGTGGATTGACTTCCAGCTACCCTCTATTTCTATACCTGAGCCTTGTGTCCCATCAACCACACCACTGCTACTGTCCCTGGACGGAACAATCTAACTATAAGTCTATCATCGTCTTGCAACTTGCCTTCACAACTTAGGCCGCATCTGATCAAGTCCTATACAGTTTTTAACAGCCCCTCCATTTGAATTAACTGTTTCCCTGCTTTCATTCAACTATCTCTGCTTCTTTCTGCTGTATTAACCCTTCACTTTCCATGCAAATACCCCCTTCCCATTACTTGAAATCTTCAGTTTTCTTTATTTACCATTCTAACTATTCTCCTTCCCATGTTTACAGGTTGACCTGTTCTCTGTCCTATCAGAATTCCAAACCATTGTTCTTTATTGTACAATACCCTATGCTTTCTACTGGCTACTATGCTAAATCAGCTTCAAAGTTTCCTAAGCTGCTGGTAAATCTATCTCTTGTATCTGCTGGACAGGTAGCAGCGAATGTCACCTGCTCTAACCCATTGAGAACAGAAATCATAATCTTGCAACTTCACATGTGCAGATTCCACTCCTGCTTTCAGTATTCGGTTACCTACGGCGAGCCCATGATGTCCATTTGCGATCATCGTTCGGCTACAATGATATGTATGGGAATGATGGATCAATGGGTGTTTACTGCTACCGATTCTCCTTGTTTTGTGGAATCACACTAACTGCTTTTGTCAGTAATTATTGCCCTCACTCCATGTTTCTACCTGAAGTTCAACTTGGTGGTGACCTCCTAACTCGTTACATATATATCAGATCAACTACCATTGAGTATGTGCAGTTGGTGCACAGGTATCTTTGCATGGATTGTCGGAATGGCTTTGGCTTAGATGAATTCAGCCAATCCAATAAGATCATTCTGGCCAGAGAAGCCTGTACATTCAACAATTCTGATTACAATCAGTGCAGCCTGTGTCCTGGCAGTGACTCATTTCTCTTTTGGCAACAATAACCTTTCTAGCCTTGGGTAGTAGTCAAAATGGCAATTCGCCATTTTCTTTCTCCTGACAGTTCAGGATGCTGTATTTGAGAGGTCAACATCTTTGGACTTCATGGTTTACATCATCCGGGGCAGGTCTGATAATATATATGACATTTGGAACCTTTGGAGTTGATGGAGCTGTGCTTGAAATAGAGTCTACCTTGGCAGGTTGCTTGGTGAATGCCATGACTTTTCTAATTATTTGCTATTCCCAATGACTAGCACTCATTGCATCCCCCAGAACCTCCTCCTCAATACTTGCCTATTTTATATCACTCCTGGTTCCCTCTGACATCCTCATCTTGCTCTCATCTGCAATGGTATATTCCATCACCTTATACACATCTGCTGACCATAGTTTACTCATTTCTTCATCGAAATCTGTGTCTCTCTCCTTCTCTTAGTTAGTGTCCTCCACCTTTGAACTACTTCTACCCCATACCACTTCTTGTTACTCCTCCTTCTTGGTCTGTCCCTCAATATGGTCTCCAATTCATTGTTCCCTTCATTAGTTTCATACAGACAGACCAATGTAATACTCATCAATTTCCAACAGTAGTCACCTGAGCTCTTGCTCTTCAAATCAGCTGTGTAGTAGCTGCATGCTGCAACAGAGACGGCAGCAGTGTAGTAATGGCAGCTACTGTCCCCATCTTGTGAGCTTGCCAAGCCACTTCCTGGATGTAATTTCATGTTCATAATAACCTGCTCTCAGGTCAATATCTGGATACCTCCCTAGTATTTCCTCCAGTTGATCCAAAGATTATTTCGGTATGTTGGTTGACATAGATGATACCCTATTTCTGATCGGTATCAATATTGGGACAGAATGACTTATTGTACCCAACCTGTATATAATAATTTCAGAGTCCTAACCCCTGCTGTGGATAGTGTATAACTATTGGTGCCAGCTAGTTTGAATGCGCATCCTGTGGGTGTAATTGGGGGTGGGTTGCTCATTGGTGTAAGCAGAGGTGGATGCTTACCTTGGATGGTATATGCCCTTGCAATCTGGCAGTCTCTGCATCTGGGCTCCTTTGTTTTACTCATCTGAAAGGTCCAGGCCTTTCAGACTTTGATCATATTCTCCATTTCTGATTAGACTGTACCTTTGGCTCTAACAATAGAAATTGACTCCATGTCATCAACTTGTATGCAGATATCGTCTGTAGGAATTGCTGGAAGATTCACTTGTTATGCCACCCATGGGAGCAGAATGACATGTCTGACTGAATAAGGCCATATGCCCTTGACCATACATGCTCCTATAGACTGCAGGAGGGTGAGTTTATCTCCAGTAACAAATTTATTATGGACATGATTCCAGAGTTTGTTGTAATTGATTATCAAGGGGTTACTGGGCTATAGAATGAATTTCATTACCCCTTGTAAAGTCACATCTCTAGGAAGGGCTCCAAGCAGCATGTCTGCTGTAAGTACTCAGCAAAGGCTCTCATGTTGATCATGACAAAGTTGATGTTGTCATAGGAAAGGATAAAGGCTTTCAGGTTGATATTATCTTCTTTCAGCTGGTTCCACATAGTCACTGCATATACAATCTCATATGAATTCATTCACAGCACTCCGTGTGGTGGGTTGCATCTTTCAATCATACTCTCAACCACTCCAAAACCTGCTGCTAATATCATTTCATTATTCAATCTTCGGCTGAATGATTTTGGAGCAGGAGTATGAACAGGTTGCAATAGTGTCTGCAGCTACCACATTGGTTCCATTATATAATGAGCAGCTTTTGGAATCATTGTTAATCTTCATAACCTCCACCCCTCCCAAGAGTGGGGTACCCATGATTCCCATAAGTGGCAATGTCCTGTTGTCCTTGATTATGGTACAGGCCAAGAACTAGATCAATTGCCTTGGATTGTTGACATGATCAGTTGAGGTATGCAAGCATAATCTCATGTTTTGAGAGGGTCCAGCCTTTGATGAACTGTGTTTGCCATTGGAGCCAGGGCATCTGAATTGGGTGAAGAGTGATTAGTCAATTTTGTATTCAGTACAGCAGTGACAGTTTACAGATTTCATGGTGGTTTAAACGCCAAATTGCAGGTAAGTGGTGATCTAAAGCCAATTGCTACTGTGTAAGTTGTTTGGACAACAGGGTATGCTGTCAGTTGGCATTCTTTTAGTTGTGTGCTCTTTTTTTTGTTTCCTACACAGCCCAGCTTCAGCAGCTCTCAGATCTTGTTTCCTGAGCTTCCTGCCATGATGTCTGTTTCTTGTATTCTTCTCCTTGTCATTCTTGTCTCAATTTGTCATATTGCCATTGGTATTCATCATAATCTTACCAGTAACATCTGTGCCATGTCTTGGAATACCATCACATTTGCATCATTCTGACCACTCGAAAGACTTTTTTTCCCTTGCCTTTGCTCAGCCTGGTCTAAGGTTAGAGACTGTTCCTGGATTTCTCCAAGTCTGTGAGATCAGAATCTTTCATCCCAGTACCCAATTGATGTCTGTTTTTCAATGTCCAACTGGTTTGGAAGGGGTTGGAGCCCTTCTTCTCAGTGATCATGCCAGTATACTGTCAGTGGCTATCTTTTCTGTGATAACTTAGGGCATTTCATCCCAGTGCTGGAACCATGCCTTTTTTGTTTTGTGATGTCAATGTATCCCACTTTACCACATCAGGCATTCCATTATCAAAGTGTTAGTCATGTTCTAAATGTCTCATTATTTGCTTCTATATTCACTCGACTCTCTGGGTAGGTATCAATTATCAGTTGCATCTTTTCAGGTTTGTCCATTGTAGATTGTGTGCATCATGGAAACCATTACTTCCTCCACCTCGAGGATCAGTATCAACATTTGGGCTCCCTTCGCAATGAAACAGCAGTGGTTACAGGCTGATGGCCCATCATTGACACTCCAGCACACCTCTCACAGATTTCACATGGTAACCCAGAGACCTGAGTGGTTTTGGCTTCGGTAGGATTATTCACAGGTGATATGATATGATGGAGTACCTGGCTACAAGAAACTATACTAATTGCATGGAGATACAAATACTGCATGTCAGTTCATCAAACCAACAGATGGGAGAAATAGAGTTCTTATTTCATTGTATGCAATGATGATCTCAATGTGTACCCCAGAGTTTCAGAAATGTATATTCTCCCCTTCATCCACTCCACTTTGGCTATCCCAGAATCTCCACACCCCCTACTTTCAATGTGAACAGTGGTCAGGTGAAACACATTTCCCCACTACACAGGTGCTCCTAAGATATTCCTGATGCTTCAACACCTTCCTAATGCGAAACAAAGTGGGTTAAGATATTCTATAGACATTTCCAAGTGCTCCTGAAATCACCTGCAGGCACAGATGTATATTCAAAATGCAACAAAATTTGGTGTATGGGACAGTTACATGATAGAGAAACTGAAACCTCGATGCAGGTCTCTTCCAGACCACAAGGGCAGCTGAGACCTCTGCACAGATCTCTAGATGTATAGGCATATGCCCATGTATGGCCTCATATGATTGTATATCAGTTGATAAGGTTGCAAATGTGGATGTCAGCATTGTAGAGTAGTATAAACATAAGTTAAGGTATGATGATTGGTAGAGATCTAAGGCTTGTGGTGAGCCAACGATTTAGGGCGGGTATTACCCCGCCCTGGAGACGTCACATGCAGCTGCGCCATTACATTATCCCCCTCTTCAGGTGCCGACCCCCTTGGCTGCATAAGCCAGTACAAGAGTGAAAAGGAAAGGAAACAATCAAAAAACTATTGTATGTATGCAAAGGAACAAACCCATATGTCCCCCAGCCGATCAGTACTGCTCTGGGCAACCTTTCATCAGATCCAGCACAGAGGGACTCTCCACCTCCACTTGATATATCTCATGAGGTGGTTAAAACCCATGCCAATGCCATTTGTACAGGGCTGAGATCCAAGGAAGTAAAGTAGTGAAGAGAAGAAAAGAAAAGAAACATCCAAAGTAACACCTTCATAAATATCTCCACATCCGAAATGTCCTGCATCCCACCATCCAACCTGATGGTTGTAGCTGGTTCCAAGCATCGGTCATTGTCGGAATTACACACAGTCTTCTCAGTGAAATCCGCCATGAAAGTATGGGCCACATGTTGACTCAGCGGCATCGATGGTGGCTTTTGCTCACACCTCATCCTCGCCATTGCCATCGCCACCATCTTCAGCCATTGTATAGGTATATCCAACTTCTGTGCATTGCAGTAGCTGTTCATACACACTATACTTCCATGTGCCCTAGCACTTGAGCTTTCCCAATTCCTCATGAACTCTGCAGGCGCAGCCTATCAGTGATCATTACCGCTGCCTTGGAAGCTGCTCTGGTAGTCATATTCGCACTCAATCTACACAGATGATACAGGCTTGACCTCTCGGCATGGATTGTCCCTTGTACTCTTTGTATGATAGCCATCAGTGATGGTCAATCATATACGACCACATATCTATTCCACAAGCTTCTCATGAAATGGTTATTCATACCATATAGATTAATGTACGTTTGCGCTATCCTGAGCCCTCATGCATAGCTTAGTTGGCCAGTCTTGATATGTCCGCGATCACCCTTTGCAGCCGGTGGATCTAAAACGGTGCCCGTTGGTATTTATATTCGTACTCCTACAGTTTCGGCCAAGCAGGCTTGTAGGCTTCCTGTATAGTTGTTCAGCATTCCATTCGGAATGTCATTTGGTAAACATCGAAGTCGGTGCCTCCACCAGAGGGCACCCGATAATCCTATGATTCAATCCCACTAGTGACACCTCTAACCGTGATCTTGCTCGGATGCCATTCGGCGAATCTGTCTTGCAATGCCATTCAGTAGATTATTTTGTACTTTGAGGGATCAGTTTTGGCGTCATTCAGAAGTACTTCGGTAAACATTAATGCCCTCATTTGGCATAGATCAAACTCGCTTGGTTTTCTCATCATCTGTGTGCTGCTCTTGCAGTCTCCCTGATCATCCTCCTGATGTTTGGTGCACTTGTAGGTATACTTGACATCAGCCCTGCGCTCAGTGCACTTAACATCTCCAATTGCTGGGTGTGCTCAGTGGGTTTCCTCCAGGTATGCTTTCCGTTCCTTCTCCAGGTGTGATTGCTGTCAGTTGTCTGGGTAGCAATATCATCGCTTTCTGGGCTCACCTTTCATTTCATCTGTAGATGCACTGTCCACTCTGCAAGTGATCTTTTCCAAGGTATTCTCATTGGCTAGTCTCCAGCCATGATTCTCTGCCGGCAAGTGTACTCCAAGGTGCTTCCTCTCAGCACTTCCGGTTTGGCAATTGCTTGCCATAGGGGTTGATTTTGATTCCAGTATGGTTATCCCCCTTGTGTATGTCATAGCTCTACAACAACCACTCCATACCTGCCGTTTATGTATGGATTGGCGAGACTGAGTTGGGATCTCATTCAGGATTGTACCATGGACATGCAGCTGCTTGATTCATTTGTAGGTGTGTTCGTCCTCACTTCTCTGGGTGCACTTTTCATTGTTGCTAGCGTGTTCTATTGGTGACTGCGGTCCAGGGTGCTTGGTTCCTGCACCTCCGGTACGGTAAGTGTTTGCATTAGAGGTTGTTGCGGATCTGATACTGTCATCCCTGTCTTTAGAAATTGTTGCGCCGCTGACAACTTATCTCATACGGCTTCAAGATGTGCCATATTGGTATTGTAGCTGAGTGTCTGGGGATCACTGCGCCTGAGGCGGGATGAGATTGAGGATTGTGCTCGGTTTTGTTACTTGGGCACATAGCTAGTATATTGAGTATCGTGGAACAGTGCTCTGACTCATGCTCTCGATAGTAGTCAGTATTGCACATAGTGGAACCATAACACTGCCTGTACATCGTGTATCTGCCTATCAGCACTTGATTTTAACTTCAAAGCTTGAAATCCAAGTCAGTGATTTTGCAAAGGGTATAACTTCGCATAACCTCAGTATTATCAGGTAGAAAGGGGACTGATTGTGATCTTTCTCCCATGATCCATCACCTGAGATCCATCTCCTGTCATCCACCTCAAGTCATCCACTTCTGGAGATCCATGCAGATTCAGTCACAATCTATCAGGTCACAATCCATCTGGCTGTTGCCATTCATTTCGACGATGTGCGTAATTGTGCTTATATGCGCCACATTCTGCTACTGCTCCTGTAGCTCTGTAAGCCCTGCAAAGGTCATCTTTACTAACATACATAATTTCTGTCTACCATTGACTCATCATTGCAGTCCCATAATCCACCTGGTGACATGATGTCAATCATAATAAATACCCACTCATTGATCTGTTCATATGTAGTGTTAGCAACGGTTCCGGACCATCACTTCGGGTCCGGGTCCGGGTCAGAACCGAACCGTTGCTGAATCGGCGGTCCAGGTTGTCAACACACCTAAACTGTCAATTTGGTTATGGTTCGATGCAAATCTCCCAACCTGTCTGGATTGGGCGGGTTGTCAGCGGGTCGCCCAGCGGGTCCATCTTTAGATTTATATAATGTTCTTGTTTTTGCAGTTGGATAATTGAACATTATTAAAATCAGGTATTTGACAGCCAATGATCTCTTTTTGGATGTTTTGCAATCCGCGACATTGATTATTCTGGAATACGTGTTTTGCCTTCTACCCGTTGCATTTTTGGCCAGAGAGGTAGTCAATTGTTCTGTTATGGGTGCACCTATGCGCAGAAAGCCTTGATTACCCAATATGCAAGATTGAATATTGTTGACGCTCCATTGACGCTCATTTCCAGGATGGGGCAGGGAGCCTGATACTATTATCATTGATTTGGAAGGCAGCCAATACTTCATTTATGAATGGCTGCAACCAAGCGGCACTTAGGTTACCCAAGATGCACAGCCAAAAATCGTTGACAGTCCGTTGAAGCTTATTTTCAGATGGGGGCAGTGATTGTGTCGTTTACTCTTTTGCCAAGAAAGGCCATCAGTATGCACAGTATGGATAGTTCTGACCACGTCCCCATTCAATTACCGTACTTACAAAACTGAAAATTGTTGACGCTCCGTTGACGCTCATTTTAATGTACGGTGAAATCAAGATCTGCTGCCATTAATAATTGCAATCTTAAATATTTGAACTTTGTGGATGCCTTTCAGCATGATTAGGACTTGGCTATATGGCAAAGCCGAGCCCAGTAATATTCCAGCAGTGGTCGCTCTCAGCCGGTTAAAATTTATATCTTATGCCAAATGAGGCATATTGCCTGCTACAGGTTTGTTTGTTAACGAATATTCTCTCGCAACTGGTCAACATTCTTCCATAATAATTCTCTAAACAAAATTCATCGTCAAACTACATAATGAACTTGGTGATAATACATTGACGCATTCTGTCCAACTTTTTCTTGATCCCCTTATTCCTCCTCGTTTCCATTATATTGACTGTCACTAACGCCTTTTCAACCTTGTTCTTTGATTGTCGTAGAGGCCAAATCAGTCCAGAAAGATTCGGTGCCGCACTCACATTCCACACCTCCAGAGTTTCTGAACCCTCACTGCGGTTGTCCAGTTCCATATCAGATTCATTGTCCGCCTCCCAGTCATCTTCGCTGTCGTTTGGATTATCCAAGTCCCCATTCCAGTTGAGCCAATTTTCAGTGTCTGAAATCCTTTCAGCTGAGCTATCCTCATCACTTTCGGCAGGATGGGAGTCGATTCATTTGATTCGGCGGATATTCAATACTGGAGTTCGTCCTCCAGGGAGGTCCTTTCCAGACAAAGCTGGTGGCACAGGTGATTTTTCCGACAATTTAAATGCAGCCGCACCATCATGATGAAAGTTTGACCAGGATGCTGTGACGATCTCTTTGGTATCTGAAATGTAACCTACGGCAGTCATCTGTTTGTTTTGAGCCCGAGATTCCTTCTGTGTAGCTCGTAGGGTTTGGCTACCCTGCCACATCTCCAAAATGTCGTGGACCTTGGCCATTCTGTGCAACTGCTTTTCCTCCGCCTCTCTCTTCATCTCCATGTCGTTATCAGTGCTGTCAAGATCCAACCATGTGTCATCGCCAGCCAGTAATCCGCTATTGGCTTGAGCAAACTGCCTTACTTCCACTGTTTCGCAAAGAGTCTCGCCAGTGGTTTTCGACTACCTCCACCCTATCACATCTCGCCCAAGGGAAAAACTGGCCTCCACTCCGACACCGTGAGGTATGATAAAGAATATGTCACATGCCACAGTGGAGAGATCGGCGTACTTTGAGTGTGTTTCTTCTTGCTGCCGCCACCGGTCGGTGATATCAGGTGAACAAAATGTACTACTAATCTCCATTGTGTCGGACTGGTAATCATTAAGATTCGGATTAATTTGCCCCCAGTTCTGTGGGAATTCAGCAGGTGGATTCAAATAGAGCCTTGCGGCTGTCAATAAACGTGCTGCACGATCGCTTTGTCCGGGTGTCATTCCGGCCACATTGGTAGGCATCAAGTATTCGTCGTCATCACTGGACAAATCGGATGGATCATAAGGAGATTGACCAGATCTACAAGCCATTTCGAAGGAGCTGAGATTGTTGTTCAGTGTGTTATCGGACATAATGACCGGCAACTGTTTATGTTTCGCGCAGTATTCATTCTCCACATACTTCAGAAATGGCTCCAGGTATTGAGAAGTATAAGAAGTCTCGTCCTCAGGATTGATATCCATGCCCTTGTCCCACATCCTGAACGACCGCAACTTCCGGAAAGGATCAAGGATATGTGCCGTAATGAGGAGCATACCAGTCGTTGGAGTGACTTCAGTATAATATTTAGAAAGCTTTTGCCGCGCACACTTCACAGCGAAGAATAAGTCTTCCTTCCATTGTGTCCTTTTCTTGGCCAAAGCTCGCATCACACCATCAATGTGATCAAACACGTCATTGTAGACAGTGATGATGTGACGCAGAGTAACGGTATGCCGTTTCGACATCCAAAGGGTCCAGTACCGGAATGGCCGTAAAACCTCCATCACATACTTGTCAATAGTCCACTCATCCTGAGTGGTGAAGAGCGGCCGGTAGTCGCTACACTTTGGGATTTTTAGCCACTCCCAGGTGAATGCACGCAATCGGTAGGCGCGCTCGAGCAACTTCAGTGTCGAGTTCCAACGTGTCTTCACATCCATAATGGGTAGTACTGTGATCTGGACTTGCGCTTTTTGACAGTCAATGAACTCGTTTCGACGTCCAGGTGTCAGCATAATCAATACCGCAAGCATTCTCTGCTATATGAAGGTCAGTTTTAGCACTTTCATAATATGTTGAAATACGTACTTTCTCAATTATCTTCGCTAAACCTGGTCTCATGGCCGACACCTTGTTGATTCTAGCATTTCCCTCTTTTCGAAGTCTTTGACTCTTCCCAATGTCTGTGC
>Ga0307512_10002999_pt1 | contig 20355 bp, 28 predicted proteins | sample 14_EM_MG_FD_200267 | JGI IMG/M metagenome (GOLD analysis project Ga0307512, IMG submission 200267) | Populus trichocarpa ectomycorrhiza microbial communities from riparian zone in the Pacific Northwest, United States - 14_EM | ecosystem: Host-associated > Plants > Roots > Unclassified | place... | reverse complement strand
CTCGTTCTCTTGTATAGCAAAGCAATAGTCCGACTTTGAAACATATTCTGATCTTTGTTCCTCGATACGCATTTCGAGTTCAGTCCTGCAACATCTATATCACCTGCGTCCGACCCCACCCGTTACAGTGCCAGTTATATGTGCATCCGTCAAGACTCACTTGACCAATTTTCAGGCGTTCGGCACGCCTGGCGTCTGTATCTCACAATTGGTAATGTTGGACAAGATATCCTCCAGACAGCTACAATGCGCGCCTGGATTCTCGTTGGACCAATCCATGTCCCCTGACAGGTGACAAAAACACTGTTGAAGTATGGCATAATGCTTTTGGAACTGCGCATTCAAAACTTCATCATCTTGACATCACTGGTCCCGGATTGAAATGGGAGTATGCAGATGGATTACAGCGACAATGTTACCCGCTTGAGTCGTCTTGGGTCGAGGATTGTCCCGAACAAGTCATGGTTGCTCAAGTCTCATATGGCTCTTGCCCAATGTTTGACATTCCAAAAGGGGCACTGATGGGGTATTCAACTATTCAACCACACAATGACTCAAGAGATCAGCATATTTACTGGCAGCTTCTGGAGGACAATAATATTGATGCTCTGAACACTCTAGGTGTCGGCCCAATCCGCCACCAGTTCTGGCAATACCCTCTCTGCAATGTCTATCGGCTTTCGCAGCCTGATGAATTGTATCAGCTGCTCTTGGGGTTAGTTAAAGACATATTGAACTGGCTGCTCAAATCGCTGAAAGCTAGAAATATCAAGGATCAATTTGACAATAGATTCACATCAGTGCAACAATATCCTAGCCTCCAGCACTTCGTTAAACCATTCGGTTGATTGAAAAGTGGTATCCGGCAACATAAAGAGATCTGGGGAATTATCAGAACACTGGCAGTGAATTGCGCTCCACTTCTTGTAAGCTGCAGAGATGATGGGATAGCTGCGGAAGAAGCAGCCTCCGATGATATATTTATGGGAACAGTGTGGGCATCATGTGAATTCTCTCTCCTTGTCAGCCAACAAATTCACTCGGATCTATCCCTTGAAGCACTAGACGATGCACTCAAGCAATTGTACCAGAATCAGGGTGATTTTCGAGAAAAGAAAATGTCCAAGTCAGCGAAGTCCAATGTAGATCACGAGTTGACAATGGGATCACATCAGTTATGCGAAGGAAACATGCAGACAATTCGTGCAGCAATGAAGGCACTTGTCTAGGGGGCTGCGAACGTTTCCACAATCAAATGGAGGCAATGTCAGGTGTGCCTCAATAGAGCCCGACAAGCGGTAACCACTTGGTCAGATGCTGATCATCAGAATGCAATACAGTTATTGGATTGTGGGATCCATCAGGTGACACCTGCTAAACGCAAGCTTATCGTTAAATTCTTCCACCGTGATGAGCGACAACTATTGCGGGAAGTCAGGTCTTAGGCAAGCGGTCCCAGAAGCATACTCAGCCAAGAACTTGCCCTAATGCAAGATGCCAGCGAAGACGAGGCTTACAGGAGGGTAAACATGACCCACGACCAGCAACTGGAATTACAAAACTGCTTATCCGATAATGAGACCGAAGCCAGAACCTGGAACATGGCTGGGACAGAGCGCATCATTGACCAGCTGGAGAGAGAGAACTATACCATCACATCTTGTGAACGGAAGCGGTTCAACAAGGAATTCTCCATCCGCTTGATCGAGTTTGAAATATAGTGGGAGACAGTCGGTATTCAGGCGCCCCTGAACACTATTGAAAAAAGTGCAATTCAATTCAGATATCCATGAATGCATCGTGTGAACCATATATCAGAATCAACATGGCGAATGGATCACGGTGACGATATTACCACAGATTTTTCTGAAGGCCTACATATCACCAACGTGAAAGAGGCATATGGATATAGCAGCAAAGTGAATTCCATTCGCCAGATGCTTAAGCATAATGACCGGTGTACTGGTCTGGACTATATGGAGGACACACTGTGGTATCTTGCACTCCAAGGCTGGTACAATGTTCACTCTGCAAATGTTGTCAACCCACTGTCTGCTACCAATTCATGGCGAAGTACACCCAGAGCCCATCTGGTACGTCTCCAAACAATACAGCAAGAGCCCTGTATCTGCCCTGGATTACAGCAGGTCTATCATTTGAGAGAAACAGATCTCTGCAGAGTGTGCCGAAGTATAAAATCAACCTCACTCAGAGAAGCATCAGAAGATTTCGGTATTCCCAATTTTTGATAACTCTTCCGCGCGCAAATTGAAGAGAACTGGCAACAAGAAGTTTGTGGACTCGTGCGCAGATTTGATCCGAATGTCCTCATAGACCGTATATTTATTAACCGCCCGAATGGGCTGTTGTATTACTGTCAACCATTTCACAACCCCACTTCTGTTGAGCGTCTGGGACTTGATTGCAAGGTAGAATATACCAATGCCAATCACGGGATCATGCCTGAAGCTCATAACATCTGGGTCCCGTATAAGCAATGTGAAGAGAATAACCTCGATAACATATTCCAAGGACCACTTCCTGCTTTTCTGGTATTATACTTCAGCTGGACTTCACCGAATCAGATCCTCCAATTTCAGGAACGCCAGCCAGCCGTGACAGCAATATTGACCATATCTACGAGCTGCAAGAAGACTCAACAATGGGAATGAAGTTCTCAAGCTCAAGAATACGCGGTGGTGATTCCAACAAGGTAAAAAGTTCTTCTTGGTTGGGCTGATTGAGTTGATGGGTTCATCCGGGTTGTCAAACAGACGAATATGATGCATAGTGTACCCGGTGGAGCAATAGCTGGACCGGTGCATTTGGTGCAGAAGCCTTCTGCATTGGGCGCCATCAAAAGCATATGACCTGTAAATAATCTTGTCGATTTAGATACCTACTGGACTCTATATTAATTAGAATAGAATGCCTGATTCAGGTGTGTAGCTGTGAGATAGTTTATTGAATTGTACTATTGATATAGACATTATATATTATCACTCCCGGAAAGTCTGGCTCCAGGTGCATCCAAATCCTCCTGGAGACGAGCGTGGTAGTCCCAGCAGCTCCGAATTTTTACCAACTTCAAGCCATGATTTTATAGCATTCTGAAGACGACTGCATACGCTTTACAATATCCTTGTATTCCGTTCCGCTACTTCTGATGCGTTGAGAAGCACCTGAAGGTACTCTCAGAGCACCGGAAATGCACATTGTTTTGTATTCAGCCTGTTTGGGAGCTTCTGGGAGCTTCAGGAAGGATCGTTGTGGCTGTTCACAATAGCTGAGTGATTGAGTCATGACTTCCGAAACATTTTACATTTTGCTGATAGACATGCTCAAACCGGAACCAGGTTCGAGCAGAAGTCGACAAAGTTAAATCCTATTTTATTCAACCTGCAAAGGACATCATTGGAGAGCTTTATAATCTCCACCGCTTCAATCCAATGCAGAGAGCATTTCGAATTCATTGATTCTCTTCTGGCAGACGATAAGTATGTTTTTCCTGAGGCAGAGTGGGTGGAAGGTGGTGTATGCAGTCCGAAACCAATGCACAGAGTGTCCAAAGCTTCTAATGAATGGCCTGCATCCACTTTACTTCCTGGCAGAAGCAATCCTGGAGAGTATGTACATCAAATTATATCATCGGGCGAAGAACCGCGGTAAGTATACTGATGGAATTTATAATTCCATGATTGATGCCAAGGACGGTCATATACCCTCACCACTGATCATGTTTACCAGTACTGTTTTGCGCCATGCTCTCTGGGAGTTGCAAAAGTACATAGCTGTTCCTCCGAAAGCTTCCAAGTCTACGCTGAAAGCGGACAGACCTCATCACTCGAACTACCTCAACAACAAGAAAGACGGTGGTAAGAATGCATCCTGGTGCGCTGCAACAGGTCGCAAGTGGTTAACCTTACCTGGCGTTGCAGACATGTTTACATTCTTGATGAATACCTGGAACACACTACGGGAGTGCTACGAACAGAGGGTGTATAAAAACACTCTTGCTACAATCAGGCGTCAGATCCAACAGCCGGTGAACCCGATGCCTGCCGAGGTCATCAGCACAGAAGCAGCGCGTGTTTCCCGTGCTATTCCAATTGACTGTTTGCGCTCCGAGGTGGTGCTTGAAGAACCTGTGATAGGAAGCACTGATCCAAATATACTGATAGACAACAAGTGTATGGATGACGAACTGCATTGTCGGAGCCCAGGGGGCGGCAAGAATTACGAACATGAATCTGACGAAATCCACGAGAGCAATAGCATCCCCACCACCATCTGGCAACGCTGTGCCGAAACTGAAGTCGAGAGGTTTGACCAGGGAACGACTGATGTCGATGGGTATAATGGCAACGATGGCGACGGTACGGATGCGGATGAGGAGGAAGATGCATCGCCAGCCGATGATGGATCAACACTGAATTTGGAGGACTGAGGGCATAGTACTAGAGAGTGTGAAGATAGGACAGTAGATATCAAACCTGTAAAATACAATAATGGCGAAGCAAATGCAACTGCAAGCAACGTATCCGAAGCGAAGACCAAATTGTAATATGTGGCCACATCTCAAAGTCAACCATATATGGGAGAGTGCAGCATCCAATAAATAGCAATTGTGGAGAGGTAAAATGTGGCACTAGGCTGGAGAATGGCATAATGAGCCCTAGGCAATATGTCAACGGCAACAGAGTGACTAGAGCCCCTGCGAAGTGTGTACCACACATGTCGTTCTGATAGTGCGTATACGTCACCACAGTCTGGATGCAAAGAACAGGAAGCGCAACACCAGGGCAGTGAGTGTCCACGGGGCAATGTGTAATGCAACCTGGTGCAAGAATAAGAGACATTGTATATTCGCCGCCAGGGGGTGAGTATGCAACACGACCTGTCGGTTTGGCGATGGTTCGCATTTGATTCACCATCAGTGGGCATGAGGTTCCGTCAGAGCCGTCGGGAACACCTGGGTGTTTATAACGGAAACTCGGGGTGTTGCTGATGACATAACGTAATCGTCAATCGATGTTGTCACTGTCACGCATAACCTAGGTATTGGCTGCGTTTATATGCAATAGAGAAAGTGACATGGTCACTGCCCCCATTCTCAAAATGAGCATCTACATAGTGTCAATTATCTTGGGCTGTGAATCTTGGGTAATCTTAGCGTTGACTCATTGCACACATCCATAAATACCCTATTGGCCACCATTAGATTCAAAAACAAAAGCAACATACTCCCTGCCCCATCCTGAAAATGACTGTCAATGGAGCGCCAATAATATTTTGTCCTGCAACTTGGGTAATCTAAGTGTCGCTTTGTGACTCTAAAACATATACAACATAATGGCAGACATTTTAAAGAAAACAGTACATGATATCATCGTTAACCTATCATGAAAATGAGTGTCAACTGAGTGAAACCAATTTCTAATCTTGACCATTAGGAAATCATGGCATTGCGCAGATATTTGACCTCATTACTGAACTATTGACCACTTTCATGTTTAAAAATACAAGCTATAAATGGAATAGCATGGATTCCGAAATGATTGATGCCGCACCCTGTGAAACATGCAACAAGGTATCACTTGATGTTGAATATGTGATTTCGGTAAGTTACTGTCATTCAACTGCAAAAACAAGAGCAATATATGAATGCACAGATGGACCCGCTCGACAACGCGCTGAGAAACCACCCAATCCAGATGGGTTGGGAGAATTGCATAGAACAGTGCCCAGATTGACGCTTGAAGTGTAGTGACGACCAGGTCCTCCAATTTGAAATCAATTTGGTTCCGACCTCGGCCTGCACCTGAAGCGAAGGTCCGGAACCATTGCCAACACTACTCCACTGCCATTGTATTCAGGGGATATTTGATGCATGTGATGAACATTGATCGATGACCTGAGATACCAGTTGTGCATCTGCAATTGATGAACCAACCACTGCATGAGGCATTTGAGCTACCTGCCACCCAGCAGTTCTCGATTGAAGTTGTGAGTGTCCAAGTGGTGAGAATTGAAGTGGTGAGCATTGAAGTGGTGAGCGTTGAAGTGATGACCATGGAAGTGGTGAGCGTTGAAGTGGTGAGAGTTGAAGTAGTCTCGGTTGATACTTTCACTGTAGTATCGGCAGCCTTAGGACGATCTCCGCATTGGATGCTCAAGCAATTCTCAGTGATTGGCCCTCTCCATTGGCAAAAAGCCACTTCCAGCAATCCTACTCTTTCGAATTATCAATATTATCTCCCTTATCACTTTTTGCACCGTTGCTGCCTTAATCGCCTTCACTGCCTTTGCCACCATTATTTGCAATGAGCAGAGCTTCTGGAGGGAGCCTTTTCTCTTTAGTGATTGTACTGACCATGTCGAAAAGCTACGTGATGATCGCATTGGGCCTACCCGTCATTGCGGTACATATGTCCTTTATGATCCCTTGGGATACTGACCACTTGTCGTTCCTCGAGATCCCATAATGGAGGTAGATGATGTGCTCCTGCTAACTCATCTTGGCATTAGTCTTCGTATTCGGGTTGGTGGCAGTGATGGCAGCTTCTGTTGCAGCTGCGGATAATGTTTTTGGTCCTATGCGGAGATTGTAATCTTCGATGTTCCAATAGTTCGGGGAAGCATTGTTGTCGGCATCTCCACAGTCCTGTGGCGTGATACGCCAATGGTCTTCCTTGATCTCAGAGATGTCGTACTTCGATGTTGCCCTGCAGGGTGATTCAACAGTTTCAAAAATCGTCTTCGCCTCATTGGGAACCGTGTATTCCCCTAGGATCCTGTGCTCTGTGCCCAACAGGCTTGTCCATGTGGAAACCCCATGGTTATTCATGCAGTCTTTGACGATGGCCTCCTCTGTGGCAGTTCTGTTTGCCGATGGCTCTTCTGGCTTGTCATCCTAGTCTTTCCCAATATCATACACTAGGTTCTGCTTGAGATGTAGGGCCATCTTGTTTGCTCATTGTGCATAGTTTGTAGGGTTGAACTTGTTGATGGTGATCATGGTTGAACTGATCTGCCATAATTGTATAGCAAAATTGCCAGTGGTCATAGTCTCTCAGACTGTCCTGGAGACATCCGGCATATGCTGTCTAAAATTTGGCCGCATTTGCACAATGTAAACCGGTCTGGAAGGGACACGCAATGATCCCAGATACTCCGGTCGACCTCAGCAGTGCTCCCAATTGCCTCCAGACGCTTCCAAACTCTCCAGGAGCTAAGTAATGTTCTCTCAGACTCTGCAAAAGCATTTTCAGGTGCTCCTGAAAGCACCTGCTGTAATGCAGGTGCATTCAGGATGCTATGAGATTTGTCTAATAGGATAGTCAAATTTTGGACTGGCTGAGACCTCTGTGCAGGTCTGTGGGAGACTTCGAGAGCAGCTGAGACCTCTGTGCAGCGCTGTGGGAGACTTGGTGTTGCATTCTCACAGTAGTAGTTCTTAGCATTCCATAACCACCAGGCATTTCATCTCTCATATGTCTTTGTTACAGTCTCAAGATTCGCTACTTCATAATGTACTATGGATTTTCTAGGTCTCTCAATTTCTATACATACGGCGCTCAAGCATGATTGGAGGAGCACCTGGAGACGCCAATTCTGTGAACTGATACATGCACATGGAGGCCTTTGCAACGGGAATATGCGTTGCTCACCACTGCTGCCATTCAGTTTGGCCGGGGGAAGTTGGCGTGGGCATACTGAGATAGCTACATGATGGAGATGAACAGGGGACATAGAGAGATACAGGTATAGCGAAGATGGACTCAGCGACAGGGATCAAATATTTTGGTGACTCCAGGGAAGATAGACATCATCCCATTATACGAAATACACACCCTATACATCCCAGGTCTTGGTCCCGTGCATGCTTGCGGAGCTGTCATCAATCCATACAATTTGTGTAGTTGTTCATGCACTCTTGCAAGCCTTCATGGATGTACACAAGTTGTGTGGTTCCTCAAGGCCGGGTACCCCTGAATATCTACTCACCCTCTTTCCATGCTCCTTGAGCCAGAAGCGCTCATTCGCAAGAATTGCCAACTGATGACATACGAGGTATGGCGGAGTGATGACAATGAGCTTTCTGCCTTCAAGTTATACCCATTCACCACAGCGTAATCAAGCAAGGTTGTAGAAGATCTTGTAGGGCATGATTGTGCAATGTTGGAGGCCGTGATTGAGTGGGAATGGAAATACACTTGGAGACCATAATCGAGTGAAGTTAGAGATTTACCCCATGGCCGTGATTGAGTGAGTTTGATGATGCACATGAAGGCCATGATTGTGCGAACTTGGAGGCCATGATCAAGCGAGTTTGGAGATACAGTTGGAGGCCATGATGGAGTGAATTTACAGATGCACTCTAACTCTGCCATAGAGCGAGTGTGGAGATACTTATGGAGGCCATGATCAACCGAGATACGAGAAGTATTTTGAGGCGGTCCATCTGGCGGCAGTAGATTGTGAGTGAGTTGCCACTGGAGCTGAGACTCTATTCATTGGTTAACTAGTAATTGTAGGAATATAGAGAGTTGAGTACAACAAGGTCTGCCAAGAGATGAGAGACTGGCTCACAGCTGGAGACAGTTGATCATGGGATGATGCAGTACTCGGTGTATGCTGTACTGGATGTATGCAGTACCCAGTGTCAACTGATGATCGTCGAATGGTGAGATAGAGAGGGATAACCTAACTTCATGTGCTAAGGTGTTGGTAGAGCTAAGGACGAGAAAGAGAGATTTGGAAGGTGATGGGGGAAATGGTTGTGCGAAACTTGAAGATAAAATAATTTCGTGTGCAAGGCAATTTATCCATCTCTGATATAGCAGTTTCAAGTCAAAATCCAGAGGATAATAACACTGATATGAGGTCTTACAAAGCTAATCAGGCAAGTTGTTCCCCTGGTATCTCATATCCGCTGGTATCTTCCATATGATTCCCTTCTTCATCCCGCATCTCCCTTTCTTGTCCACAACTCTATCATCACTGCAGAACACAAAGTAAATTCATCCCTCTTGATCTCTCCATGACATGATCATGAGGTAATACCGAGTACCGCATACACCGAGGACAACATATACCGAGTACAGCATACACTGAAAACAGCATACACCAAGTACATCATACACCAGGTACAGCATACACCTAGTACAGCATACACCGAGTGCAACATCCACCGAGTATAGCATACAGCGGGTACAGCATACACCCATGATGGTCAGTTTTCCCGTCCTTGTCGCAAGTACAAGTTGACCCCTGAATGTAGCTTCAGCATCCGGCGTGCCTCCCTACAAGATCTTCCGCCACCAGCCAGCTCTCTGTCAGTGCCAAAATGTAATGTCACTTCATCACATTTCCACAGTTGCTAGTTAACTAACTTATTAATAGAGTCTCCGCACACAACGTGCCTCCCATCGACCACCTCCAAGTTCTCCTCCACTCTGGCCAGATCACTGCCTCCATGTGCATCTTCACACTCACTCAATCAAGTCCTCCAAGTGCATCTCCACACTCACTCGGTCAACAACCCCAAGTGTACCACGACATTCCATCAATCGTGGCCTCCAAGTACATCTCCAAACTCAGTTGATTGGGGCCTCCAAGTGCATCTCCAAACTTGCTCGATCATGGCCTCCAAGTGAGTCTCTGAACTTCCTCAATCACAGCCTGGAGGTGTATTTCTAAGTTCACTTGATCATGGCATTCAAGTATATAACAAACCTTGCTTGATCATAGGCTGCATGTGCACACGATCATGGCCTCCAGGGGCATCTCCAATGTCGCTCGATCATAGCCTGCACATCAGCAAAATGTAAAATGGTTCGGACGTCATAACTCAATGACTCCGCTATTCTGAAATGCCACACCAATCCTTCCAGAAGCTTCCAGAAGCTCTCAAACAGGCTGAATACAAGACGATGTGCTTCTCCGGTGCTCTGAGAGTACCTTCAAATACTTTTCAATGCTTCTGAAGTAGCGGAACAGGATACAAGGATGTTCTAAAGAGTATGATGTCGTCTTCATCATGCTATAGAATCATGGCTTGAAGTTGGTAAAAATTCGGAGATGCTGCAATTACGACACTCGTCTCCATGAAGATTGGGATGCACCTGGAGCCAGACTTTCCGGGAGTGGTAATATATCGTGTCGATATCGAATAGTAGAATTCAATAAACTATCCCACAGCTACACACCTGAATCAGTCATTCTATACTAATTGATATACAGTCCAGTAAGTATCTAAATCGACATGATTATTTACAAGCCATGGGCTATCGATGCCGCCCGATGCAGAAGTCTCCCACACCAAATGTGCCCGTCCAGCTATTGCTCCAACTGGTACAATATGCATTGAATTCGTCGGTTTGACAACCCAGATGAACCCATCAACTCAATCAGCCCAACCATGGAGATCTTTGTACCTCGTTGGAATCACCACTGCGTGTTCTTGAGCTTGAGGACGTAATACCCATTGTTGAGTCTTCTTGCACCTCTCAGAAAATGTTGATATTGCTTTCCTTGCTGGCAGGCGCACCTGAAAGTAGAGGATCTGATTCGGTGGAGTCCAGCTGAAGTATAATGCCGGAAGAGAAGGCATTGGTCCCTGGATGGTGTTCCTGAGGTCATTCTGTTCACTTTGCGTATACTGGACCCAGATGTTATGAGCTTCAGGCATGATCCCTTGGTTGGTGTTGGTGTATTCTACTTTGCAATGAAGTCCCAGATGCTCAACAGAAGTGGGGTTGTGAAAGGGTTGACGGTAATACAGCAGCCTATTCTGGAGTGGACTGAATATACCATCTATGAGGACATTCTGATCATGTCCGAGCACAAGTCCACAACCTTCCCATCCCCAGTCCTCTGCAATTTGTGTGCGGAATAGTTGTCCCAAGTTGGCATTCCGAAATCTTCTGATGCTTCTCTGTGTGAAGTTAATTTGATACTTCGGCACACTCTGCGGGCATGCGTTTGTCTCAAATGCTATTCCTGCTATGATATGGGGCATATAAAAGGCTCGTGCTGGATTGTTTGGAGAGGTGAAAGATGGGCTCTGCATGGACTCCACCGTTTATCGGTAGCGGACAGTAGGTTGAAAACACTTGCAGAGGCAACACTGTCACTGCCTTGGAGTGCAAGATATGACAGTGTGTTCTCCATATAGGCAAGACCGCTACACCGGTCATTATGCTTCAGCATCTGTCGAATGGAATTGACTTTGTTGCTAGATCCATATGCCTCTTTCACATTGGCGATATGTAGCAGTTCAGAGATATCAGTGGTTAAATTGTCACCGGAACCCATTCAGTGAATTGACTCTAATATATGGCTCACAAGATGCATCTTTAGATATCCGAATAATATTTCGAGTTGTTCAATGGTTCGCTGGAGCGCCTGAATCCCGATTGTCTCCCACGATGCTTCAAACTCGATCAAGTGGATGGAGCATTCCTTCTTGATCCGCTTCTGTTCATTCAATGTGATACCATAAATCACTCTCTCCAGCTGGTTAGTGATGCGCTTCATCTCATCCATGTGCCAGGTCGTGGCTTCTGTCTCAGCAGGGGATACGCCCATCCGGAATTGCAGTCACTTGTCGGCGGTCGTGTGTGCCGCCACATAAGCCTTGGCTTTGGCGGCAGTTTCTATTAGGGCAAGTTCTTCGGCGAATATGCCTCTGGGACAGGTTGCCTTAGTCCTGACATCCTGCAAAAGTTGTCGCTGATGAGGTCGGAATAATTTATCGAAAAGCTTGTGTGTAGCAGGTGTCACCTGATGGATTCCGCGCTCTGATCGCTCTGTTGCCTTTTGACAATCAGTATCTGATCAAGTGGTTGCCGCTTGTCGGGCTCTATTCAGACGCACCTGAAATTGCCTACGTTTTGTTGGGGAAACCTTCCCAGCCCCATCCACAAGGGCCTCCATTGAAGCAAAAATCTTATGAATCTTTTGTTTGCGTAACTGATTGGATTCCGTTGCCAACAGGTTATCTACATTGCCCGTCTGCAGACTTCGACATTTTCTGTCCTCGAAAAATACTGTTCTTCTGGTAAAATCGCTTGTGTGCATTGTCTAGTGCTTTGAGGGATAGATCTGAGTGATTTTGTTGGCTGACAAGTGGCGTGAATTCACATAATGCCTGCACTGCTCCCATAATGATTTCATGGAAGGCTGTTTATGACACAGTTTTCCAGTCATCTTTGGAGCAGATAAGAAGTGAAGCACAATTCACTGCCAGTGTTCTGATCATTCCTCAGATCTCTTTAATTTGCCAGTTGCCGCTTTTCAATGAATCGCATGGTGTAGCGATGTGCTGGAGGCCGGGAGATCGTGTCACCTATGTGAATCTATTGTCAAATTGATCCTTGACATTTCTAGCTTTGAGGTATTTGAGCAGCCAGTTCAATAAGTCTTTATCGAACCACAAGAGCAGCTGATGCAATGTATCAGGCTGCTAAAGCTGATCGACATTGCAGAGAGGGATTTTCCAGAACTGGTTGCGGATTGGGCCGACACCCAGAGTGTGCAGAGCATCAATAATATTGTCCTCCAGCAGCTCCGAGTAAATATGCTGATCTCTGGAGTTATCGAGTGGTTGAAAAATTGAATGCCCCTTCGGTGCCCCTTTAGGAATATCACAACTTGGGCAAGAGCCATAGGCAACTTGAGCAGCCATGCCTTGATTGGGATGATCGCTGACCCAAGCAGCGAAATGAGGGTGACATTGTCGCTGGAATCCATCTGCACAATCCCTTTTCAAGCTGGGACCAGTGATGTCAAAATGCCTGAGTTGAGACAGCCCAGGTCCAACTGTGTTTTGCCATGCTTCGACAATGTTTTTGGCACCTTCCGGGGGACATGGAATCAGTCCCAGGAGAATCGTGCCACGCGGTTTAGGTGTCCGGTGGATATGTTTTCGATTATTACCAATCGTTAAATTCAGTCGCCAGGCGTGCTGATCACCCGAAAAATTGGTCAAGCGAATCTTGTGGGATGCACATATGACTGGCACAATCGTCGCTCTGGCGGAAAGCGGATCTTGAGCATCCCACCACCAATTGCTCATGTTCATCTCGCTGTAGATTCAACCGCCATCAGAGTCAGATAGGCGCACCAGTTCAAAATCAAGGTGTAACTGAAACGGGAGCTGTGCTAGGTGGAACTGGATACATTCGAAAATATCCCTGTAGTATAATGTTCCAAAGATATGTGAGTCATCATCAATCAAATTACCATCGCCGAGCCCGAAATCATGTTGAGTGAGGCGCTTTTGCAGGGCACCTGCTGATTGGAATGTTTAGATTGAGAAGTAGTCCAGTGCAAGCCTGTAATGGCTTACGCCTGCGTATGGACTCGTATGAAGGTATATTAGTAGATATGATTGCAAATGTGGATGTCAATGTTGTAGAGCTGTACAATGGTAGTTAAGGTAAGATTATCGCTAAAGGTCTAAGGCTCGTGGCAAGCCGACAATATCAAGCTGGTGTTACCCGGCCCTGGACACGTAACATGCAGCCATGCCGGTACATGATCCCCGTCTTTCGGTACAGACCTCCTGGGCTGTATAATTCCGTACAAGAGTAGCAATGGAAACAATCAAATAACTATTCAACCTACGCGAACGTACGAACCCAGCAGTCCCACAACTTATCAGTGCCATACGGTAGCCATTCGACGGATCTGGCGAATGTGGAAACTCCACCTCCACTTGACTTATTTCCGGAGGTGGTAAAAACCCGTGCCGACGCGATTTCTACTAGGCCTAGATCCACAGAAGTAACCAATTAACGAAGCAAAGGAGTACAGAGAAGAGAAGAGAAAAAAAGTACCATCCAAAGTAACACCGTCCTCCATATCTTCACTTCCAGACTGTCCGGCATCCGACCATTCAACCTCTCATTTGTAACTTGTACCAAGTGTCGGTCATCGTCAGAATTAGACACAGCAATCGCGGTGAAATCCCCAATCATATTATTAATCTTGACTTGACTCGGCGGCGTCGATGGTGGCTTCCGCTCGCTGCTCATTATCACCATGGCAGTGGTATATCTCACTTGAACGCATCCCAGTAATCGGTCATACTCACTATACATTCAACTGTACAAGCACTCGAACTATCCCAATTCCTTGTGAACAACCACAAGCGCGCAGCCCATCAGCGATCATTGTGGCTGGTTTGGAAGTTCTGGGCATGGATTGTTGCTTCTGCTCTCGGTATCATTGCCGTCATATGACATCGTATCCATCTTGTAAGCTTCTCATGAGATGGTCATTCATACAATATATATTCAGGCGCGTTTGCGCACTCCCGGGCCCTCGTGCATAGACGGTGCCCGTCAGTAGTGATATTCATCCTCCTTCAGGATCAGCCAAGCAGGCTTATAGGCCTCCAGTATGGTCGTTCGGCATTCATTTCAGTAAGCTGATTGCTAAACATCCCAGTCGGTGCCTTCAGTAGAGGGCTCCCGATAATTCTCTCATTCAATCCCAATTCGACGTCATTCAGCAATGATCGTGGTCACTATGCTCAGGCACCATCTCTTGGTAGTTATCTCAACTGTCCCTCATGGTGCCATTCGGTGACTGTCTCTCGCGATGCCGTTTAATGACTGTTACTCGCGATGCTGTTTGGAAGATTTTGTGATATGTTCGGCGATAATGTTCGGTCGCGTACGGAACTGCGTCAGTAGACATAAGTGCACTCGTTCGGCATAGTTCAAACTCGCTTGATCATCTCATCATCTCTCCGGTGCTCTCGCGGTCACAGTGATCATCCTCCAAGTCGGTGCACTTGCAGGTACACTTGACATCCTCACTGTGTTTGGTGCACTTATCATCTCCAATTGCTCGCCGGCATTCCTCCAGGTTTGCTTTCCGCTTCTTCGCCAGGTGTGCTCGCTGTCGCTTGACTGGGTATCCACATTGTCGTTTTGTTTGTTGACTGCTGGTCATCTGTTCCAAGGTACGCTTGTTGACTGATCTCCAGCTGCTATTCTCTGCCGGTAAGAGCGCTCCCAGGTGCTTCCTCGCAGCACTTCCGGTATAGTCTCTCAGCACTTCCCGTACAGTGATTGTGTGCAACAGGTGTTTGTATTGAATCTGGTACAGTCATCCCACTTAGGTACATCATAGCTCTGCAGACAACTAATCCGATACAGCTGCTTCGGGTGCCATATTGGTCAGTTAGCCTCGAATCTGAAGTTGATTTTCCAGTAGCGGCTGTGTATCTCGGCATGGTCGAGACCGAGTTGGGATTGCCGAGACTGAAACTGGGACATGCTGCACTTCCGGTATGGAAATCTTTCGTGGTAGGGGTTGTTGCAATTCCGGCACTGTCATGCGTCTCTTCAATGATCAATGCTCCGCCAAAGTTCAATCTCGTAGGGCTTCGTGATGTGCGGTGTTGGCATTGTAGCTGTGGGACTCGACGTCACCGAAGGTAAGTTGAGATTTTATTCGGCGTTGTAACCCGGGTGTGTCGTCGCTGGAACCATATCGCCGGCCGTACATTATGTATCTGCATATCTGCGCTCGATTGTAACTTCCAGGCTTGAAATCAATGTCAGTCATTTCGAGATGGGTATAACATCGCATAACCTCCATATCTTCATACAAGGGAAGGAGATTGATTGTCATCCGTCTCCTGTGATCCGTCTCCTGAGATCAATCTCCTGTCAGCCGCCTCAGATCATCCACCTCCAGTAATCCATCCATATCCAGTCCCGATCCAGATCCGGCCACAATCCATATCCGGACGGGATCCATCTCATATCATCCATCCCCGGCTGCAATCCCACTCCCGTTGTGATCCCACTCTGGCTGTGATCCATCTGGATTCGGCGATTTGTTTCCACCCTGTGAGTTATAGCACTCATATGGGCCAAATTCCGTGTCTGCTCCTGTATCTCTGTAAGCCCTCTAAAGGTCATCTTTGCTAACCCCCAAAATGTCCGCTCTCCGTTGACTCTTCATTGCAGTCCTATAATGCATCCGGTGAGATATCGTCCATCATAAGAAAATACCCACCCATCGTTCTGTCCATATGGCATGGGATCTTTAGGTCCAAATCCACGATCCGGCTTCGTGAGCACATGATTCTATTCCACTCAACTGCGTGATTACCGCTCGACTCAACTCAACTGAAAACTCTGTTCAACTACACTCCGCTCAATTGTAATTCTCCCATATGGTAAGTTGTACCCAGGCTCCAAATCGATCGCAAGGTCAAGTGACCGATGCGGAGGGATTGTCTTCGCCTTGGCATTACTGAAAACCTCCACAACATCTCCGCATATTGCTGGGACAAGGATATGTCCTCCCTAGTCTGTAGGCACCATTTTTGTTGTTGTGCTGGTTCCATTTGCAAACGGGGGTTCTGAATTCGAACAAGATATGAAGAGGTATGAAGGACTCTCCAGGAGCCCGGATTTCAAACTGTTCGCCTCGAGAGGGCCAAACCCCACCGTCCAGTACTCGTCTCATGTCTCGGCATGCCGGTAGCAGTCATTCAAGGTCCGCATTGTTGGTACACTCCTCGGCCTCAACTATCGCCAGTGCTCCCTCCTCGCCGGTCCAGCGCCTGGGGCCTATCTCACTCACCATCAGTGATGCCTTGCAAGGTCGCTCCCAGCAGCCCCTATGAACTCCCACTCTTAGGAAGAGCCTCCAAATGACCTCCTCACTGGCCAGTAGATTGTCAAAGGCATTGGTTCCCAGTATCTGAATATCTGGAACACCGCCGCCGCCTTCGGAGTACGCCTCCTCCCTACCCGAGATCCAGGTTCATTCCTGGGGCATACCTGATGGCCTGCGCGGTCCACTGCCACCTCGTCCGCTCACCCTGGGGTTGCAGATCCAAAAGTCGAATGCTTTTGCAAGTCGATGCTGATTCTCCGGCTCACACAGTGCATCCACCGCAGCTGCCACCAATCGTAAAATAAGCTCACTCAGCGAATCAGGTACTTGTCACACCCAATTGGAACTGTCTGACAACAAAATAACCGTCCATTCCCACCTGGGGATACGACTCATCAATTGAACCTCTTTGCCCTTCAAATACATGCGGAATCCGCTGGTCTCCTGAGAGTGCCCAGACGGTCCATCATCCGGTAGCCGCGTGGATCCTGAGAATCCTGGCCACACATGATCATCATCTGCATTGGGTTCGTAAAAAACCCCCTTCGTATGCCATCGGATGGGCACATATCTCTATTCACTCGTTGGCGTACGGTTGATGAAATTGAATAGAGTACGCGGAGACGGTTCCCTCTTGTCACAACGATCCAATTCAGTCGTCCAATCAGTCCAACTGTCGATAATAATTGCGAATTGTATTTGCTAGCCACGTTAGAACATTCATGGTTTTTTTACCTCCCTTACGGAGATGCCACACGATCTGCGATTGCTCCTCCACTACCTTGAACTCTGCTCATCAACAGACGAAAGATATCGTTATTCATAGTTGTTTAATTGCATAGCCGCTGCTAGCACTCCTCACAGCATCTGTAACGTGGATGACTCCATCGAGCAGTGAAGGAGGTGATCGCGATTGCAACTGCCGTCGGGGGATGTGGATCAACGTGAATCACGCGCATTGTGTAAACCTGCCCTGATTCTCCATACATGCACTTGCTCGAGGGAAGTGAACAATTATCGTCAATTGACTATCATCAACAGTTAACTGAAGTAAGACCGGCTTTGGCATTACCGCTGTCGCAACTCTCCGTGGCGTATGGGCTCTTGCATCGTCCTTGTACTCATCAATTGACTAAATTGGAAGGTAACTTATCCGACCTCATCTATCCAGCAATCAATAGCCTTCACGTTTTTGTATGAATTGATTGCAGTTGACTTTGACTAACTTGGTTGCTAATGCGTCTCCTTGCTCATTTGCCTCCGGAATCAACTCCAATTGTCTCTACAATTGTTAACCTCAATTGGGTGTACATATCACGCCTCTTGCATGTGGACTCTGTCGCTGTCTAATGCGGACGATTTCTTGTTCTTTGGTGTCATGATGCGTCTCTGGCTGATTGGCCTTTGCAATCCGCACGAAATCGTCTCTGTTACCATTAACCTCAATTCAATGGACACAGCAAGACACTTCGTTGATGCAATCAGTCCTCTCGAAGCTGTATTATATCTCGGGCGACCATTGCGTGTCGTAACAGGTCAGAAAGGGGTAATATATGAAATCCCGTCGGCGAAACTTATCTGATTTCGAAGGGCAACAAAAGTGTAAAGGCATACGCCCGGGTAGGGCCTCGTATGAAGGTATATGAGCTGATACGGTTGCAAACGTGGCTGTCAATATTGTAGAGTAGTATAAAGATGATTAAGTGAAGATTATCGCTGGTGATCTAAGGATCATGGCGAGCTGACAATATACAGCGGGTGTTACCCGGCCCCGGACACGTAACCTGCAGCCGTGCCATTACGACACCTCAGATGTCGATCTATCCAAGTTTTCGTTTGCTTGCTAGATATCTGAGCCTGTTGAAAGTCGTGTGGTGACCGAAATGGATGCCATAGATTCCATTGTTCTGAGTATTTGCAATGCTTGTTGTACAATCCAGTTGCTTTACCATACACTTTCCCCCCTGCATTGTCCACTCCAACTACCTGCCTCTGAGCCTTTGTGTTTGTTGAATCAGGGGTACAGATGGGATCAGGTTGCTGAGGGTCTATAGGTTGTCCGTTGGGAGAATCTTCAGGTGGTGGTGCACCCGGTATGTTGTCTATCAGTAGATAAATGATTGACATCTTGTTGATGGCCACTCAGGTGCACCTACTGTATTCAAACCATGATGGCACAGGGTGATCCCAGCTGGCAGGTAGTACAATTCCATCAGGTAATAGCCCATCATTCATCGTTATTCGGTGTTATTGCTGATACTGAGCTTCCAGTTGGTTCTTGTTGCATAATGTCTCTTTGCAGATAGAGCATTTAACATGTTTCTGGCGAGTGTTGCCCCTATTTGTGAAACACTCAGTGTTCTGACGAATCTCGATGATGCTTTAGGGGGTATGGTTTGTTGCTGGATATGAGCGACAAGGATATTTGTTTGAAAGCGAGCTAACTCAGGTCAGCATATCCCTTTCAGAGCCACATCACACCCCACCAAATGTAGAGGAGGGGTAAAACAAAGTCACCTTACAATCAGTTTTTTTCGCAAACTAGGATAATATCTATCAAATCCTGCACAATAATGCTGCACATTATCAACTGTATATAGTTAGCACGGAAAGTTTCTTTCATTATCACTGCAATCAAGTCTTAATACTGTTCATCAGGTGCTACTACACTCGGCCTTGTCCAATAGTACATCATTGGGGCATTGTGCAGATCATCTCTACGCTCGAGCCTCAAGCAGCGGATAACATCAGCTTAATACAAATACTAGGTGAGTTTGCTAGCTGGCTGTATGCCCGCTCAAGGATCATCGAGAACTGATATGCTGGTAGGATGTTTTCCTCAGTAATGATCTATGACGGGTTGGTGGATCCTGAGGAGGCAACGAAGTTTACACAAGGAGCTCAAAAGGAAGCAATCACTGTCGCTGCTCGACAAAGAAGGCTTCATATTGAATGCAGTCCAGGTCATACACACCCATTTTGAGTGTCCATTGCCTAGTCGTGCTAACCTTGCAACCGGATATAGATCATGTTGGGTTCCTGGAGATATCATGTCATATTCCTTCAATGACCTTTACAGTCAGGAATTGGACAAAGGTGAGCTTCAATCCATAATCCTAGTACACGAATTCGAGCCTATTACAATGATAGGTGTGATGTGTGATTATGAATTCTTTTTCTCTGCGAGGTTTCATGGAATCAAAGGTGAAGTGAAACACTACAGTTCGTGACCAATAAGATGAATATATGAGGCCATCATTCCGCCGAAGGTCACTGCTACCTTCAATATTCTCAACGATTCTCAGCTGCATGTGAAATAACCAATTGAATTGATAATGGATTTCAAACCATCTTCTGTTTATATACGATGTCCACAAACGGATCTGTGCTGCAGACAACCATTATGGCTCCGACAGGTGGGCTGTTTGGCTCACAACTAGTGTTAACACCGGTTCCAGTTTTGGACCCGGCCGGTTTTATAGGTCTGCATGGCAACGGCCTTACCCCATCAAAAATCGACGATTTTTTATGCGCACCATCTCATTATGGCTACAAATATTAATCAGAGAGTTTAGTGTTTGGTACATGAAATATGTAGCTTCGTAGGGCGCATCTTTTGGCCATCTCCAATTTTCGATATCTTCAAATCTCAGCAAGCAGTGGCCCAAAAACCTCGTTTTTGGGCCGAAAATGGCATTAATTTCA
>Ga0307512_10002998_pt1 | contig 20362 bp, 19 predicted proteins | sample 14_EM_MG_FD_200267 | JGI IMG/M metagenome (GOLD analysis project Ga0307512, IMG submission 200267) | Populus trichocarpa ectomycorrhiza microbial communities from riparian zone in the Pacific Northwest, United States - 14_EM | ecosystem: Host-associated > Plants > Roots > Unclassified | place... | reverse complement strand
TACGCTCTCAAGTAAGCTCTCAAGACGCTCTCAAGCACACTCCCGGGCACGCTCTCAAATGCACTCCCAATTGCACTTGATGACACTCCCAGCCTGCTTGACTGTACGCTCCCAAGTCAGCTCTCAAGACACTCCCAAAAACACCTCCGAGTACGCACTCAAGTACACCTCCGAGTCGCTCTCAAGTACACTCCCGAGTACGCTCTCAAGTACACTCCTAATTGCACTCGATGACACTCCCAGCCTACTTGGCTCTACGCTCCCAAATACACTCTCCAGAGGCAAGACACTCCCAATCTTACTTGACTATATGCTCCCATGTATGCTCCTGTGTGCTCGGTCCAGAGACTCGCTGAGTTGCACGCGCCAGGCACCGGGAGGCGTGAGGCGGGTGGCGGGTGGCGGGCGGCTGGCGGCGTATGGTGGCCGAAATCATGACGTCGGTCGATATCATAGTCTGAACCTTATCTTTAGCGCGCCCACCGCGACCAGATCTCACGGTCCCTCACGGTCATGGTGTTGACAATTGCAGCCTTTGATTCTGCAGGAAAGGTAGACAATTGGATCTTGGGGAGAGCAGATCTCCGACTCAGATTTTCCAGTGGAATCTGCTGCTCGCTTCCCACCGATTGTCAGCGTATGTGTGCTCATTCGGCCCGGGGCTGATGGTGATGGTGATGATGGCGATGGTGATGATGGCGATGGTGATGGTGTCGGTGATGGTGATCATAGTACCAGAAGCACTTAGACAAGTAGGTTGGCTACGTAGACGTTAGCATCCAAGCTTCCACAGAGTTAGACCCTTCTAGTAGCCAAAGCTTCCAGACTTAGAGCCTTCTATTAGCCAAAGCTTCTACAAACTCAGAGTTTTCCATCGGCCAAAAGCTTCCCGTGGAAAACTCTACTCCTCCCGATGCGAGGATCTCTCTAGAAGGCTCTCAAGCAGGCTTTCGAAGAGGCTTTCAAGCAGGCTCTCAAGCAGGCTCTCAACCGCACTCTCAGCAATAGTGTACCGTACCGGTATAGCAGCAAAGACTGCAGGCAGTGAAGACTGGTATAGGTCCATCTCCGGCCGCCAGCCGTATATAGTTCCATAGGCCCACGCGCACATCTCTATGAATCAACTATAGATGACTATAGGCTGCGCGTCGCGCAGGGGTTCACGGGAAGCTTGCTATGACCTGCGCGTAGCGCAGTCTATAGTCGATTTGCACTTTTGCCGATGCACCTGGACCATTATCAACCAGGTGTTGAAATCTTCAGCTTGTATTCCGTCAAACTGTTTGGGTTCCATAATTTTAATCGGCGTGGCATGATGTAGGTCCTGTTCACGTCGTGATCATGAGCTCACCCGATGATAATTATTATTGTTCCCATGATCGGATGGTGGATTTGATCCTGGAGGTGGATGGTCTCCTGCAACTCCAGCTGCTCCACCGGATGCTCCACCAGCTGCTCCACTGTCTGCTTCACCGGGTGGGCCACTGTCTGCACCACTGGCTGCACCACCGGCTGCATCATCGCTTCCAACACCTCCCCGAATTCTTCCCAACCAGGTTGTGGCACTTTTGTTATCCTGTAAGCTCGACGCATCACTACCAAAGTGATATTGTTTGGGAGGATTGACTGTTGTCAAAGGTCCTGCGTGGGTTGTGTGCGGCCAGAAGTAGTTTTTTTCAAAATCTGAGAATGTATAACCTTCTATCGGAGTTGATAATCCCAGAATTTCTGGTACATGTGCGATGTGTTCATCCATAACGGGCGCGTGCCCCGTGAGCTCTCTTTTTGAGGGTACTTCCGTATGTGAACTCATAATAGAGTCCAGCACTCCATGGACTTTTTCACTGTTTGCATTCATATCTTTCAAGATTTGTGTATACCAATATTGGTTCCTTTAACCGCTTGAATATCACTAGCATTATCAGTAATTCTGCTGCGCATGGATTCCATCGCATTTTTGTGTGTCACGAAGATATCATTAGCCTCCTGTACGATCTGAGCGTCTTGCCCCTGTAAGATAATAACTCCACATTGTAACTCTCACAGTACCGACTGTTGTATTTCCAACTGGTTTTCAACTCCGTATTTTTTGGCATCTACTCGGTACTGATCGGATTGGACCCTTCACTTGAGCATCTCAATATCCGCTCAGACTGAGTGAAATTTTTCTTGGAGTAATTCTTTTTCTTCATTGCAAGGCTGAAATATATGTACGACATGCTGTGTGAGTTCCGACAATTGCCTTTGCACTATTGTAGAAGTGGCATCTGTCATTGCTTGCACTGCTTGGCCTGGATCTGCCACCTCCGGAGCTTGCAATTTCTTCATTTTGTTGGTATTCCAACTGGGCTTGCTCTATCTGCCTCTGATAATCGTGGACCAATAGCGTAATTTGCTTTGCCACTGGTGATCAAGGTTTCTCCACTCAAGATCCGCTTGGTGCCAATGCATTGCCCTTCCATGCTAAACAACTCATGTGGGTCGCCATTCTGGACTAGACAACTATAATCTGGTACTAGAATCGGTCTACTAAGCTCAACTGTTGCCTAGTCTCAATGCGGACAGTTCGCAAGTTGACAATGATCCGAACAGTACCTTTGCAGAATATGGGAATCCCTTCCGGTCATCTCGCCCAGATACCTATAAGCGCAGTGATCTCAACTGTCCCGGGCGACGGACGGAGACGGCGGTGCCGTCCGAGATCTTACCACGACGGACGGGACAGCGCCAAGACTGTCCGTCCCGTCGAAGCATATGAATGACGGCTGGACGGCCGACATCCATTGTCCACAACTATCATTGGGTGGTTACAGAATACTCATGCCGCCGAGTACTAAGCTCGCCACATGATGTGGCACCTTGATGTGGCACAGTGACTGCGCAGCGTTAACGCCACATCACGTGGCGAGCTTAGCACTCGGCGACATGAATATATTTAGATACTTTACAACCATGATGGATAATCGAGTCCTAATGGCACAGGACAAAGGTTGCAAATGGATGTTTCGAGGAGATTATGTTCTAGGTACATTGGGAAATCAACATCCATGGATATCGGTAGTTGGAAGCCAGGGACGGTGAAAACTCCGTCATTGGCCATCCTAACTGTCCGTCACCGTCCTTCTCCAAATAGACGGCGCCGTTTCCGTCCAGCCCTAGGACGGACAGCGTTCTGCTGCCCCGTACCCGTCCTAGGTGAGGGTGGATGGACGGGACGGTTGAGAACACTGTATAAGCGTAACACTCTGAGAGACTGATACACATCTGGCAAATTGTTGCAGGACATTGTTCCCCGATATTGTATTACTGGGAACTCACTTAGAAGTGGTTCTGTCTTTGCCAATGTTGGTTGCAAGGCTTGTTGCCGAAATAAATGCGACAGAAGTTGTTTTTGCACTTCTGGCACTCCACACTGATATTTACTGCAGATGATTGATTTCGGGAGAACTATCAGATGTACTTTGGCATCGTTTGGGTATCATACAACATATGCTCCTATGCTTTAAAGCTCTTCGTATAAATGCAGTAACTCTGGCATCATATATAATCCTCAATCAGAGACAGTGTAAATTGCATAAAGTATGATATTGTTACCGGGGTGCTTACTCCCAATAATTAATACCATATTTATTGATTTAAGTACAACCGCCAATCTAAACTTCTCTTTCTCTCCTGGTCTCTTCCTGAGACTCAACAACTTGCGACCGTCTTGCAAGAGTGCCCAAATTGAAGCGATACCAAAGTCCATTTCATTTATACATGAAGACCAAACTTCAATGTCAAACAACCACTCCTCGGAAAATTCCCCCTATGGCAGTGCCCTGGTGTTGAGATATCTCCCCACCAGGCAATCAATATTCTGGAGTTCGCAGAAACGATCTACCACCCTCGAGGTTGGGGTTGCACACGGCTCGGCTGATCCGGAAAGAAGTTAGCCAAAACACACCTCCTCTTGTTGCAGTGCATACTCTTGTTGATTCAAAGGATGTCCAGGCAAAGGTTGTGCAGTCACTGGTGGATAGTAGAGAAGAAATGTTTGTAATAGATAGAATTCGTAATGATATTATAAAATTGTCTTCGGTGTTCTGATTGCTGAATGTGGATTGCTGTTTGAGCTCCACTTCACATTGCCGGAGGAATACCATCTCTTTATAGTTGCCTTTGAGGGTTTGTATGGCCAGTTCTCAACGCAGTGACAACAGTGCTCAGGATAGCATTAATTGCAGTCACACCATGTGCCTGGTGCTGACTTGACACTCATCACTGTATGTTATCGTGCTCATGCAGATGAGGTATTACAGTGTGAAGCTCCTGATAAGAATCATGCCATCCATCTCATGGTATCATTTCAGACCCTGTGTCAGATGAATCTTGAACATAGACATCTTGCAATCCCTGTCCATCAGTAGTGGGAACATCTGCCAATCTCCTTTCGGTAGTGCCTCTGGTTATTTAATGCCTCACCTAAAAGGCTATTTGGCCTGCGTCCCAGATTTAATCAGCCACCAACTGATATGATGCCATGATAGAACTTGACGCGTCAGCTCGCATTCAACACGTGCCTAATGTTGCAATGTATACTAACTCACCCCAATGAGCAGGGTTGCTTCAGGCCTGGTATCATCAGCCAACGTCATAATTCGCTCACTCACGTCTTGCATAGGTCGACACAATTCTCTGTGGCCGGAGAGTGCCCCGATAATTTTGATCACCTTTGGTCAATACGTCAGAGATCCCACATACTCACATATTGACTGTCGACTGCTGTGTCTGTAAAGACTTGCCCTGCTTCTATTAGGAGTAATGTAAGTAGTTGTCAACTATGGGCACAGCCGATACCAAGTATCTCAGCTAAGGCAATACAGCCGGATCATCTTAAGTGAATCAGCTACGCAATAGCTTATCCAATCGACATGCCATTTCTATGTATCCCTGCGAAAGGACATAGGACTGGCCCACTTGCTATGACATGAAATGGTGTTAGGCATATCATGTCACTAGACTGAGAGTAACTCCGTGACATGTATTCATATAACAATCTCATGTACAATTATCGCTGCTAAGGGAGTACCCCTGACATGATCATTATCGATAAAGGGCTAATGATTAATATGTCGTAACATTCATTCATTGGTGGACATGTGAGATCTACCACTGGCTGTATTTTGCCGATGATTTATTGTCCTCATAATAACACCACTCGGTCTTATCGTCTTCATTGCAGTCGCAATCCCACTGATCCGCCCACAAGTGTTATTCTTTCCAGTAGTCTTCACACACGATATCGTCAATTGCAGGTAATTTGCCGTTAATGGCCGTTTGTGGATAGTATTCTACCGAAGGTTTAGGCGTCTCGGAGTCTTTGTGGAATATAGGATTTTTCCAGTTGTCCTCGGGTTTTTCGGATAATATCGTATATATCGAACGAAAAATCTGCATCGGTTCGTATCCGAATAGATTAGGCGAATATCCAGCTAAATCGAATATACTGACGGTCACATGCTTACTTCCGTCCGAATATTATAACTTCCGCTAACTCTTCAGCGATTGTATCTTGTTGATAATATTCAGTCTGTCTTTCCCGAATTTTTGGTCCTTTGCACCGTTCCGAAATATAATTTATCCGGTTACGATGTTTTACAGGTGCAAGTGGCATCTGGAATGGTGCTGTCAACCTAGGATTTGGTTGTTTAATGGCAGCTACAGATAATCCGAATTCTGGTGATTTAAACAAGAAAGCTGCTTGCTTTTTCCACCCTTTGTTAGCCTTCAGCTCTTCTTCTTCATTAGCAAAATTTAATTCGGTCTGGAAGCCACACGCAATCCTCCCAGACACTCCGGTAGACCTCACCGGTGCTCCCAAGTAATTCCAGATGCTCCCAGGCCCCCCTGGAGCGAAGCAAAGTGCTCTCAGACTCTGCAAGAGCATTCTCAGGATGCTGCGAGATATGACTTATAGGATAGTCAAATTTTGGAGCAGCTGAGACCTCTGCGCAGGTCTGCGGGAGACTTCGAGAGCAGCTTGAGACCTCTGCGCTGCTCTGCGGGAGACTTAGAGCCGTATTCTCACAGCAGTGGTTCTTAGGGATCCGTAACCACAAGGCATTTCGTGCATCAGATTCGTCTTTGTTACAGTCACAAGATTCGCTACATCATAATATGGCATGTATTATCTATTTAAGTCTCTATATATATACATGCGGCCAATCTGGCGGCAGACGGTACTGCAGCGTAATCACAGGAGCACCTGGAGACGCTGATTCAGAGAACTTAGAGATGCACTTGGAGGCCGTGATCGTGTGAACTTGGGAGATGCACTTGGAGGCCGAGATCGAGATGAACTCACCGAAGCACTTGGAGGCCGTGATCGAGCGGGATTGGAGATGCACTTGGAGGCCGAGATCGAGTAACTCAGAGATGCACTTGGAGGCCGTGATCGAGCGAGTTGGGAGATGCACTTGGAGGCCATGATCGATCGAGATTGGAGGAGTACATGGAGGAGGTCGATCTGGAGGCGGTAGATCGGGAGGGAGGTGCGACGGCAGCTGAGACTCTATTCATTGGTTAACTCGTAATCGTGGGAATGTAGAGAGTTGAGTACAATAAGGTCCGCCGAGAGATGAGAGACTCGCTGGGAGCGGGAGACAGTCGATCTTAGGATGATGCAGTACTCGGTGTATGCTGTACTCGGTGTATGCTGTACTCGGTGTTAACTCATGATCATTGCATGGAGAGATAGCTAGGGATCACTTAACTTCGTGTTCTGAGGTGATGGTAGAAACAGAGAGAGATCAGAGGAGATGGGGGAAATCATCATGAGAAACTGGGACTTAAGAGAATTTCGTGTGCGAGTCAATTGACCATCCCCGATACGCAAGGTATGAGTCCCGATCCGGCGGGTAATAACACCGATACGAGGTCTTCTAAACCCAATCAGGCAAGTCGTACTCCTGATTTCACATAGCCGCTCGTATCGTCCATATCGTTCTCATCTTCATCCCCCATCTCTCTCTTTCTCGTCCACAACTCTACCATCATCGCAAGAACACAAAGATAAGTCATCCATCTCTATCTCTCCATGCCGTCATCATGAGTTAACGCTGAGGGCAGCATACACCGAGTACGGCATACACTGAGTACAGCATACACCGAGTACAGCATACACTGAGTACAGCATACACCGAGTACTGCATACACCTAAGATTGTCTGTCGTCTCTTCATTCTCACGATTTTGAGTTGACCCCTGAATGTAGCTTCAGCTTCCTGCGTGCCTCCCTACCGATCGACCGCCACCAGCCAGTTCTCCATATGAGCTTCAAAGGTAAAGTCACCTCGTCACATTCCCACGGTTTCGAGTTAACTAACCGATGAATAGAGTCTCAGCACCTGGAGCGCCTCCCATCGACCGCCTCCAGATGGACCACCTCCAAGAACTCCTCCATTCTCGCTCGATCATAGCAGGGATGTGCATGTCCAAACTCTCTCGATCACAGCATCGGAGTGCATCTCTGAGTTCACACGATCATGGCCTCCAAGTGCATCTCCAAACTCGCTCGATCATGGCCTCGGAGTGTATCTCTGAGTTCACTCAATTTCGGTCTCCAATTGCATCTCTAAACTCGCTCGATCACGGAGTCCAAGTGCATCTCAGAGTTCACTCAATCTTGGTCTCCAATTGCATCTCCATAGTCGCTCGATCACGGCCTCCCAGTGCATCTCTGAGTTCACTCAATCTCGATCTCCAATTTCATCTCCAAACTCGCTCGATCACGGCCTGAGTTCACTCTATCGTCATTTTCAGGTGCACCTCGAATTGCTCTCAAGCACCGCCTGCAGCCAGTCCAGATATACCGTGTGTAGATGGGTAGCTATATGGATACATTGATGACAATACAAACTGAATACATGAGTTTTAAAAATCGTTGAACGATAAGTAGTAGCTATGATTTCCAGGCGCACCAGCAGTGTTCCGAAAGAAGATGTTGTTTTTCCCAGACTGCTCTACTGTGATTCGAGGAGCTCCCAGACATGTCGCCTGCGCTCCCAGGTTTGTCGACGGCGCTCCCAGGTGCTCCCTGGCTTGTTGTCGACGCTCCCAGTTACTCAGAAGGCCGGCAGGAATGCCCTCCTAGGGTCTGATACTCTCCTGAAATTGACTCTTCTAAGTTTACACTCCACATCCTCTCAGACACTCCTGGAGGCTTCCAGTGACTAAAATACATTTTGCTGATGTTGCATATGTCATATAATATACCCAGGAGCATATGGTCCTAATTTAGAATACTGTTAGGGGGGGCTTAGAGGGTAAGTATATATACTTATGCACAGCCCTAGATACTATAATCTTGCTGTTGTTTGGTTTTAGGAATAGGTGCTGTACCTCTCTGTATACATGTCCAGCAGAAGCAATCAATCGTCATATGACAGCCATTGCTATCATTTGGGCAAGGGTAGCATTGACACTCACTGGCTGCCATTCTTTGATCCTGCTCAGACTTATTGTTGCCTTCTCTGTGAGTCTTCCAGCAGTTCCTCGCCTCATTGGGGATCAATTTCAATTCCTGTTTCGACAGAGAACTTCTATTTTGTTCTCTTTGGTTCTCGAACTTTGAGGCGAATCCTTTCAATTCCAACTCCTATTTCCGAACAAACACCTCACAATCCTTAAGTATTAGATCCTGTTGAGTAATCCCTAATGCCAATGATCGTGCTGATTCTGAATCTCTCTGGACAGTATCAGAGTCTTGAATCTGACCACTGTGCTCAGATGTCCATTATCTGTACCAATGCTGCTCGAATGAGTAAGATGTGGCACATGGCATAGCTCCACTCGACTACGTATAATATCAATATCACTACTTAACTCATGCTGGGATTTGGTTATTGATGCAGGTACCCAAACGCACTGACCCACAAAGATATACTGATTGTTCCTAGCAAAGAATATAATCATTTTGAGAGCGTATAACATAATGTTGTCAATGTTTTGCAAGCCAATGGTCAGGCGTAATACGGTATATATTACAATGGAATTCATTATCAAATGTGAGGGGCTGCCGCTGGAGAAGATAATGGATTGTGATGGATAAGATCTATAAGATATACACATGATTTGTCAGCCCGAAGCATTCTCATTGGTTGATTGTTGTATGTACCATCTTACTGGGGCAAAGTACAGAATGCTCGTTGGTTGGCAGATGGTCGTTTTCCGTCATGATGCGTGAACTGTGGCGCTTTGCTTGAGTGTGGCTCTCACAACAGCTCTTGGTCAGCAGTCTGAGCTGGCTAGACGCAATCTGGGTGGGCTGGCTCTCCACTTGCTGGAAACAATCTAGACTCAATATGGGTGGGCAGGCTTTCAACTTGCTGGAAACCATCCGGATGAGTTGGCTGGATGCGATCTGCATTGGCTGGCTTCCGGCTGACTAGAGATGATCTGGACGGGCTCGCCCCCTGGTAGTCGGATGCGATCTGGACAGGCTAGCTCTTGAATATCCAGAGCCGATCGAGATGGGCTTGCTCGCTGATGGCTGGATATGACTTCGACGGGCTCGGCTGGCTGGACTTGATCTGAGCCTGATCTGGACGGGCTGGCTCTCAAATTTCTGGAAGTGATCAAGACGTGTACAGGGGCTATCTCTCTGCTGGCTTTCCATGGTCATGATATGGTGGCTCCTGGTCAACTTAATATGATGTGGACAGGCTGAACTTGGTCAACTGCATATGATTTGGACGGGGTGACTTTTGGCTGGCTAGAGATGATATAGACGATGCTGATATACTCACTCAGAGATGGTTCTTGGCTAGCTGAATGCGATCCGCACAGGCTGGCTCCCAGCTAGCTGGACTCAATCTGGACAGGTAAGCGCTTCGCTGGCTGACGGGGCTGGCTCTCGGCTGGCTGGACGTAATCTTCATGGCCTAACTCTGTGCCGGCTGGAACCAATGTTGATGGGCTGGCTCTCGGCTGGTTGAATTTGATGGGTTTTGGGGTTTGGGATTCGTTTTTACCGAAGGAGGCGGCGAAGCCCCTACATACATAGTAATAGATATAGGTATCGTAAAGACAGAATAATTTGAAATAAAGGTCTTGTTTCGCTGGTAGGCATTTTTGTCTGTGTCGCTGCTAGAGCTCATCTTCTCATTGCCGGAACAATGTAATATCCATCTAGAGGCTTCTTGGGATGTTACACATATGAACCCAGATTTCGTCTTGAATGATTTTGACAGCAATGTGCTTTGCGACTTACCATTGAAATAACTGGGATGGGTAGTGATTGCCGTAAATCTCAAAGGCTATGACGTCTATGCTGGTGAAGGATTGAAGAGTTCCGCCTCCATAAGCACCAGGTGACACCCGCCCGATATCATACAGAAGATCATAACATCAACTTCGACCTCTTGCAATCCATTTCGGTCAGTAGTTCGAACATGTGCAGATCTTCTGATTGCGTTGCTTATCGCAATCTAGAGGCTCACCTGACAGGCAATTTGCGTTGCATTACAGAGATATTCGGAAGCAACCAATACTGTGGCAATGTAGAAGTTTACATCTCAGCTCACATTGAATACAAGCCTGACATTGCAATGCATACTAACACAATCCAATGAGCAAGGTTGCTACAGGCCTCTTATGATCAGCCAATGTCATAATCCCCTCAGTAATGTCATGTTTGGGCTGAGGCAATTCTCTTTGGGCAGAGAGTTCTCCGATAACTGTTATCATCATTAGTAAATTCGTCCGAGATCACACAGACTTGCATATTGACCTTTGAATGCTGTCCCTGCAAAGACATGCCACACTAGTATCAGGAATAATGAATTGAGTTGGAAATAATGCGCATGGCCGATATCAAGTATCCCAGCCAAGGCAACATTGCAACATTATGTAGTGCGAATTGGCCAAGCAATAGCGTACTCAATTGACATGGGATTCCTGTCAATCCCTGCTAAATAACATAGGACTGGCACACCGGGGATGTCAAGAAAAAGTGTCATGCATATCATGTGACTAAACCGAAAGTACCTCTGTGAAATGTATTCATATACCAATCTCAAGCACACATATCGCGGCTAACGGAGAACCCTTGACATCTGTGACATTCTCTCAGTGCCTCTCGGAACTTGCTTGATCACGGCCTCCCAGTGCATCTCTGAGTCTAATTGACATCAGAGTCCAAGTGCATCTCCAAAATCAATCAATCACTGCCTCAAAGTGAATCCCTGAATCCACTCCATTGCGGCTTTAAAGTCCATCATGTTCAATCACAGCCTCCCAGCAGATGGCTGAGTTCACTCAATCCTGGCCTCCAAATACATCTTCAAAGTTACTTCTTCACAGTCTGAAGGTGCATCTCCAATCTCCATGTATCACGGCTTCCAAATGCAGTTCTGAATTCACTCGACTTCGACCTTCAAATGAATCCCCACAGTCCCTTGATCACACCCTCCAAGTGCATCTACAGGTTCACATGGTTACGGCCTCTGATTGAATCATGGTACCCACTCGACCACGGCCACCCAGTGCATCTCTGAGGTTACTCGATGTTGGCCTCCAATTGCAGCTTCCAACTCGGTCAATCACAGCCTCAGAGTTGATCTCTCAGTTCACTTGATAAATAGTTTCAGCTGGACCTCGAATTCCTCTGAACCACCATCTGCAGCCAGTCCAGATATGCCAAGTGTAGATGGGTTGCTATATAGATACCTATCTGCAAAAATCAGAATACAACCTAAATACTTAAGTTATAAAATCGTTGAATGATAAGTAGTAGCAATGATTAGCAGGTGCACCTGCAGCTTGCCCAAAGAAGATAATTTTTCCGGACAATTCCACTGAGATTCAATGTCCTCCCATGATTGTGGTTGGCATGCGTAGGCTTGTCGGCCTCGCTTCCAGGCGCTCTCTCGCACGTGGTCGGCGCAACCAGATTTGTCGCTGCTGATGCCAGGTCTTTCCAGGTGCCCCTCAAGGCAGCTGTATAGATCCTGTAAACTCTGGAATTTGACCACCCTGGGATTCTGGTCCAACAACTCTCAGACAGTCTCAGAGGTACCCAGTCACCAATTGAGATTTGGCTGATGTCTCAGCGGCACCCGCACAGAGTCGTACCCGTCATACTGCCAATGGGTCATGCTTTGGACAGAACCGCAATTGTCAATCCCTCGCTCCGGATTTCAGGTTTGTCAATTGATGGCCCAGTTCAGATAGTATACCGCAAAACACAAAATATTGAGTTTGGTACGTGATTGTCTCTTGCTAATGTTGCAGCCATCTGTACAATCCCTGGAATGACAGTGCCACACCCTGCCTTATCCAGGACTCCATACTCAATGCCTCATCAATGATTGTTGATTTTACATGGTATGCAATCTGAGTCGCAACTGGATGAAGATGTTCATGACTGAGATATAGGCCGCATATCTATGAAAGAGAGAAAGCGGCACGCTACCGGGCCGATTCTGATAATGTACGTCACCGGTGCGTCAACAACCTTTGGCCTTGCATCATGGATAATTTGCATTGCGATTCATGGGAGACACTCGTATATTTATGATGGGCTCCATTTATATGCAACAGATAATGCGATAAACTGCCTGCAGAAATCGGAAGCTGAGCATCAACTGAGCGTATCCCATTGTTGGTTTTGTAAGTCGGTTGAATGATCACACACCTGTTCTTTGTAATGCGTACTGACCTTATTGGCCGCCTTCATGTCGCAATGCACCAGGAGCAACCTAGCTAGAATGTCCAATAATTGAGAGTTAATGATTTCTCATCTGGTAAGTGAGGTTATTTAACAGTGACGTGGTCATTGTTATGTATAACCACGGTAGAGGCTGCGTATCTAGGTCAAAGAGATAGCGTCATGCTCCCTGCCCGATATTGAATTTGAACAATAATGTGCAGTGAATGGTCTTTAGTTTTGCGGTTCAGGAAATTCAAGAGTGACTTGGTCATTGTAACACATATGCGAAGTAATGGCCACCTGTATAGGCCGAAGAGAAAGCAACAAGCACCCTGCCTGATGTTGAAAATAAACATCAACAGAGTGTCAATGTTATTTGGCATTGCTCTATGGTTAATCACAGTGTAATGTGGCCGTAAAAAACAATATACATAGTTGTGACCAGTTGTATAGGCGATAATGCTCAGGATCGGGGATTTGTTGCTAGGAAACTGGATCCTATTGTGAGTATCCGGGAGGCTGTAGCAGGAACATTGGTTGCTTATCTGACTAAACTGGCTGCCAACTGCCAATATATAAATGTCTGCTATTATTTTCCACTTAGATGAGCCAAAATGCAAGACGAACAATTGTTGTCGCTCAGTTGACACTTACTATCACCATGTTGTAGGGAGCATGCAGCTGTCTCTTTTGCGTATAAAGACAGCCAACACTATGGTTATGTACAACAACAAGGAATTGATGTTTAACTTACCTGACTTACAGGACCAGAAATCATCCATACTTCATTGTCACTCATTGTGCCTCAGCTGTATCTGCATTATGTAGCCATTCACTTTGGCATAGTATTTCAATAATGGCCGAGTGGTACCCAGTCTATTTTATTCGTGTATATTGTGCTTTATCACTGCATCGTTCTTGTATGATCTATATAAATATATCATTCAAATTATACTGCAAAGTGTTAGCTATCTGTAGACAATGATTAAACTCAAAAATCCTGTTGCCTTGACTTAATTCTTGTTTGCACTGACATGTTCATTCAAAAGACTGATTTGATCTGGAATATTGAGATCCCAGTACAGATGACATCATGCTGTTGGATTCCATGGGCTATACAGAAAAATGCGCTGCTTGACATTGGAGGTCTCCAAGTACGGCCAGTAATACATTGGTAATGAAGCTCACTACATACCACAGCTGTAGATTATACTGGTAGTTGAATGCCGGTGACTTTGATATGGAGTGAATCACATCCGGTAACATGCTGCTTCCTATTCCTGCTGCATCCTCTTTTGTGGATCATTTTTAAATTTCTCTTCCCAGGTACATTTTCAGTGGCCACAATTGCTGACATGATGTCCGCTACTTCTGGTCTGTGTTGCTGGAATGTCTCACTATGTGGGACATGGGATGAAGAGCCCGTTGGTCGGCTTGATTGAGATGAAATTGCGCCTGCGTGAGCCGTTTGTGGATGACTTGCTTTCGCGGCAGGGTGCAGAACATGATAATGCAAAGTACTGGGAAGAACTGAAGATTATATGGTGAGTTACAAGTCAAAATCGAATGAGTGAATGCTAACTTGCACGCTCAATTCAGAGTGAATCCTTCCCCATGCAGGTTCTGGGGATTTCAACAGTCCCGCCTTTTGCTGTAGGTTGGTCCAATTCTGTTCATTTGCTGACAGGATTATATCATGATGTACGACAGGCACAATCTCTCCTTTGATAGTTATAGAAAAGTCATTCTTCCAAGACAAGACATCTAGTGATGTTGCCCTCAAGACATCCCCACTATCGTACATGAATCACACACTAACCACTATGGGACGATATACTGTTGGCAGTAATATTCGCAATGAAGTAATGGTTAAATGACAGATTTTTGTTTGTTGTAGCTGTTCAAATCTACCCACCATGACATAATAGACACAGCTTGGCAACATGTGGTTCATATCTTGCAACATCCAACATTACACTCAACAACAACATGGTAAACAAAAGATACAATAGTAAATGCTCTGAAAGTGAAGGTTTCACCACTTCCCCCAGTACAATACGTCAAGTTGATGAAATAATCCACACAATGACGTCATCAAGTGAACACAGGGCAGAGAGGCTTCAAGCCAGAAAAGCTCCAAGCATTAGGGGCGTTGTGTACTGTACGATCTGAAGAGCAGCATGTGGCGGAATAATGACAGGAAACACACTTTTTGAATCACCAAGTGAAAGAGAAATGAATTAGGGACCGTGTGGGGAGAGAGGCCGCTCTGGCAATTCAGTGAGTTTGAGATCCAACGACAGTGATTATGCAATAGCAGAAAGATATGAACAATGTTGAAAATGCACTATCAACAACCTCCAAGCCTGAAAACCCTTTCAGGAGATGTTTCATAGTATGAGAGAGAGTTTTAGCTATCTTGCAAATTCATACAATAGGGAGGTTAGGGAAAACGTCGAAGATGATGAACACCATACAGAGCTTTGCAAGCAGAGCAAAGATGACAAACCTCATGGGGTGATGGTCGCAATCTCCAAAACAGTACAGCACTACAACAAGTGTTGTTAGCTAATCCAGATAAGACTTGACGAACTGATGCAACTGCGATGGGGGGATGCGGCAAACTACTTTAACAAACAACATATGAAGCATGGCAAAACCAAATTGCAGGTTGTGGCAGTTGTGAGGCCCCAAACTGAGACTACTGCAGCCACACCATCATCTACAACGTTTGGCCATCCTGTTCTGACGATTCATTTCATCCCCTGCTGACCACAGATGCCGCGAGTGATGTCTCATCCGGGAAGTAGTCAAATAACGGTGAGCCGATACACTCCTCCGACATTGCAATACATTGTATCTCTCTGGCCCAATATGGCAACTGGTTCGTAACAGATCGACACTGCAAAGCTTTGACCACACACAGCTGTTACCAATTTCTGTAGGGTATGGACCGAATTACTGTATCGGAATCTGATTTTGATGATTACATGGACACAGCCTCTGTCTCGCTGAAGGAATACATTGCCAAATGTCGTTCATACCACATTTCTCGAGCAAACGCAATTTGTGTAGCTATTTTGTTACATGTCAGCGGTTTCTGGATTTTAGAAACCAAAGTATGAAGCAACATGATTCTTCTGTGTGTGTGCACGGGCCGTACAAGCCCTTTGAAAGTTCTAGACCTCAGATCACATTGATAGACAATCAGCAAACATTGTATGAAATTGCCAGTTACAGCTAAACGATAAAGCAAAACATAAATTTGAGAGGAACTTTACAGATACAATTTGAGTCAGTGATGTAATATGACTGAGAGATGGTGGGTTCAATGTGCATCTTCTACTCCGATACATGACAGCCGTCATGCCGCGTTAATACACGCAGCAAGCTACATAACTCCCCGCAGAGATCTCCGGCACATGGTCAGATAATCAAAATTAGTCATTGTACACGATTAATATCAAGGAGTATGAGCTGCATTAGGAATGGTGAGGATGTTGCAATAGATATAGTTGAAAAAAGTGCATGGAATTTGATGCCGTAAATTGCGACCTGAATAAGCTGAAACATGATGACCATACATCAATTATTGTTCACATAATGTGAATAGTTGCAGCTCAGACACTGAATGTTTTCATAGTGTTTTTATAGAAATGATTGTACATAGAAACAGTATATTGGCCGCGTATAAAGACTGAATGTATTTTGTATATGACTGTTGAGCACCCAATGACTGTGTGTATATGTCTAAGGGGAAATCCAAAGTGAGCATCAACGGAGGATCAACAATTAATAGTCTTACCCATTCAGCAATCCGAGGGCTGGATAGTCCCATTCATCTATTGAGGAACTATTTGCCTTCATTAGAGCTAACATGGCCAGTGTGATGATCCTAGCCCCATTTTATAAATCAGGGTCAACAAAGCATTGAAGATTTTTGGTCTTGAACCTTGCAGAATGACTGGGCAATGCAACAGCATTTACGCATAATCATAGGATTGGCCAACTTTAGTGCCACAAATCTTAGTGGCGATAATGCTACTACCTCCAAAAAATTCACGTCAATAATGTGTCAATGATTTATGTTATTGCATCCTAGATGATCTCAGGACAATGGAAAGGCGTCGCCAGAAACTGATTCTATCGGTTGCCTGCATGGGCAATAATACTCCTATCAATATCATGACTGCCTTATAACACTCCGAGTCCACTGAGTGTCCACATCGTTGGGTATTGCATGGTTCTAATAACACAGCCGCACATGACGTGTCCAGGGCCGGGTAACACCCACTTTATCTTGGCACCTTGCCATGAGCCTTAGATCTGTCGAGATAATCTTACCATTATACGACTCTACACTATTGATATCGATGGTTGCTACCATATCTATTGATATACATTCCAATGGCGCCATTCATGGGAATACGTCTTCAAACTATTATCCCCCCCAAATTGCAGAGACAATTCGCAGAATGGATTTCATCACCTATCGTGTTGGGACTTGTCAGAACACACAATCTGCACTGAAGATTTTATACCAATTCGAAAGTGCTAATCGCACCAATAAAGTGTCTTGATATGTCAATCGAATGGATGTTAATGGCAACAGAGACAACATTGGGCAGATCGCAGAGGCCAATTGGCCACAGATGCGTTGTCACAGCAACAATGAAAACATCCAGAATTGACAGCGACAGAGTGTAGAAGCAACTAGGCCAGGGAAGTACACGCAAATTTAGGGTATCAGTGGCAGTGACAATTCCGAGTTGATTCCAGAGGCCAACCAGCCTGGAGAAGCATGAATGTCTGTGTCAGAGAAACTCAATTGCAACGAATTAATTCTGTGAGAAATTGAAGGCGATCAATTCTGACCTGAATGAGATTCTACAAGTCACAATCAAATTGAATCATTTGACGATTACAGGGATGGTGTCACAGCCAATGCGTCCATGAGAGTTGTGTCACTGGCAATGCCTAACTTGCTCTGTTGATTTCTTTGAGTTTTAGCCGACCAGCACATTTGATGGTTTAATTGAAATGTACGAGCATATCCATCGTGTGAAGTGTGGCTATGGAGGATCTGGGCGCATTGCTGAAATACGAAACATTCACATGGATTGATATCGCCGACGTCTTCTGACAATGCAATTGCATTCCAAACCGCAGAATGGAACCATCTAGGTTGTGGATCATTTAGCAGCTTACTGCAGCCACTACAGAACTCTGATAAGGCTACATACAGTCTGCAAGGTAAGAAATCAAATATGATTACCGATATCATTAACAACAGAATCCTTGGAATCATCGTTCTATTGACGGACACAGTTCAACACATCTGAGCAGTGATCGCAGATCATGTTGGACCACTGCATTGGAACTTTAATATCCGCCAAAAGTTGTAAAGTGGCTAGCAGGTACGATTCACGACTCCCAATGTCAATTATACCACTGTGGATCTGAATTGACAACCGAATTGGATCAATATGCTTGGAGGGGAAATCTTCTGTATCAAGTAAATTCAATTCAATCAAACATAATCCAATGAGTGAATACGGATGTGCCCATCTGATGGCGCACCAGGAGGATTCTGATGTATACAATTTAGATGATTTCAATATCCATGGTAGTTGGGATTCTGAGGTTGCACAAGACTACAGGACGATGTACCAGCTGGGAGCTATAAGGAGAGTGATTGATTCAGCACGTATGATAGGCGGGTGGAGATTCCAGTGATATATCATAGCACCACGTCAGAAGGGACAGTATTTGATTGTCAGACTGTTGCAATTAGGTGTCACAGGTATGTAGTGCACTGCGCCAGCCAATTTATTCAAATTGGTGGCAGCCACAGAGGATGCACTTTCTGAACTGGAGAATTAGGGTCAACATAGAAAGCATTCGGCTGCCCACGCTGCAACCCCATTATTGGTGGAAGCGGTTGCAGTCGGCTGTAAGGGCGCGTACGCCAGCGTTCGGCCTTATAGGCATACGTATGGTAATTATGGTACACGGTTGCAAACGTGGACTCGAGTGATAGTTAATATAGGTGTATAGGTAAGATTATCGCTAGAGATCTAAGTCTCGTGGCGAGCTGACTATATAGAATGGCCGTTACCCGGACCTGGGTCACGTGCCGCCGTTACATTATCCCTCTCTTTAGGCACAGACCTCCTGGGCTGCATAAACCGTACAAGAGAAAAGGAAAGGAAAGGAAAGGGAAACAAAGAATGAAACAATCATCCTACGTACGTAATCGTACGAACCCATAAGTCCCACAACTGATCGGTACAGCTCAATGGCGACCTTTCGGCGGATCCGGTGCACAGGGAAACTCCACATCCATTGACTGGTGGTAAAAACCCGTGCCGACGCCATTTGTACCGGGCCGAGATCCAAAGAAGAGAAGAAGAGAAGAGAAAAACAAGAAAACATCTAAAAGTGATCCCATCTCCATATCTCGACTTCCTAACTGAACCCATGCTCCAACGACCATCATTCCTGTAGCTTGTATCTCGGCGTAGGTCTTTGTTGAAATTGTCAGGGTGGTAGAGCTTACGCTCGTGACTTGGCATCAATGGGAGCTTCCGCTGCCGGCATCAGTTGTAGCCGTCAATCGTGTACGTCAATCGCGTCTTATTCGTCGATATCTAACACGTAATCTTCTCTAAGATGGTTATACTTACCAAGTTCAAGCGTGCCTGCGATCTCTTGAGCCTTCGTGCAGTGCTTCGTAGAATATCTCAAGCGGTAGTCATCGGTAAGTGGCATTGACTTCCAGATGCTGCTTGACTAGGTAGTCGTCTTTGGAAGTCCGTTTCGGTGACTATCCGGTCGACTTCATGGTTGTGCTCTCGCAAGTAGGCTTCAGTTGAATCTTGATCGACTTGGTAGACTTCACGGTCGACTTCTGGGTGCGCTTTCGATAGGCGGCTTCAGTAGAATCTTCGTCGACTTGGTAGACTTGCCGGTCGACTTCTCGGTGCGTGTCTCGGTAGATTGCATCCCAGTGGGCTTTTGGCTTGTCGGCAGGACGCATTTTGACACGGTCATCCCCCCTTTTGAAGTTCGTTGCTCCGTCGACGACTTAGACTCAATTCGCTTGTTGATTGCCGCCGTGGTTCGGTAGACTTATGAACTTCCAGTAGACTTTTGGTGATCTTTGTTGACCGACGCGTCTTTCGGCAGCCTTCGTCTCTGGATATCGGAGGTCTTCGACTTCGCTTGTCTTTCGGCTGGTCTTGGTCGACTTCGCTTGCTTCGTCTCATTTTTACACTTGCTTTCGTCTAGTTTTTCCACTTGATTTGGCCTTTCTTGTTGACCTGCTTCGTGTTTCGACTTGCTTCGTGTTGCGACTAGCTTCGTGTTGCGACTTGCTTCGGCTTGACCTTTCGACGTCTCTTCGGGCTTTGGCCGTGAATTCTCTAGGTACGCTTATCCCCGCTCTCTGGGTGCATTTATTGCAGCTGGACTTCTCTGTCGTTAAGTGCACTCTGGTCGTTCATTCCGGCACCTCCGGTAGGGTCGTCGTATATGAGGATTTTGGTTCCGGTATAGTCATCCCTCTCTTTAAAGGTCGTTGCTCTGCCGACGACTTATCTCCTCTAATTGGTGTTGTAGCTTGGTAATATGGTAGCTGGTGCGTTCGTCAACCCGAACGGCATGACTGGG
>Ga0307512_10002996_pt1 | contig 20365 bp, 15 predicted proteins | sample 14_EM_MG_FD_200267 | JGI IMG/M metagenome (GOLD analysis project Ga0307512, IMG submission 200267) | Populus trichocarpa ectomycorrhiza microbial communities from riparian zone in the Pacific Northwest, United States - 14_EM | ecosystem: Host-associated > Plants > Roots > Unclassified | place... | reverse complement strand
AGGAAAACGTTCCGAGGCTTCTTCTGAAAAGACTTTTCCATGACGATGATATCATTCTGGAACAATTTCTTGCCAGGTACATTTCTTTTTATCGGCCGTGTCTTGGGCTAGTTGTGAGGCGACAGTAGTTTTGGCAATCTTAGTTTGTAGCCAGACTTCATCGCCTTCTTCCCATCCAGGTATAGACTTAACCCAAATAGGTGTGGCGTCGATTTGTCTAGTTCCTTTAAGAATAGGTCGCCAGTTATTAGCTTTAGCTGTCGAAATTGTGGTAAAGCCGTCTATGCAACCGTTTTGCCAGTCTACATCTGGGTTTGAGGCTTCAAGAAAGGGGTAGCCAAGGATAAAATCATCTTGTCCAATGTCTGCGACGTAAAAGGCATAGAGTGCTTGTTCTCCATTATTATTAACTGTTAGGTCTACTGCTTCTAGGATTTGTCCAGCTTTGTTGTTAGTTCCATCCACGTTTTGAACTTTTTGTGCTTTAGGTAGTGTTCATGTAGCCAACTTAAGTTGTTTTACTGCACAAGGGTGGATAAAACATTCTGTTGCACCACTGTCAAGGAGTGCTTTTTGATCGACTTGTTTTCTTCTGGTTCGTAGCTGAAAGGGAACTTGTATTGCATGTTTTCGAGCTATATACATAGAACCAGAATTATTGAGAACTGCCTGAGCAAGAGCCGTAATACTCAGGTGGCCTGAAAATCCATATCTTCTCTGAGGGAACACATTTTATCCATAAAGGCGCAGCGATCTTCTTCTGACAAACGTGCTACCTGCACAGCAAGAGACGTAGATGGGGAAGGAGTTTCAGAAGTGACTGATTTATCATCATCTTCAATTTGAACAGTACAAGTTGTACAAGCGCATGTCTTTTTGTTAGGGCAGTCGCGGACAAGGTGACCTTGCTTTCTGCATTCGAAACATCGACCTGTCTTTCAGTATTCCTCAAGTTCTTTGTCGGTTGTAGCCTTGCGGATAACAGCAGAAGTATCCATGGCGTTATCATCTTGAGGGGGAAGACATGGTTGAGGAGGTGCGTGATTTCCTGGTCCGCACCAATTCTGATTATTGGATCTGGGATTGTTGCCTCCATGGTGACACCAGATCCATCCAGAAGTTTGTCTCTGTCCTTGTCCTTGAGTATGGTTATTGAAAGTTCCGTATTCAGAATGAAGTGACTTGGTTTTCAAGTAAATCTTCTGTTGACATTGAACTGTGGCCCTCCATTGCTCATAGGTTTCGGGGTTTTCCATTTTGATACAAGCATCAGCAAGTGATCGTGGAAGTCCGAGGGCGAAAGTTCGAAGATTTGTGTGGTCATTCATGTCTATGTCAGCACATAGTGCTTGGGTTTCGAAGGCAGCAAGGTACTTGTCAAGATTGTCATTCCTCATCTTAAGTTTCTTTAGTTTGTCTTGGGCTCTTTCACATTCTGCATAGTCAGAGAAGGCTTCTTTGAAGCATTTTTCGAGTTCTTTCCAGGCGTTGGATCGACGTGGAATCATGCTGGGATCTTCTACAACGTGGCAAAGCCACCTATCAGCTGCATCGACCCATCCTTCGCATTTTGGTCCTTCCAAGAGTGAGAGGAAATAGATGCTATGCATAATTGGATCTTTTGCGATGTCGGCTCTGTAGTTCATAAGCATGAATCGATTGAAGGTAGCCAAGAATCTTGTGGTTTGAGAGTGATCTCCGTTGAATTTGTTGGGGTGGATACCTTCAAGTCGGTGTGCTTTATCTTCCTTATCATCTTGGGAAGATTTTCAAGGGAAAAGGGGTCATCTCCAGTGCTGCGAGGTCGGTGAGGAGGTTTGTTGCAAGCTGTCTGGGATGATTGCATTCCAAAGGATCCAAAGACATCTTTGTACTTTGGTTTGTAGTCTTCATTATCATCTTTATTGCTAGAAGGGTCGTCAAAGGGTGTTGAGGGTCTTTCTTCTTGTTCCTTCTGTACTGCCTCTGTTGCAGCTATTATAGCTTCTCCAAATGGCATAGTTCGTTTAGGTTCAGATGGTCCTTCAGTGCAAGATGGTGGTCAGGAAGACTCTCCGCTTTGTTCAAGTGAAATGAAGTTTATGCCCAGAAGTGGGTGATTTTTGAGTCCAAGTTCGTTTCGAGCTAGTCGAAAGCATTCAAACTTGTTTCCTCAGACTCATACTTCAAACCATACACCGTAGACGTTGCTGACAGATACCAGTGCGTTGTTGAGTCTAGCATAGTAGCCTGTATAGGGTGCTCCAGTCTCTTGACTACTGAGCAGATGTCACATGTTTTTGGTAAATTCAGCAGGTATGCTGTCTTTGGGTTCAGGGATGGTGTCAAATGGGCATTTGAGATTGCTTAAAGCTTCTGGAGCGATGTCATCGGTTTTGGGTAAGTAGCAAATGCGCCAATCCTTGGATCAGCCTTTTCCTTTCATGTCTCTAGGAGTCGAAGTCATCTTTGAAGAGGGAAGCTCATTCTAATGTCACAGTCAGGTCACCATGTCTTTCAGTCGTCTTGGTTCTGGAGTTTTCAGGTAGGGGTATTTCCCAAATAGGAAGTCAACCCAACGTCTCAATTAGGAAGTCATCCTAATGTGGTAATCGTGTTGGTGTTTCAAAGAGGAAAGGTGGGCGTCGGGTGTCGGGTGTCAGGATTGATCACATGAGACGTCACGTGACTAGTTGAAGAGTTGAAGAAGATCACATGATACATCACATGACTTGTCTGGGAGTGAGCGAAGATTACACAAGTCAACGCGACTTGGAATCAAGCAAGATACAACACATGATCTCGAAGATGTTTAGAGATGAGAGGCGAATAGCAACAAAGTCGACTATCACAAAGAGGGTTCTTTCAGAGGGAAGCTGCATGCATTTGAAGGAGTCAATACAATAGCCTGTATTGCACGAATAGAACGAGCTTAGAGAACTTGTTCTATGCTACTTGAGACAGTATATATACAGGGAGACATGGAAACTACTAGAATGTTGTAGAAGGTGATAGAAGGTCAGAGAAGGGAATAGAAGCTCATAGAATTGTATGGAAGTCTCTAGAAAACGCAAGAACTGTCCATAGGTAAGTTATGTAATTGATGGAGAGAGCGGTCCAGAGTCAGATACGAAATAGGAAAGAAATGGTTAGGTAAGAGGAGGCAGTCCGTGACATCTTGACCAGTCTGTAGACTGCAAATGGACTGGAATGGACCAGTCTTCTTCAGTCTGGTCCAGTTAATGTCACTTTTTCACCAGTCTAGTCTGGTCTCGGTCCCAGTTAAGGTCAAATCTGGTCTGAAAACTGGACCAGACTGGACTTTTAAACACTAACAACTTCCAGTTGGCAACTGACATCTGCCAAACCAACAAACCTATGCACATCACACCTTTAAGGCCCTTGGACCTTAACACCACTGCTTGTAATAAAGTAGTGAGTCTTGACATAACCTAGGGGTGTGCGTAACTGCATTTTTCCCTCACATCTGGACCTTGGTCCAGCTATAGTATGATAAGCAGGGCTGGTCATATCCTCCTGCTGCTTATCACTTATCTCTGAAGATCATATCTATTGCATGAGAACTGTATAGATACTCTACAGGATAAAGTGCTTTCAAAAAAAAAAAAAAAAAAAAAAAAAAAAAGAGCCTAGACAGAGTCTGGAAAAGAAAAGGGAGGACTAGAAGGTGGAGTCTGTTCTAGGTAGGTACCAGACTATTTATGGAATGGTTTGCATAGGCATATCCAGACAGTCCCAGACAAAGTCTGAACCAGAGGGGTCCAGACCAACATATCATACAATAAGGACTAGTCCAGAATCTCATAACAGAGGTTATGTTTTGCTGGTTGTCACTACCACATATGCTGCAGGTATATTACACCTAATTATAATGCAAATGTTTTCTGAATCTTTTTGAGAAATAATAAATTATTATTAAATAAAAATTGTCAAGTTTGTTGTCACTATAGGCCCAAGCTAGCGGCAGCATGTCACCGCATTATGTCCACACTGCACACCCCACATACAACACTCACGGCACTGGTACAACACACAACAAGTGCCATACTAGATCTCAGGTCTATTAACTGTGACAGTGACAGTGTCATCATAGTTGCCACAGACACCTGAAATAATCAAATTGGGGATATCAGTGCCCAAATGGTGCGTTGTAAAGTCCCCACTCAGGTCGCATTTCCAAATTATATTACATAGAAACTTGTGTCAGGTCTCCGGGATGTGGCGAGCCATTCACGGGGAGCGCCGACAAAACGCAGCTGGGAAGGACTCTAGGGAAGTGATGTGATCCGAAGCAACGCCGCGGCGTCACGCATTGAATGCCAACGTCAATGGGATGCACTGCCAGTGGCAACTTCCCCCACTGCGCCGCCAAACGTGTGGCCATGAAGCCTCCCCGAGTTGGAACGAACAGAGAGGGAAAACCCTAAGTCACTCACTTACTGGTTCCCCCTCAACAAGTTTCAAAGAGCGGTACGCGCTCGGGGTTTCTTTCTAATCTGATCTTTCCGCGGTTTCTGCGGGCGCCGCCCGTCCTGCTGGGTTGGCTTCCCTCCATCACCATCAGACCCGCCTCCTCTCGGACGGACAGCCATAAACGATGCGGTAAGTCCTTATAACCTCCATGTTTGATCTCAACCAGTCCTCACTCTTTCCTTCTCCTTTTCATTTTCCGCAGTTCACGTTCACCCTCCGACCAGTCACCGGCCTTATCAACTCGTGGGCTACCTGGCGCTCGTCCCTCTCCACTGCCTCCTATTCTATCCGATCTGGGATCTGGTGATCGTAAAGACACATCTCGCTCATTTCATCACGATCATCCCCACCTCGATCATCCCCACCCCGGCGAACTTACAACAACATCTACTTGCACAAAGGTACCTCGTTGCACCCTCCAGTTACGCCTTTCATGTCTGTTTGAAATTGAAATCATTCTCCTCTACCTAAGCCTCCTTTACTGGATACTGCATCAACAACTGAGAGTAGATTCTCTCCTCGCAGCTCCTCAGTGTCACACGATCCTTCCCCCAAACTTGACGAAATGTCTCGTCGCATTGAAGCCCCCCCTTATGTCTCAAAGTAAGTGCTATACCACCTCCGCAACACTCCCTTACAATAACTTAATCTTACAGCGACGGCCGTCTTGGAAATGTTATACACGCGCAGCCATCCCCGCCACCACCAATCGCCACTCTGCCCCAGTCTCCGTCACTTTCCTCCTCTTCGCTAGACCGCTCTTCAGTATCTTCACCTGCTCCGACCAGACGAGGTTCGGCTCGATATATATATATATATCGCTGCCTCTCATAATGCCAATGTTTGTTATTCAGGTACCGAATCTGAGCGTCCACGTACATATTACCAGCAATCTGGAGGCCTTTCTGAATCCCCGTATCGTGTCCAACCACGGACTGAATCCCGCTATCCTCTCCACGAAGGAACTGCCCGCACTGCAGCATATCCCCCGGCCGCACATGTAGTCCCATCTCAGATATCTAGTGGAGCACATGAGATCGCTTATCACTACCCTGGACAGCAGCATTTCAATGCCATATACACGGACGACGCTACCACAAAGCTGAATGACAGGGTCCGCAGGCGGTGTTTCAATTGCTGTACCACAGACACATCCACCTGGAGAAGGTCCAGCCTGAACCCAGGCAAGGTGGTCAGTACATATAATGCGAATCTCTGTGACGCTATCTAATGTTGTTGCAGCTTTGCAACAAATGCGGATTGTTCGAGCGTACACATAACCGTGCAAGACCAGAGCAGTTCCCTCATAAGCGCGGTCCCCTCGCTACATCTTCGCTCAAAGTACGCACATCACCACCCCAGCATGGTGCTGTCCCTCCCGTGGGTGCACTGCCACCTCACCAGTACAATCACCCATCTATCGCCCCACTCCTTTCTCGGACGGATACCGCACACCCTACGCCCCGTGGAGAGGCCTTACCCCAAATACAATCATGGCTTCCCTCAACGACAACTTCGGCAGGTGAGCCCACCTTGATCTCCTGACAAACTTGACGGACCCACTTACCTTCCCGCAGCGCCCGTATCATACCGCTCTCGCAGCCCATAGTTTCTCGATAGTTTCCCTTCTCCTTCTGCCGTCCCTTTCCCGTTTGCTGGTTCCTCTGAAAATGCGTATCAGGCACTCTCTAAAGGTCGCTCATCTCACTGCTTGTCCTGCTGTCTCCGGTGTGGTGCGTTATCAAGTATAACATTGCACTCATTGCTTAGCCCGCTTGATCGTTGCGGTGCTGCATCCCTACCACCTCTTTCCATGTCATTCTATAGATCGTCCTCGTCACGCGTCATGCCTCGCTTTCCCGACCCTTCTGCTCGCAACTGTATTCACTGACTCTGTGATATACATATACTGTGACACAACTGACTGCTCTTGTCGACATGCTGTATCGTTTTTTGTACTTTACTGGCCGAAATATACGATGACTTTATCACAGGGGGATTTTCGCTCTCGTAAATGTAAATGAATCGCGACGGAACCGCCTGGGATCCCGACTTCGAGTCTTTTGTTGGCTGTGCTTGATGATTATGATTACTTCCTTGATTCGGTGGTGTCACACGGAAATGACGAGCCTCGGCGTGCGGCGTGCCAATTGATACCGAATCACCCACGCATACCCCTAGTGACGTTGTCCGGGCTCGAAGGTATAAATTGACCTAATAAAAGTGGGCGTCATACATATAGGTATATATGGTGCATGCAAGTCCGAGTCCCCCGCAAGCACCTCCAAGTCGCCTTTTGTTTACCTTCCTGCTGAAGACGACCAGGGAATTGTTGCCTCCCTTCAAGTTATACACGTCGTAGCGTGAGCCAAGTTGTCCCGATATATGTGTCTGCAAGTGTCCCATTACGCAACAAGCACTGGCAACCGAGAGTTGGTTGCGCCTCTAACACGTCTACTCGTGCTACCATTATACATTGTACCATGTTGCACAAGGGAACTGGCCAGACTACCCTTTGTTTGTATGTATTACGGCATGTGAAATTTACATGTCCGCCATTGTCCGCAGAGGTTTCTCGGACGGACGGTGTCTAATGAATTATTTGTCAGATTTCCTCCCTATCCAAGCTTCCACTTTCCACTTCTAAATTTACCATTAGTACACCCTGCTCGGTGCAGCCCTCGACATAGTCTGTCGCTCACACTCGGGGTACTAGCAGACGGCCTAGTGAGTAGTGACGGGACTTGCCCCATGCGCCCATCGAATCTCGGTACTAATACAAGCACAGGTACTCAACAGAGGGCGGCGCTGCGCATTGTGGTACGACGTCCTGATCTCGTAGCACACGAGCGGTGTCTACATATCAAAGCAGTCAAAGAGAAGAAGCAAGTGGCACATGCTGCAGCGCACTGCCCGAGATTTAGGGTTGATTTTAATGAACTCGAAGTGAAGATGCACGCCCTCCTAGTACCCCGGGCTGGCAGCCACACACCACGCCCCAGCCTCACTTGTTCGGTTATGTCGTGGGCGGTGGGCGCTGTAGTTCCGATTTCGGAGTCTAACCTGCGTTGGTCAGCGGTGCCGATGCTCCACGTGCGCACACAATGCATAGCATGTGCACCTGAACAGAGTGTTGACACTACATATAATACTGTATCGCGTCAACTCCCCCCTCTTTGAAACCGCGTTCTTGTGTTCCATGTACGTCAAGCTTATGACGGCATGACAGGGACCCCCATTTTGGCGGAGTCAATGAGGCTGGAACAGGACACAATGATGATGCGTCGTTGTCGAAAAAGGGCTGAAATCAAAAGCCAGCACATCAGGTAAGTCCAGCACTGACCAGCAATAGTGAGTGACCCAGACCATTGGGCATGCAGTGGCAGTACTTACATCTGAGCCGCTGCAATCCCAAGAACCTGATTAGTACTAGGACCCATGGCGAACTCAGCCTGCCCCTATGGATTCGGAGTGTGTGACACGATGCGAAGCTGCATCATGGAATATTGCCAAATGAAAAGCGAAGCAGCCGGTGAGAGTACTTGTGATGCGATCATCAAGAGAAGTCGAATTGGTTGATGATATGATGGCGTCGGAAATTGTCGGCATGACCGCGTGTGATCAACTGCGGTCTCATTCTAAGTACCTTATCAATAGCCTTATCGGTGAGGAGAAGTAGAGGATACCATGAGGTGATAATCCACTCGCAGTACCTCATGCCCGTGTGAACACCTCTTCGCCACACCTATATAGTACTAGTATGCACTGCCCCGACTGCCTCAACGTGGAGACCATTGGGAATGGCTACAACTGGTCTGTGCCATTGTACCATAGTACCTTCTATATGCCACCCCGAACGCCCGAACCATTCATCAGGGAAAACCTCAGTTGTTAATTCGAGTTAGCGAGTTGGTACAAACAAAACAACAAACAAAACACTGGGCGCATTCCATGCATATGTTTTCCCACGCTTCTCGGAAAGCATTGATGGAGGTCTGTAACCGTCTGTTTGAATAGCGCAAGCGGAAACGTCCGTTCTATTATTTTTTACCTGGCGTTGCCGGTCTTACATGCGGGGCCTAACACTTACTGTAGACATGATAGCCAGGGACCAGTGCAGATAAGCATTCGAATTTATAGATCGGCGACTCTCTGGTGCCTGGCATAGATCGGAGATTGCACCTATGGGGACTGGGTGACCACGGGCCGATGTACCTGGCGAATACATGATTTACTGCAATTTGGGACCCCTTCAGGAATTGTTGATAAGGTCGGTGAATTCCGTCATGAAGGTTAGGATCCAAGCCGCCGGACTAACAAGTTGGGCCTAGGGCTGTAGTGTTGCTGTAGTGTATGCATATGCAAATTATGTATGGGCCAGTGTGCACGGAGCACCGCGGGACGCATGCGATCTATTTAGGCCGAGATATGTGGTTCGGACATGGGGAGATCATTGGTCCGGCTCCCGTTTTGGCGCAGCCATGATGGCAGCCTGAGAGAAGGGATGGGCTCCATAATTCGTGGATGGCGTATTCTTAGACACAAACATAAGCTCGTTCCCAGGCGTGTCAGTGTATTCGTGTGCGGGGATTCGGAAGATAAGGCAAGGCCCGAAAACCCCAAAGAGAGGCAAGACAGACTTGCGGAGCTCCGGGCGGAGTTAAAATGTCGTATGTCCCATCGAATCAGTCAACTGATGTTCTGGAATCGCTCATTGCTCAGTTCCATTCCCTCATCCATTCATTATGCACTCCTGAGGTCGTTCTCCTGCAGGATTCCCTATCTTGCATTAGGCGGCTCTTTTGTATCCAAAGAATATGCAGGTTCGGATTCACGAGAAATTAGTCACACCAGATCCGAGACTATCCCATACCATCTACAACTCTCTTGTCTTCATCTGTTTGGACACGAGGTTGAGTGGAGAACACAACTTCAATTTGCTGTATCTTGAGCGACAGGGCATAATTACCCCGAATCCATCGAAGCCTGCGAGAAGACTCTACTTTTGGTCACTCAGGCCTGTAACCTGTCGGACATGGAAAATACATAACTGTTACCGTCCCCGGAATGAAACGAGTACTAAACATTATATATAATTATACTCTGCTCCGCTACACAAAATAACCAGGTTCAATTCTCACTCGACCCGGAACCCATTGACAACGCTTTCCTCCAAGTCCTGGAAAGGTTGCTGAATTATGTGTCCATCCATATTTTATGAGAAACGACTATAGTGTCGGATATGATCTTAACTCAAATACGTTCTGATAGGTGCATGTGGTCGGGAAGTCGCGGTTTCATCACTTCTACGAACGTGACAGTCTCATCAATATTACGCCGTCACGAAACAGGTTCCGCGAATCCGCGAACTCGAATACAACCGTACTTGGTATAAGGGCCGCCCATGTTCGTAGTCCGTGGATAATGGGACGTCCGAGGCTGGTAAGCCCACAGAAACGTGGGGTAGACATGGCGGCTAATGATGACATGACATGGATCAACAACCATTTTCTTGATCACGTCGTAATGTTGATTCCGTCAGATTCCACCAACACCAAGCCTACTGGCGCTCAGGTTTCTCATGATCAAATTGCTAGCTTACAGATTACCGCGGCTACTCTGCCCATTCCCGGCCCTGTTACCCTTTCTTGAAAGCGTTTCACTTACCTACGCTCGTTGTCTGTTGCCTGGGCTACAAATATCGACGCCGCAACAAACTGTTTGTAACGTCACTGGTGTACGGACTTAGAAACCCTCTTAATTTGCCCTCGAAACCATCTGTAGCAGTTGCCATTCCCTCACTCGAGTGGCGACTATCTGACCTGCCTCTGTTTCATCTCTGTCATCCTTAGAAATAATTCACAACTATCGGAAGTCGGTATTTCTCGGTTGTGAGCCATTAGGAGCCCTGTATCCCTCTTTTGAACTTTCTCCGAGTCCGCGTGGATAGTACCTTATAAGTTATCACTCTGCCTGGTGGACCTCCGGCTATGTCTTGAACCCTTCTCGTCATAATTTTTTTGCGCCCCACCCGCACCCATCACTTTGTGAAAGCAGACTATAGTAACGGACATGTCTGCGGATGTCGGTAACTCGCAGAGTTAGGCTGTGGTACTACTTACGTCGTTGTGCCAGTGACCGTGAAGGGATATCGCACCTTTCTCCTCTTCGTGCTTAGGGCCAAGACAACCAGCAGGGAAAACTATTACGAAGGACAAATCACGACACTTAGTTTTCGATGCGCACTCAATTATGGGTGCCGAACGAGTGTCATCTGGCGCCTATCGTCTTGTATCACAATTCAATTCACATAGTAGTAATTCGCTAATTTGTTGGGCTTTTTGCTTGGTCTCATCGCCGACATTTGGATCTATATGGCGGTAAAGACGAGTCGGATCAGCAACGTCCTTCGCATTCTTTGGAAACAAGAACAAACTCTTCAAAGTAGCCTTGTAGCCCCCGAGTACGCGAGCCTCCTCCTTGCTGCTGTCGTCGAGACGAGACGATGGATCAGTAGTGTTACCTTCACGAACCGTGCCAGGGCCTTGAATCTCTTCGATGGCCCTGCGGGAGTGCTCCTTTGCCTCGGCTGAGACGTTTGGGTTATGCAAGGCAGCCTGGTGGCAGCGGGCGCTCAGACGTCGCATAACGCAAAAGGGAGAGAACGACAAACTTTGTGGCCTCCGGCGACGCAGTTTGGTTCCGACATGATGATAGGTACGTTTGATTGTGTAGCAAAGAGGGAAAGCGACATGTCTTACAGACTTGACCTGTTGGGAGGAAACAGCTCAGGCTGGTAGCTACAAATTTCCGACACCTCGAGCAGGCTGACCGAACCACAGACAAATATACCCTGTTTGATGAGATCAGACTTATACACAAGCACGGGAAGCTGGTAGAACTCGTCTGTAAGAAGGCGTGAGAGCTGAGCGTGGCATTACCCCTGAACACGAGCTATGCGAGAATGCAGTCAGCGCTTTGACGTGAGGCGCGGGTGTGTGGATGTATAGAGCAATTCGGGTCGTTTACGGCGCACAGGGGACGTTCTTTGATGCCAAGTACGTCAGTTGTCGGTTGCCATCACACGGGGTGATCATCACCTGGAACATCAGCAGACCCGTGGGCGAGACTACCTCCACTGGCAAGGCGCGGAAGCGCCAATGCTACGCAGTACAGGACCTAGTTAATGACCATGGATGCTTGGCTGCCAGTGGCGACGGGTGTTGAGTTAGGATTGCCACCAGGGGTCGAGATTCGAGAGATTTGAGAACCATGTCTAGGTGAGCAGCCTGAACTTGCAGTGCTTGAACTACACTGGATAGACGCGCGAAAATGACCATCCGTGAGTAAGGGGTCCCTAGGGTTTGATGTCGGGGCGAATTGGATGTCCCGGGGGCAGTTGGTGACTAGGTGACTGCCACTGGGACGATACGACAGTCCGCGAAATATCAACTTGAATATTGCGCGATGTGCAAAGGGGAATGGAGCCTCGAGAGTGGGAGACAAAATGTGGATCGAAACACTCGAAGCACAGGCAAGACTCAATATTGCACGGATCATGAAAATTTACACTCCCAACGTGAAACAGTGTCTATATATATCTGTTCAGAAAAACCAACAGGAAGCTGTGTAAGTTGTAAATATGTACAAAAGTACTTCGCGGAAATCCATCACGATCCATATCCGAGCTTAGATTTGACTGGGTCAAGAACGTTTCTTCGGAACCACGATCTATGCGCGACGTCGATAGCTGGCGATGGAGCTCGAGAAGGCATGGTGAAGGATGTAGCGGGTGTGAACATTGTCGCCTGCGTAGATGTGGTAATGGATCCCGAGTGCGACATTGAAGAGGGTGTTGAGGAGCGAGGCGGTGTAGAGAACCCTGATTGTGCCATTGCACCACCTTGAGACGTGCTCTGAGATGCAGGCTGTGGCTTGCGATTGATAAAGGGTTCTCTGCGTCCAGGTGGCGTACTAGATAGATTACTAGTTGAGGACCCGGCGACGCTCGGTAGAGATGCCTTGACCGGTTCCGGTGGTGGAGTCGACATCCGTCGGCTTGATCTGCTTGAATGTGACCGACCAACAATGGGACTGGGCGATCCCAATATTGAAGCTCGAGATTTCTTGGTGGACAGCAAAGGTCCGGTGTTATCTTTGTTGTTGACGTTACTGGAAACGACGGGGGAATTGGTTGGAAGTGGAGAAGATGGTCCAGCATCACGAGGACTGCCATGTCCGATCGAAGAGGTGTCCTGCCCCCTCCGACGATTGTGCATGACCCCGTATGGGTCATAATCCCATATCTCTATGCCGCTATCAGTACGATTACTACCAGGCTTGCCAGTCAAGGGAGCTGTATGCGACAGCCCCGATGTCGGGGATTTAGACAGGCTTTGCGCAACAGAAGGTGGCCGCGTATCGCCCGTATTTTGTTGCTTATGTCGGCTGATAAGATCTTTGGTCTTGATTCTCGAAGGGGCGCGAGTTGTGCTATTCCACACCGATGAGGCAGACGTAACAGCGCCGCCAACTGGCAGAGTGGAGAGCCCCCTCGAACCAGCGGTGTGACCCTTCAAATCGCCTCGGGTGTCTGTCGCTATTGCCACCCACGAATTGTCAGTTCGAGAGTTGTAGGATAGAATCTCCGAGTGGGCAGTTTTGTCTGGACGAGGCATGGTTATAGGATACGAAATGTTCCTACTGCTGGGCGCCAGGCTAGGGACTGACTGTAGTCCTATTGATGGCTGATTTGACAATCGCACAGCGGGATATGACGTCACTTGCTCAGGCACGATTATCGACTTTCGGGGTTGCACCACCGAAGGTTTGATATTGGATATCGGGGACATATGAGTGCTATTCGGTAGTGTAGACGGATGAATTGCAGTAGTAGCGCGGGCCTTCTCTCCCGTAACTCCCGTTGTGATTGCCCTTGGCGGGGTAGCTGAGCGTGCTATGGAGTGACCCCTTGCCGCGCCTTGACCTTCCATAATTACTGCAAGGTTCGAAGACCTTGTTTGGGAGGAATGAGATAACGTCCCGGCAGTGCTATCCTGACGAGCGATGGACGCAGAATGGCTCCTGTTACGTGCTGAACTGTGCATGGGTTTCTCCACTGGTCGTGGTGCATACTTATCGGACGACAACGCCGTCAACTGAGGAGGCCCCTGCCCAGAAACGACCGTTGACCGCCGTGACTGGCTTATGGAGTCCTGAATAATCAGCGAAGAGATATGGACGTTACTTTCGGGTGCTGTGGAAACGGATACAGATATGGCAACGCTGACCTGCGTTGATGGAGGGGCCGCCAGACCCCTTGCGTAGGACTGGTATCCGCCTCGAGGGTCCGAGTTGATCCCAAGATTTGAGGACTCTGACAATGGGGTATGAAATGCCGTAACAGCTTTGTGGCTTGGCACCAGGCTGGCCGCAGAGTGTACCATCGGCGGTGCACTTGGCAGACCCGATGGCTGTACAGTCGGGCCGGGTTTCACGTTCACCTGTGTTGACAAGGCTACTGACCGTCGCTGGCTTATTGGAGTCGTCATTTTCTTCGGGTGGCTCTTTATCCTAGACCGCGAAGATAACTCAATGTCGGACACAGGCATGCTGTTTAAGAGAGCTGATTGTTTGCCGACTACAGACGTGCGAGGGTCAGGGCGAACAGGCGCAGGGCGAACAGGGGGGGGAGGCGCCTCGACTTTGATACGCCCACCGGAAGGGGTGACCCTGGAGAGGGAGAGTACGCTATCTGTCGCAACAGACGGGATACAAGATTTGGGAGGGACGTAGACGTTCTGATTTGGGGTGTTCACTACTCCGACCTGGGGACGAGCGTGCTCTGAAGGCGTTGGGTTGATATTTGGTACAGGCGTTCTCCCTATAGGTCCTGGCTTCTTGACAATGGGTAAAGTGGGCCCCCTGGAAGGTGTAGGTGGAGGTTTGATCTCAAGGCGACCAACCAACTCAACCCTTGAACGCGCACGCTCTGAAAGGGTTGGAGCGCCACCAGGAGTGAGGACTCCATTCGCGGAGGTGGCCTTGTTCCCAGTATGGAGTATACAAGGTGCAAGAGAGCCCGCGGATTCTACTCTTTTCGTGGGTTCAATTTTGGATTGAACAGTGGTGTCGAAAGTGGGCGTGGTGTGATTGGAGGTGGGTGTAGCGCTGAGGAGCTTGGGTGGTTCATGAGGGACACTTGACAGGTGGGCTGTCTCAGTCTGGAGAAAAGCACTGTCCGAAGGGGTGGTTCCGACTTGATGTGCAACATTCGTGGGATTTACGTTATTGCCAATGCGTTGTGTGAGACGTTCGGGTGGGGGACGCTCTATGTGAATTGGTGCGTGAACAACCTCGGTCTCAGGATGAGCGTGTTTGGGAACTGGGGTAGTACCGGGAGTGGACGCGCTGCTTGTGGGAGCAAGTTCGCCCCTATTAACTGCAGAAGATTCCCGAGGGACACACGCGGGCTGGATAGGGGGACAATCGGCTTCGGTTTGAAGGTGAACATCGTCAGGCACAGTATTCTCGAGGGGAGTTAGCATCCTACTGCTCGAAGGCACTTCTGTATCGCCAATAGGTATTGTAAGGAGTTTGGAAGAGAAGCAATCGAGCAGAGTCTGTGTGTGAGTCGCCTCATACTCTGAGGATGCACTCGCCACCGCCATGGAAATGATCCTCTCGGGAGAGGACGTAGCGCTTGCAGGAGCTGGCTCACTTTCCGGAGGTGGTGGAATCGGCTCATGAGAAATACTAGCGGAATGAACCGGAGGATAAACAGTGACGTCAACCTGGGGAAGGGTACTTTCCAAGGGAGGAGAAACGTTAAGGGTTAGAGAGACCTTGTCCTCAACAGGTGACGGACATTCCCCGACATTGTATTGTGGTTCGTCGGAAGGAATGTTAACGGTGACATCAGAAGGGGGTGTATCTGCAGACGGATAAGGAGAACCCTGGTTGGAAGAGCCGACAGATGGAATGGAGCTGGACTCCGACGCAGGGCTTGGCACCTCTTCTAAAGGTGTGTGAATACCCTCCTGCAGAGGTGTCGTCGGAGTAGGATGGTCCTGCACGCGGAGACCGGAAGAACCAGTTGTCGTGACTGGGGAACAGCGCTCCTAGATTCCCCTGGATGAGCAAGCGAATGACGATGGGGACGAAAAGGAACGTTACCCAGCCACCTGTAACCTCGATGTCAAACGCTTCATCGGAAGATGTCCCGGATCGTATGAGCCAGTCGACGTCTGGCAGGTCGAGTGCTTTGTCCAACACCTCCGCCCATTCCGATAGATCCTCCCTAGGCCGCCCGCCACCCCTTTGCCAGATACAAACTTCGCCACAAATACTGGGACTGATCCGATTGGCCGCTTCTAGGGTCCCTTGAAGATCTAATGCTAGATAAGTATCGATTCAGCCGACTGAGGAAAAGTATCACTTGCCTTTTAATATGATAGTGTTGTGTGGTCTCCAGATATTCCCGTAGGTCTTTGAAAACTTCTGGTAGTCGACAAAGATCTGGCCGGCTCGATCCAGTAGTACCATTACAACTGAGTTCTTTTCCGGTTTAAGATCTTTGAGGGGTTCGAGCTTAAATTGATCATCGTAGGCCGATGCTTGATCAGAGAGATCCCTACTAAAATAAAAGTGAGGGTTCTGTTTGAGACTGATCCGCTGGTCTTCAGGAAGCCGACTGAATGTCCATAATAACTCGGATATCTTTACGTCGGGACTCAACTCACCTTCAGTCCCATAAGACCAGTGTCAGTCACAGTGGCCCAACAAAGAGAAGGACTTACAAGTTACGACTGGGGCCTCTCGACGATTTGTGGGAGAGCGGAGAATTTGAAAATGAACCTTGACGAGAGAGCTCGAAGGAGGAGAATCTGTTTTCTAATGCGCGTTACTAGAATAAGAACGATGGGATGCATCCGCGCCTTACATTAAGACCGAGACGGGTCGATAATCGTTTATGGATCTTCATGATTTGGCTATCCTTCTGAGCGGCATCCTCTATGATGTTCTGTACATCGTCCAACACGGTCCTGAAATGCGTGGTCTCTACTAGAACCTGTCGTGCGTGTAATATGAGGTTGAAAGGTACGCACTGTTGTTCTGGATGTTGCCAACCGGCATACCAGTCTAACTCTTCTTCTGCCGTGGCAAAAGCGGTATCAGCGGTGTCACTGCGGTCCTTTCCAGCATCGACTGCAGCCTTGAGGGCGTCCTCGACAGTCTCGAGGAGGCTAAGGAGGACGATGTGATGAGTATGGATGATAGATAATTACGTGTCCTCAGAACCTTTTCAGTGCGTCCATTTGATCTGGTTTCCCCGGAGAGATCTCTAAGAACAATCTGCAGAGTTGTATCATCGCGACGGAGCGTTTCTGATATGCTCTTCCGATGTATTTGACATATTTTCGAAAGCTGGAAATATCGCCAACAGCGAGACTGACCGGCATGGAGGGCGAGAGGAGGGATTCGGGTCGTCGAAAGATGGGAGAATGGATAAAGGAAACGCCATGTTACACATGGTAGCCCTACTGGAGGCCCACGGACCTCGCAGCTTTCTCGTGACGGAGGGAGAGTGGATGACGGCATGGACTCACCCATCATATCACTGGGGCATGTGTTCGCCGTGTTGTGAAAAACGCCCAGCGCCCAAGGTGCCGTGACTCTCCCTTTGCCCCTCACTCTGTCGTCGTCATCAGCCCCCATCGAACTAGCCAGGTACTGTGCATCCTTGCATAGCATAGACCTTGTCGTCCCGGCCCTACCCCACATGACCGAGTTTCATCTATCCTCGACACTCTACTCTTTCCCGTTTAACGAGACGTTCTCCCACCTCCGATCCAACGCCGCAATGGGTTCGATGTCCGCTGCCGCATGGCAGTAGTGCTGCAAACGCGTGCGCGCAACAGTACTACTGTAGTATAAGGTGGTTATACCCCCTACTTACCGTCACTCGTTTTCTCCGCGTTGTTGAGACCCCCTAATCACCCCACCGTCGCCCTCCAGAGACATGTCCTACACACTCTTCCGGAGCCTTACCCATCTTGAGAATCCCGTATTCCCAGCGACAGAATCCATCAGGCAACTCATAGAGACTATCGCTCGCGATGTAGTCCGCTTCCGTCGCAATACCCAAATATCATACCATTTCGTTGATAGGGCACGATCCGTCTGTGACGTTATCAACGCTTTAATTCAAAAGGTCGACGAAGAAGACGATTGGGACAGCTACGACAAATTTACAGAGGCAATTGATTTACTAGAGGAGTGCGTGTACCCCCGCCTCGCGTGATATGGATCCTGATGTTTTCCCAGACTTCTGCTCGCCTCGACCGCAAGCACCCAAGACGAGGTGCAGCGTCACTTTGGGGGGGACAAGGACCTCGATGGATGTATCACGTCCGCAACAACCTGGGAGAGCAACAGAGAAAGGCTTCGAGAATGTTTACATTCTTTTCGCACAAAGCCAGAGATTGGAGTGCGCTCACTTCGTCTTGTCTGTCGCAACTAACTTATACTCTAACAGGAACTGTTACCCATGGCAGATGACGAAGAAACAGAGGTTATTGAAGCAGGAAAACATGACGATGCATCCTTTCTTCTCGAGTTACACCAGTCGATTAAAGGTCATCCCTTTCGACAACAAGCAGCAGGGTCCGGTTTCTCCCCCGCCGACTTGGGCTATTAACAGCGTTCATTTATAGACAAGTTCCCCAACTGGTCGAGCTAGTGAACGACCGACTAGCAGACCTGTATGCTCTAGCCCAGGGCGAAGTCCTCGATGACGTCCGTTTCCCCTCTTTTAGAATATTGATCGTCAATGACAGTTAGCCAGGTACTTGCTGTCTTCACGATTAAAACTGCTATGCTAGTTTTTGGGATCATGGAGATTTCGCTGGACTCACGTGGAGACAAAGACCGTACTCATCATTTGAAACTTGAACCCACATGGGACGCCGCGCTTAGGTAGGTTGGACCGTACTGTCAGTTTACCCAAATTAACCCAGGCTTCCAAAGACTTCTCGTGTTTTTTCATGACATCACGGAAGGCTTGGACGCCACTGTCGAAGAGATTGAAGAAAAATACGATAGCTTTCTCCAAGTCCTCAGAGTATGTGTGTCCGTTATCTCTTCCTCAAACGGTGATCCATGTAATCACCTTCAGATGATACCTGATGTGCCGCTACCGGCGTCATATACACAACTAATGAAGCAAGCTGGGAATATTCGCCGTCCGTACTATGCCCAAGCCGTCGCCGTCATTTCCTTGTGTCGCTTCCTTGCAAGACATTACGAGAGCTTGACAAAGGAGCAGAGAACTGCGACAAACGTCGAACCCCTTGAGGAGTGCGTTGCAGCCCCTTTAGAAGAGCTCTAGCGTTGTCATTGAGCTCACTATTCGACCAGGGCGTGCGGGAAAACCCTTTCTGCATTGCAAGTCGCCGCAGCCTCGGTCCCAACGCTGAGAAACTTCGATGTGAATGCGCCAGAAAATGCACTTGTGGCTAAGGCATTTACCACTGCGCGTTCGGAGATCCAAGGCTGCTTCAGCCACTTTGGGGTCAGCACCCTACTTTCGCTCATGAACTGCAAATCTCACTCTGACTATACTCTTTATATACAGCTGGCCTCTCATTGGGCTCACTATGAGAAGATTTTCCAGCAGGCTGCGGAGAAGGATAGGTCCCGCACCGCCCAACTATACGAAGTTCTTGCGTCTGTCAGTCACCTTCTCTACCCTCAGTCGCCCTGGCCTTGATTGACTCTTGAAACACGACCACTTGCAGCGCACCTCCCGCACTCCTGATGATACTTCGGATCTTGTTCGGGTGAATGTCGAGGTTCGCGATAGTCGCTCTGCCGGCACAATCATCAGAACGTTTTCCCGTGCGTAAACTCCTTTCCAGCATATCCCCACACGATCCCTGATTGGTCTGATTGTAGTTGATGTTGAACCGGAAACACGCCTCCGTGCCCTGCGCTGGTACATCTCGAAGAAACTCGAACCACAGGAATCCTCTCGTGTCCTGCGTGATTCCTCTTTCCTCGTGAAGACAACCGATTCCGTGGAGAGTCCTGGTCTTTTGCCCTGCCGCGTAAGCACGGCCATCGAGGACATCGCCCAAGCACGAGTTTGCGATTTAGTCCTTGTTCTGGCCTAAGAGAATCCACGTCTCCATCTTTGGCCCGAGTTTTTCGTCGTATTCTAACATTACGTGGCCTCATATAATACACCTTGGCACACAGTATGGCCCGATGGTGTCCCCAGCACAACGAATTGTCTCTTAATGTTCAGTGTATAATACATCCATCCGTACCTACTATTTTATAATTTCGTACTTATCCTCCACGCTTGATTCGCTTTTCGTTGCGATGATCGGCTCTAGCCGACCGCACTGCAGGCGCAGCAAGTTGCCTTTCGACAGAGGTGCCACGTGATTCGACAGAATTAACCTTGTCACTGGCGCTGGATTGCTGGTGAATTCTTTCGTCGTCTACAGTGTCGGACAGCAAAAATTGACAACTTTGCTAGCGCCCGATCTAGATTTTTTCAGGGCAAATGGACGCCGGAATTGTGATCAGAAGGCCTGAATACATCCAAAAACACACTTCTCAGGACTTTCCCACGCTTTTTACCTTTGGACGATTTTTTTTGGGAAAATTTTTATATTATGCACTACCAAACCAGTAAGTCGGTGGTCACATTCGTCACAAAAATCATCATATGTCGTCACAGTGCCAGATTCACACTTAGGCTGGTGGGATCTGTGTGGGATTGCTAACTCCAACTTCCTATAATATATAAATGTTGTTTGAGGGGTCTGTTTTAGATTATAAAAATAACTTGGTTGGGTATTGCTCACTATATTTTGAATGTTTT
>Ga0307512_10002995_pt1 | contig 20368 bp, 21 predicted proteins | sample 14_EM_MG_FD_200267 | JGI IMG/M metagenome (GOLD analysis project Ga0307512, IMG submission 200267) | Populus trichocarpa ectomycorrhiza microbial communities from riparian zone in the Pacific Northwest, United States - 14_EM | ecosystem: Host-associated > Plants > Roots > Unclassified | place... | reverse complement strand
GTTCATCACAGGTACGTCTCCGCAAATCCCGTATCGACGTGGGGAGTTCTGCATGGACAGACACGGGTTCAACCGGCGGCGGGTGCTGCTGGGCGGCGCGGCCGTCGCGACTTCGTTGTCGCTGGCACCGGAGGCCGCCGGCGCCGCCGGAGCGGCGAGGACCGCACCGGCCGGGGGAGAGGTCAGGCACATCAAGCTGTACGCCGAGAAGCTCGCCGACGGGCAGATGGGCTACGGCCTCGAGAAGGGCGGGGCGACGATTCCCGGGCCGCTCATCGAGCTCAACGAGGGCGACACCCTCCACATCGAGTTCGAGAACACGATGGACGTGGCCGCCAGCCTGCACGTCCACGGTCTGGACTACGAAATCTCCAGCGACGGAACGAAGTTGAACAAGGGCGACGTCGAACCCGGCGGCACCCGCACCTACACCTGGCGCACCCACGTGCCCGGCCGCCGGTCCGACGGCACCTGGCGCGCGGGGAGCGCGGGCTACTGGCACTACCACGACCACGTCGTCGGCACCGAACACGGCACCGGCGGCATCCGCAAGGGCCTCTACGGCCCGGTGATCGTCCGCCGCAAGGGAGACGTCCTGCCGGACCGGACGTACACGATCGTCTTCAACGACATGACGATCAACAACCGTCCGCCGCACACCGGGCCCGACTTCGAGGCCACGGTGGGCGATCGGATCGAGTTCGTGATGATCACGCACGGCGAGTACTACCACACGTTCCATCTGCACGGGCATCGCTGGGCCGACAACCGTACGGGCATGCTGACAGGCCCGGACGACCCCAGTCAGGTCGTCGACAACAAGATCGTGGGCCCGGCGGACTCGTTCGGCTTCCAGGTGATCGCGGGGGAGGGCGTCGGGGCGGGCGCGTGGATGTACCACTGCCATGTCCAGAGCCACTCCGACATGGGGATGGTCGGGCTGTTCCTGGTGAAGAAGCCGGACGGCACGATTCCGGGGTACGAGCATGAGGCTGCGCACCAGCACTGACGGATCATGGCCGGTTGACGGCTCCACTCACGCGCAGTGATCTCCGGCCCTTTGCGGCGGCACCGCCCGGCACAAGCGGAATCTTTTGCTCCGAGAGCGCTCTCACGCCCTCGCCCACCCGGAGCTATCCTGATCCGCAACCGCCGAGGAGGAGCCCGAAGTGACCGACACAGCGCCGCGCCCCACTCTGGAGGCTGTGGCCGCCCGGGCAGGCGTGTCCCGGGCCACCGCCTCGCGAGTGGTGAACGGCGGGGACGGAGTCCGGGAACCCCTCGTCGCCCGCGTCCGGCGCGCGGTGGAGGAACTCGGCTACGTGCCCAACCAGGCCGCCCGCAGCCTGGTCACGAGGCGGCACGACGCCATCGCCGTGGTCATCGCCGAGCCGGAGACCCGCGTCTTCGCCGACCCTTTCTTCGCCCTGCAGCTCCGGGGCATCAGCAAGGAGCTGACGGCCCATGACAACCAGCTCGTCCTGCTGCTCACCGAGGGCCGCGACGACCACGCCCGCGTGGGCCGCTACCTCGCCGGAGGCCACGTCGACGGCGCGCTCGTCTTCTCCCTGCACCTCGACGACCCGCTGCCCGGTCTGATCCAGCACGCCGGTGTACCGACCGTGTTCGGCGGGCGGCCCGGCTGGGGAGACCGCCGCAGCGGCGTGGTGTACGTCGACTGCGACAACCGTGGCGGCGCCCGCGAGGCCGTACGCCACCTCGCGGGCCTCGGCCGCACGCGTATCGCGCACATCACCGGCCCCCTCGACCAGACGTCCGCGGCCGACCGGCTCGACGGCTACCGGGACGTCATGGTCGATGCCGACCCCCGGCTGATCGTCGAGAGCGACTTCACCCCGGGCGGCGGTGAGCGCGCGATGCGGGAACTCCTCGACCGCCGCCCCGACCTGGACGCCGTGTTCGCCGCCAACGACCTCACCGCCGCGGGCGCCCTGCGCGTGCTGCGCGAGCGCGGGCGGCGAGTGCCCGAGGACGTCGCCGTGATCGGCTTCGACGACATGCTGCCCGTCGTCGAACAGGCCGACCCGCCGCTCACGACGGTCAGTCAGGACATCGAGGAGATGGGCCGGTTGATGGCCCGACTGCTGCTTCGCCGCGTCCGCTCCCGGAACGCCGACCCCGGCGTCGGAGGCGCACCGTCCAGCGTCGTTCTGCCGACGACACTGGTACGGCGCGCCTCTGCGTGAGCGCTCCGCTGGGAAGGCGGTCCGCTGGCCGTGTGGCGAAGACTGCGGGCCGTCTGTGGCTGGTCGCGCAGTTCCCCGCGCCCCTTCGGGGGCGCGACGCCCCCCTCAGGTCTGCGGTGGTGCGCTCTTGATGATTGCGAATCGGGCGCCGTACGGGTCGGCGAGTTTGGCGAAGCGGCCGACTCCCTCGATGTCGGTGGCAGGGACGCGGACTGTGCCGCCCAGTTGCTGTGCCTTGGCGACCACGGCGTCCGGATCGGCGACCTCGAAGTACGGCAGCCAGTACGCGCTGTCCTCCGTCGGGTCGTCGGCCAGTGCCACGATGCCGCCGAACATGGCGTCCTCCCCGGCCCCGGCGGGGTTGATGCAGGTGTACGTGCCGCCCGGGAAGGGCACCGCCGAGGTCTCCAGGCCGAGCGTCTCGTGATAGAACCAGGCCACCGGAGCCATGTCAGGGACGTAGAGCTCGACCCAGGAGAGGGCGCCGGTCTCGCTCGCCAGGTCGATGCCCTTGATCCGGCCCGGCTGCCAGATGCCGAACGGCACGCTCGCCTTGTCGGCGAGGATCGCCATACGGCCCTCGCCCATCACGTCCATGGGCTGCATGAGCACGCTGCCGTGTGCCTGCTCGGCGGCCTTGGCGGTGGCTTCGGCGTCCGTGCTCTGGAAGTACACGGTCCAGGACGGCGGGCCCTGGTCGGGCGTGGTCTGCATCCCGCCCGCCACGGTCTTCCCGTCCAGCTGGAAGAAGCCGTAGCCGCCGGAGTCGGGCCCCGCCGACTGGAACGTCCAGCCGAAGAGACCGCCGTAGAAGGAGATGGCGCCGTCGATGTCGGATGTGCCGACGTCGATCCAGTTGGGAGCGCCGTTGACGAAACGGGTGGTGAGCATCTTCGCCCTCCTCGGAAGGGTCCCGTTCTCTGCACTGCCGAGTCTTGCACCGCCCACTGACAATCGCTGCCGGAGTGCCAGGAGAGATTCGAGTGTCTCCCTCCGCGCGCCGCCGTGCGCCGCGGTGTGCGGGGACGCCACCATCAGGGTGGCGGGGGGCCCTGTACGACGGCGTTGATTACGCGTTGATCGAACGTTTTTCGCCGCGCGGCACGATCTGGCCCATGCACATCGACACGATCCCCCCGGCCGACCTCGCCTGGCAGGCTCAGGCGCTGTGTGCGCAGACCGGGGCGGACTTCTTCTTTCCCGAGCCGGGCAGTTCGGTGCGTGAGGCGAAGCGCATCTGCGGTATGTGCGAGATGCGCCCCGCCTGCCTCGAGTACGCCCTGCAGAACGACGAGCGCTTCGGCGTCTGGGGCGGCCTGTCGGAGAAGGAGCGGCTGGAACTCAGGCGGACGACAACGGCGCACTGACGCGCCGCGCCCCGGCGGGCGTCACCGCCGCTTCCGTACGGCCTTCGTGCGGCCTTCGTACGGCTTCCGTACGGCCTTCGTACGGCTTCCGTACGGCCCTCGTATGGCCTCCGCACGCGACGAAGCGGCCGGTACGCACGTGCGTACCGGCCGCTTCGTCGACTGCGGTCAGGTCTGCCGTCAGCTCTTGGCGCGTGCGGCCATCCGCGCCTTGCGCGCGGCGAGCTTCTCGTCGAACTTCAGGGCCTCCGCGTCCAGCCCGCCCATGAACAGGCCGAGTTCCTCCTGGGCCTTGAGGCCCTCGGGGCCGAGGCCGTCGATCTCCAGGACCTTCAGATGGCGCAGGACCGGCTGGAGCACGTCGTCGTGGTGGATGCGCATGTTGTAGACCTCGCCGATCGCCATCTGCGCGGCGGCCCGCTCGAAGCCGGGCATGCCGTGACCGGGCATCCGGAAGTTGACGACGACGTCGCGCACGGCCTGCATGGTCAGGTCGGGGGCCAGCTCGAACGCGGCCTTCAGGAGGTTGCGGTAGAAGACCATGTGGAGGTTCTCGTCGGTCGCGATGCGCGCCAGCATGCGGTCGCAGACCGGGTCGCCCGACTGGTGGCCGGTGTTGCGGTGCGAGACGCGGGTCGCGAGCTCCTGGAAGGCGACGTAGGCCACCGAGTGCAGCATCGAGTGACGGTTGTCCGACTCGAAGCCCTCGCTCATGTGCGCCATGCGGAAGGCTTCCAGCTTGTCCGGGTCGACCGCGCGCGAGGCGAGCAGGTAGTCGCGCATCACGATGCCGTGCCGGCCCTCCTCGGCCGTCCAGCGGTGCACCCAGGTGCCCCAGGCGCCGTCGCGGCCGAACAGCGAGGCGATCTCGTGGTGGTAGCTGGGGAGGTTGTCCTCGGTGAGGAGGTTCACGACCAGCGCGATGCGGCCGATCTCGGTGACCTTGGACTGCTCCTTGTCCCAGGCCTCGCCGTCCTCGAAGAGACCGGGGAAGTTACGGGCGTCCGACCACGGTACGTACTCGTGCGGCATCCAGTCCTTGGCGACCTTCAGATGCCGGTTGAGTTCCGTCTCGACCACTTCCTCCAGCGCGTACAGCAGACGGGCGTCGGTCCAGACGGCGGGGCTGTCGAGGTGCGGGGAAGTGATCGTCATAGGAACTCCAGGGGACGTACGACAAAGCGGAACAAACCGGCGAGCGGTGCCGGAACTTACGAAAGCGTAGGCTACGAAACCGTAGGTTACGTTGCCGTAGGTTAAGTGGGCTGTAAAGAGCCCTGATCAGGACGCCTTTCCTAGGACTTCCGAGCACCTGTCCGAATGCTCCGGGACTCGCAGGTCCCAGGGCTGAAAGGATGATCCGCTCACTCGTCAGGCGTACAGCTCCCTGAGGCGCACCGAGAGGCATGTCACACAGCCCTCGAGCTTCTCGAACTCGCTGATGTCCACGACGACCGGGTCGTGACCGAGGTCGGCGAGCAGCTCCGCCGTCTTCGGGGCGCTCGCCGCCATCAGCAGCTTGCTGCCGCCGAGGAGCACCACATGGGAGCCGGCCTCCTCGGGCACCGACAGGAAGCGCGGGAACAGCGACGGCCGGTCCACCTTGGGGATGTGCCCGATCACCGTCCCGTCGGGCAGCGCCGTGACCGCCGACTTCAGGTGCAGCACCTTGCTCACGGGTACGGCGACGACCCGCGCCCCCAGCGGCTCGAAGGCGGCCCGCAGCTGCTGCACCCCGGCCGCGTTGGTGCGGCCGCCCCTGCCGACGTAGATCGTGTCGTCGACCTTCAGCACGTCGCCGCCGTCCAGAGTGCCCGGCTCCCAGATCCAGTTCACCGAGCAGCCCAGCCGCGCCACGGCCTCCTCGACCCCGGCCGTCTCGTCCCGCCGGGACGCGGCGCCGGAGCGCGCGATCAGCGCGACGTTCTTGTACATGACGACCGTGTCCTCGACAAACACCGAGTCGGGGCAGTCGTCCTCCGCATCCACCTCGACCGTCTCCCAGCCGTGCGTCCGCAGGACCTCCACATACTCCTCCCACTGCTCCACCGCAAGATCGGCATCGACCTTCTCCCGCTCGATGTGCGTCACCAGGCCTTCGGCGAGGCGCGGGCTGGGGCGGCGGACGAGGGCCTTCTTGCTGGGCACGAGGGGACTCCGTAAGGGCGGGACGCTGGACCGGGCGCCCGTGGTGCGGGGCCCGGTCCGCCATCATGCAGCGCGGATCCGTCGGCAGAAAACCCCTGTTGCCAGGCTGTGCCCCTCCCGAGATGCGCTACCCGACCTCCTCCGGTGCCGTTTCCCGCAGCTCGCCGTCCAGCAGCAGCCACCTCGTGATGCCGATCGACTCCAGGAACGGCAGGTCGTGGCTGGCCACGACCAGCGCTCCTTCGTACGACTCCAGGGCCGTCGTCAGCTGCCGCACGCTCGCCATGTCGAGGTTGTTGGTCGGCTCGTCGAGCATGAGCAGCTGCGGCGCCGGCTCGGCCAGCATCAGCGCGGCCAGGGCCGCACGGAAGCGTTCGCCGCCGGACAGCGTCGCCGCCTTCTGGTCGGCACGGGCGCCCCGGAACAGGAAGCGGGCCAGACGCGCCCGGACCCGGTTGTTGGTGGCGTCCGGCGCGAACCGGGCCACGTTCTCGGCGACCGACAGCTCACCGTCGAGCACGTCGAGCCGCTGCGGCAGGAAACGCAGCGGCACATGCGCGTGTGCCTCGCCCGACACCGGTGCCAGCTGACCGGCGATCGTCCGCAGCAGCGTCGTCTTGCCCGCACCGTTGCGTCCGATCAGCGCGACCCGCTCCGGACCGTGCAGCTCCAGCCCGCCCTGCACGCGCGCGCCGTACGCGAGCTCCAGGTCCAGCAGAGTGAGCACGGTACGGCCCGGCGGTACGGCCGTGTGCGGCAGGTCGACGCGGATCTCGTCGTCGTCCCGCACGGCGTCCACCGCCTCGTCGAGCCGTTCCTTGGCCTCGGTGAGCTTCTCCTCGTGCATGATGCGGTGCTTGCCCGCGGACTCCTGTGCCGCGCGCTTGCGCGCCCCCATGACGATCTTCGGCTCGCGCTTCTGGTCCCACATCTTCTGCCCGTACCGCTTGCGGCGGGCCAACTTGAGCTGGGCGTCCGTCAGGTCGCGCTTCTGCCTCCTGAAGTCGGCCTCCGCGACGCGCACCATGCGCTCGGCCGCCTCCTGTTCACCGGCCAGGGCCTCCTCGTACGCGGAGAAGTTGCCGCCGTACCAGGTGACCTCCCCGGAGTGCAGATCCGCGATCTGGTCGACCAGATCGAGGAGTTCACGGTCGTGGCTGACCACCACCATCACCCCCGGCCAGGACTCGACGGCCGCGTACAGCCGCCTGCGTGCGTACAGGTCGAGGTTGTTCGTCGGCTCGTCCAGGAGCAGGACGTCCGGGCGCTTCAGCAGCAGTGCCGCCAGCCGCAGCAGCACCGACTCGCCGCCCGACACCTCGCCGATGGAGCGGTCCAACTCGATGTGGCCGAGCCCGAGTTCACCGAGCGTGGCCAGGGCGCGTTCCTCCACGTCCCAGTCGTCGCCGACCGTCTCGAAGTGCTCCACGGACACGTCGCCCGCCTCGATGGCGTGCAGCGCCGCCCGCTGTGCGGAGATGCCGAGCGCCTCCTCGACCCGCAGGCGGGTGTCGAGCGTCACGTTCTGCGGGAGGTGGCCGACCTCGCCCGCGACACGGACGGCGCCGTCGGCCGGGGCGAGTTCACCGGCGATCAGCTTCAACAGGGTTGATTTCCCCGACCCGTTGACACCGACGAGCCCGGTACGGCCGGGGCCGAAGGCGACGTCGAGGCCCTCGAAGACGGGGGTGCCGTCGGGCCAGGTGAAGGAAAGGGATGTACAAGTGAGGGAAGTAGACATGCGGGCCTCGCGGTTGCTTGCTGCGGTCAGGGGCAAACGCGTATGGAGACACCGGAGACCAACGGCAGGAAAGGAGAGCCCTGGGGCCGGCCCTGGGGCATGAAAAAAGCCCTGTTCCGTCAGGACGGCTCGACAGCCGAGGTCGCACGCTGCGCACACACCTCATGTGTGTGACGCGGTGTCTCAGGACCTCAGACGAGCAACGTCCTTCTCCAATCGACGGCAACAGAACCGCTGTACACCGTACGAGTGGGCCGGACCGCTGTCAACGAATTAACGTGATCCCCGACCTCACCTCGCGAAGGAGGCCCCGTGCTCAACGGCTCGCTCTCACTGCCGGCCCGGCTCTACCTGCTGGCCTGGGACACGAACAGGACCGAGGTCACCGGCGCCGACCGCCTCCACCAGCTGGTGCGGGCCGGCGCCCTCACCGAACTGGCCCAGCGAGGTCTGCTCATCGACGAGGACGGCATCGCCACCCCCCTCGACATGGACTCCCTGACCGGGGACACCGCCCTCGACGGGCTCCTGGAGCTGGTCCGCGAGTCCCGGCCGCATGGATGGCAGACATGGGTGACGCTGCACGCGCGCGTGACCTTGGACGCCGTACGGGAGCAGCTGACCGCCCAGGGGTATCTGCGGGCGCAGAAGAAGCGGGTCCTCGGCGTCTTCCCGAGCGTGGAGCACGTCCTGCAGCAGGGTGCGGTCGTGGACGCGCTGCGCGAGGAGGCACGGCAGGTTCTGGAGGGCCCGGTGCCGGTCGCGGAGGTCGCCGACCGGGAGGCGGCCGTCGTCGCCCTCGCCGCCGCCGCAGAGCTGCCCACGCTGGTACCGGGCAGGGAACGCCAACGCCACAGGGCGCGGATCGAGGCGCTGACCGAGCGCAGCGGCGAGGCGGCGCCCGCACTGCGGAAGGTCGTCGGCGAGGTGCAGACGGCGCTGACCGCGTCGCTGACAGCGGTCTCCGTGGGGACCGGCGACTGACGGGCTCCGGGCCCGTCACGTACACGTCGGATTCCTGCCAGCCCAGCCCGGCCGCGGCTGGTTGGGTGAGCCGTATGACGACCCGGAATTCGCTCCGCGAACGTGCCCTGGCCTTCCGCTCGCTGCACGTCCCGGGCAGGCCGCTCGTCCTGCCCAACGCCTGGGACACCACGAGCGCCCGCATTGTCGAGGACGCGGGTGCGCCCGCGGTCGCCACCACCAGCGCGGGCCTGTCCTGGGCCCTCGGTTCGGCGGACGGCGACCGGCTGGACCGCGACCGGGCCCTCGCCGCCGCCGCGGACATCGCCGCCGCGGTCGACGTGCCCGTCAGCGCGGACGTCGAGAGCGGCTACGCGCAGGAGGCGGCAGGTGTTGCCGACACGATTCGCGCGGTGCTCGCGGCGGGCATGGTCGGCGTGAACATCGAGGACGCGCTGCACGAGGCCGGAGCGGGGCCGCTGCGTCCCGTCGGTGAGCAGGCCGAGCGAATTGCGGCGGCTCGCGAGGCCGCCGACGCGGAAGGGGTGCGGCTGTTCGTGAACGCCCGGATCGACACCTTCCTCAGGGGCGCCGGGGAGGTGGACCTCACCCTGGAGCGTGCCGCCGCCTTCCTTGCCGCGGGCGCCGACGGGATCTTCGTCCCCGGAGCCGTCGACCCGGCGACGGTCAAGCTCCTCGCCGACGGGATCGAGGGGCCGCTGAACGTGATGGCCGGCCCGGGTGCTCCGCCGGTCGCCGAGCTGGCCGCGCTGGGTGTCGCGCGCGTGAGCGTCGGTTCGGGCATCGCCCAGGCCGCGCACGCGCTGGTCCGGCGCGCCGCACGGGAGCTGCTGGAGGCGGGGACCTACGAGGCGCTGGCGGGCGGACTGGACTACGGCGAGCTCAACGCGCTGCTGGGAGCCGCCCGCTGAGCGCCCCGAAGGGGCGCGGGGAACTGCGCGACCAGCCACGACGAAGCCCGCAGACGACAGACGGCCTGTCGCGGCCCACCCGGCACAGCGCTACGCGTCCCGCATCAGCTCGGCCAGGTCGTGGTCCAGGTCCAGCTGGAGGTGCTCCAGGCCGACGGGCACCATGCTGTTCGTGGCATCGAGGAACCGGCGTATCTCGTCCGTGAGGACGTGCACGACGGCGGTGCCCTCGGGGGCGTGGAACTCCAGGACGGTGCGGGCGTAGCCGTAGGGCCGCACCCGTACGTCGCCGTGGCCCTCGGGTCCCTCCAGGCCGGTTCTGAGGAGTTCGCGCGAGAAGGTCCAGCAGACCTCCACACCCTCCAGGGTGGCCGGGGCCGGGAAGGTCATGCGGATCGCGAACGGGTCGCGACGGTCGTAGTGCAGCTTCGCCGGGATGCTCGGCATACGCGGCGCGGCCGCGACCAGACGGGCCTCCACGGGCTGCTCGATGACGGTGGACAACGCCTGCTCCCTAGTGACGGCTGGACAAACGTCCGGGCGGATCGGTCCGGGCACTGCTAGAGACGCCGGAATCGGCCAATCCGTGCACCCGAATTCCGAGTGACCTCCGTCACCGCGTTCATTCACAGGAGTGACGGGGTCCACTTCCCGTGTCCCGATGGGCACATGTGGCGAGGGCGGGCGTCTGGACGCCGTCCGGGCGGTCGGCTAGCTTCGCCCGCCATGAGGCGCTTGGGGAACACGCGACGGCTGAGACGTACGTTTCGCACGGTGGCAGCGGGGGCGGTGTGCTCGGCGGCGCTGGCCGCCCTGACCGCCGTACCCGCACAGGCACAGGAGCCCGGGCACCGGGCGCCGCACTGGGAACTCAAGGACACCGGCGCGAGTGACGTGCGCTTCCGCGGGCTGTCGGCGGTCGGCCGGGACACCGCCTGGGTGGCCGGAACCGGGGGCACCGTGCTGCGCACCACCGACGGCGGGGCGAGCTGGCGGAACGTCTCGCCACCGGGCGCCGCCGGGCTGGAGTTCCGGGACATCGAGGCGTTCGACGCCCGGCGGGCCGTGGTGCTGGCCATCGGCGAGGGCGAGGCGTCCCGCGTCTACCGCACCGACGACGGCGGCACGACCTGGACCGAATCGTTCCGCAACACCGACGCCAAGGCCTTCTACGACTGTCTGACCTTCTTCGACCGCCGGCACGGCCTCGCCATGAGCGACCCGGTGGACGGAAAGTTCCGCATCCTGTCGACCGGCGACGGCGGCCGCACCTGGAAGGTCCTCCCGAACGACGGAATGCCGGCCGCCCTGGACGGCGAGGCGGGCTTTGCGGCGAGCGGCCAGTGCCTGGTCGCCTCGGGACCGTCGGACGCCTGGCTGGCGACCGGCGGCGGCGCGCACGCGCGCGTGCTGCACTCCCGCGACCGCGGGCTGACCTGGACGGCGGCCGACACTCCGATCCCGGCGGGTGACCCGGCCAAGGGCGTCTTCGCGCTCGCCTTCCGCGACCGCACCCACGGGCTCGCGGTCGGCGGCGACTACCGCCCCGGCCAGTCCTCACCGCAGGCCGCCGCACGCACCGCCGACGGCGGCCGCAGCTGGCAGCCCGCCGCCGAGCCGCCGCCCGCCTACCGCTCCGGCGCCGCCTGGCTGCCGCACAGCCGCACCGCCGCCCTCGCGGTCGGCCCGACCGGCACCGACCTGACCGCCGACGGCGGCAGCACCTGGCGGACGGTGGACACGGGCTCGTACGACACCGTGGACTGCACCGCCGACCTCGGCTGCTGGGCCGCGGGTGAGAAGGGGCGGGTGGCACGTCTGGAACGGTGACGCACGGGGCTCGGATCCGGGTACTCGGTCGCTGACTGCGAGAGGAGTGAGCGCACATGCCACGCGGTTCGAGCCCCAAGCGGGAACGCCAGTACGAGCACATCAAGGAGAGCGCGAAGGACCGGGGGGAGAGCACCGGGCGCGCCGAGGAGATCGCCGCGCGGACGGTCAACAAGGAACGCGCGCGGTCCGGGGAGTCGAAGACCGCGAGCCGCACCTCGACCCAGGACATGTCGTCCGGCAGGCGGGGCGGGCAGCGGTCGGGCAAGGGCTCCCAGGGGCCGACCTACGACCAGCTCTACGAGGAGGCCAGGCACCGCGGCATCCAGGGCCGTTCGGACATGAACAAGAGCCAGTTGCAGCGGGCGCTGGGCGGCAAGTGAGGCGAAGGCCTCAGGCGAGTGCCGCCCGGTACCGATCCAGCGCCGGTGCCGTCAGTACCGCCATCCTGGCGACGAACTGCCGCCCGGCGCCGGCCCTTACGCTCGTCCCCATCATGACGACCGTACGCATCCCCGCGGGCTGGCCCGCGACCGAGGAACAGGCCCGCACCGTCCAGGACGAGCTACGCGCGCGCGTGGTGCTCGACGAGCCGGGACCGCCGCCCGGCACGGGACACCTGACCGGCGTCGACGTGGCCTACGACGACGAGCGGGACGTCGTCGCGGCCGCGGCCGTCGTGCTGGACGCGGCGACTCTCGAGGTCGTCGCCGAGGCCACGGCCGTCGGCCGGATCTCCTTCCCGTACGTCCCCGGCCTGCTCGCCTTCCGGGAGATTCCCACGGCCCTCGCCGCACTCGACGCCCTGCCCTGCCCGCCCGGCCTGGTCGTCTGCGACGGCTACGGCCTCGCCCACCCGCGCCGCTTCGGCCTCGCCAGCCACCTCGGCGTCCTGACGGGCCTGCCCACCATCGGCGTCGCCAAGAACCCCTTCACCTTCGCCTACGACGACCCGGGCGCCCCGCGCGGCAGTACGTCACCGCTTCTCGCGGACACCGAGGAGGTCGGCCGCGCCCTGCGCACCCGGGACGCCGTCAAGCCGGTCTTCGTGTCGGTCGGCCATCGGGTGAACCTCGACAACGCCTGCGCCCACACCCTGGCGCTGACCCCCGCCTACCGTCTGCCGGAGACGACCCGCAGGGCGGACGCGCTGTGCCGCCGGGCGCTTCAGGAGGCGACGACCCGCCACTGACCCACCTCGCGGTACTCCGAGTCGTGGACGGCCGCCCCGTCCCCCGGCTCCAGGGGGTAGTGCCGGAGGTTTCCGCCCCAGTACCGCAGGATCCGGCCCAGCTCGCCCGCCGGGTCCTTCGCCAACGCCGCGTCGTCCATGGTGACTTCGAGAAGGAATTTCATACCTTCAAGTGTTTCATTCAAGTGCTTGTTGGCACTTTTCTGCCGACTGTGGCCGGGTCGGCAGCCTTGGCCGCCGCAAAGTCTCAACTGGGGTGGGTGGGTGCGGTGCGCGCCGGGAGTCATCTGAGTACGTGGACTGAGTACCCGTACGGATGTGGGCACGGCGCGTCGATCGGCAGGCTGTGCCGCATGACGACGCACCGCGCCCCGAAGCCGCTGGCCGACCCCAACCGTCCCGTCGAGCGTGCCGTGACGGCTGCGCTGGTCCTCGCCGTGCTGGCGGGGCTCGGCTGGATCGGCGGGATGATCTACACGGTGGCCGGGTGGGCGTAGGGCGGGCTCACCGGCTCGCGGCGACCCGGAAGGTGATGCCGGCCCCGCGCAGGCGCTCGGTCAGCGCGTCGCCCATCGCGACCGCCGTGGTGACCTGACCGGCCGTCGGCGGAAGGTCGTCGAAGGCCAGCGACAGCGCCGACTCGGCGAACATCTTGGCCGTCTCGCCGTAGCCGGGATCGCCGCCCGCGACCTCCGTGAGGACCCGCCGGCCGCCGCCCTCGCCCACGAAGCGGACCTTGAACCAGCTCCTCGCGCGCTTCTCGGCGCTCGGCCCGTCGCCGGGCTTGAGCCGGTCCGACAACCAGCGCCGTGCGGGCGGCAGTTGGGCGGCCGCGAAGATGCCGCCGACGGCCGCGATCCCGCCCACCGCGACGGGCAGGTGGCGCACCGCCGCGTAGTGCCGGTAGCGGAAGTCGGGGCCGTACCGTTCAAGGGCCTTCGCGGACCGGCCCACGATCTGCGCGTCGATGGTCGGCAGCGGCAGCGCCCACGCGCCGACCTCCCTCGCGAACCGCGGCACACCCGTGGGAGCGGCGGCCCGCCGCCCCACCAGGCGTGGCTCGTGCCGCTTGCGGTCCCGCTCGGCGGCGAGCATCGGTCGCACGCGCGCGAACTGGTTGAGCGCCGACGCGAACGTACCGCCCGAGAAGGTGGCGTCCGCCGTCACGAACCCGTCCACCGTCAGCGGCACCCCCTCCGGCAGCTGCCGGACCGTGAAGTACGCGCCCAGGTCGTGCGGGATCGAATCGAAGCCGCAGCCGTGCACCAGCCGTGCGCCGGTCTCACGCGCGCGTGCGTCGTGACGGATATACGTCAGGTCCACGAACTCGGGCTCACCGCAGAGATCGAGATAGTCCGCACCGGTGTCCGCGCAGGCGGCGACGAGGTCCTCGCCGTACGTCGTGTACGGGCCCACCGTCGTGGCCACCACGCGCGCGTGTCCGGCGAGTTCGCGCAGTGAGGCCGGATCGGCCACGTCCGCCCGCAGCACCCCGACCTTCTCACCGCCCGGCAGCCGCTCCCGCAGCTGCTCCAGCTTCCGCTCGCTGCGGCCCGCGACCGCCCAGCGCAGCCCGTCGGGCGCGTGCGCGGCGAGGTACTCCGCGGTGAGCGTCCCGACGAAGCCCGTGGCTCCGAAGAGCACGATGTCGTACGGACGGTCCGTCCCATTCAGCCTGCTCATGACACCCCTCGGTCCGCAGCACGCGCCGTTGTCGGTGGCCGAGGCTAGCGTGAGGGGTGCGGAGCCCGACGACGAGCCCGGAGGTAGGACGGTGGCCGTGCCCAGGAATGCCCTGAAGAAGTGGGAGAAAGTGCGCGAGTTCGCCCTTGGGCTGCCGGGCGCCACCGAGGAGTTCCCCTGGGGTGAGACGGTCGCGAAGGTCAACAAGAAGGTGTTCGTCTTCCTCGGCGTCGACGACGGCAGCCACCCGCTGGGCCTCACGGTCAAGCTCACGGACGAGGCAGCCCACGCGCACGCCCTGACCTCCCCGGGGGCCGAACCGGCCGGGTACGGGCTGGGCAGGGCCGGCTGGGTCCGCATCCCGCTCGCGGAGCAGGGCGCCCCCGCCGCGGAGCTGCTGTGCGACTGGGTGGAAGAGAGCTACCGCGCGATCGCACCGAAGCGCCTGATAGGCGAGGTGGATGCGGGAAAGCTCTAGTGGTGACCAACTTTGACTAAGCGCTTGCTCGCCCAGGTCTTGCGTTGAGTGGAACACGTTCTTAGCATCAGTGGTGTTACATCAGTTGTGTCACAGCTGGGGGCTGGATGACAGGGGCAACGACGCCCGGGCACGGCCCGCTCTCCGGCGTGCGCGTGGTCGAACTGGCCGGGATCGGCCCCGGCCCCTTCGCCGCCATGCTCCTCGCCGACCTGGGCGCCGACGTCGTCCGCGTCGACCGGCCCGGCGGCCCCGGACTCGCGATCAACCCCGAGTACGACATCACCAACCGCAACAAGCGCTCGGTGCTCGTCGACCTCAAGTCGTCCGACGGCCCCGCGCGCGTCCTCGACCTGGCCGAACGCGCGGACATCCTCGTCGAGGGCTACCGCCCGGGCGTCGCCGAGCGCCTCGGCGTCGGCCCCGAGGCCTGCCACGCCCGCAACCCCCGGCTGGTCTACGGCCGGATGACCGGCTGGGGCCAGGAGGGCCCCCTCGCCCACCGCGCCGGACACGACATCGCCTACATCGCGCTCACCGGCACCCTCGGCATGATCGGCAGCCCGGACGAGCCCCCGCCCGCCCCCGCCAACCTGCTCGGCGACTACGCGGGCGGCTCGCTCTACCTCGTCGTCGGCGTCCTCGCCGCCCTCCACCACGCGCGCGCCACCGGCACCGGCCAGGTCGTCGACGCCGCCATCGTCGACGGCACCTCCCACCTCGCCGCGATGATCCACGGCATGCTCGCCGCCGGCGGCTGGCAGGACCGGCGCGCCGCCAACCTGCTGGACGGCGGCTGCCCGTACTACGGGACGTACGAGACCGCCGATGGGAAGTACATGGCGGTGGGCGCCCTGGAGCCGCAGTTCTACGACGAGTTCGTGGGCCTTCTCGGCCTCCCGGACCTCGCCGACGCCCGCAAGGACTGGACCCGCTGGGGCGAGCTGCGCGCGCGGGTCGCCGCCCGCTTCACATCCCGCACCCGGGACGAGTGGACCGCCGTCTTCGAGGGCTCCGACGCCTGCGTGGCACCCGTCCTGACGCTGCGCGAGGCCCCGCTCCACCCCCACCTGGCAGCCCGCGGCACCTTCACCGACCACGGCGGGATCACCCAGCCCGCCCCCGCACCCCGGTTCTCCGCGACGCACACCTCGGTGCGCAGCGGGCCCGCCCGGCCGGGCGCGGACACCACCGGCGTGGCCCGCGACTGGGACGTACCCGCACTGCTCGACGACCGTGAGAAGGACGGCGCCTGATGGAGCTCTCGATCACCCTCGACTACGCGACCGACCCGCGCACCGCGGCGGACGAGGCGGCCGCGCTGGAGTCGGCGGGCCTCGACGCCGTATGGGTCGCGGAGGCGTACGGCTTCGACGCACCGACCATCATGGGCTACCTCGCCGCCCGCACCGAGCGGATGCGGATCGGCTCCGGGATCCTGAACGTCTACTCCCGCACCCCCGCCCTGATCGCCCAGACCGCGGCCGGCCTCGACGCCGTCTCCGGCGGCCGCGCGATCATCGGGCTCGGCGCCTCCGGCCCGCAGGTGATCGAGGGCTGGCACGGAAAGGCGTACGACAAGCCGCTCGGCCGCACCCGCGAGACCATCGAGCTGACACGGCGCATCCTGCGCCGCGAGGTCATCGACCACCACGGCATCACCGACATGCCCCGCCCCGGCGGCCTCGGCAAGCCCCTGAAGATCCTCACCAGGCCGGTACGCCCCGAAGTCCCGCTCTACGTCGCCTCGCTGGGCCCCGCCAACGTCCGGATGACCGCCGAGATCGCCGACGGCTGGCTGCCGACCCTGTTCATCCCCGAGAAGGCACACCGGGTGTGGGGCACGCCCCTGGCGGAGGGCGCCGCGCGCCGCGACCCCGCCCTCGGACCGCTGGCGGTCGCCACCGGCGGCCTGCTCGCCATCGGCGAGGACGCGGCCGCCGCCCGCGACCTGTCCCGGCCCAAGATCGCCCTGTACGTCGGCGGTATGGGGGCACCCGGCAAGAACTTCTACAACGACCTCGCCGTCGCCTACGGCTACGAGAAGGAGGCCCGGCTCATCCAGGAGCTGTACCTCTCCGGCCGCAAGAAGGAGGCGGAGGCCGCAGTACCGGACGAGTTCTGCGAGCTCATATCCCTGTGCGGTCCGGAGGGTTACGTCCGCGACCGCATCGAGGCCTTCCGCGAGGCCGGCGTGACCATGCTGAACGTCACTCCCATGGGCCCGGACCCGGCCCGACTGGTCGAAACCGTCAAGAACTGGCTCTGACGCCCCATTGCGTAAAAACCCTCGTTGAAAGGCTTGTCAGTGAGCACCGAAGCGTACGTGTACGACGCGATCCGCACCCCGCGCGGCCGCGGCAAGGCCAACGGCGCCCTGCACGGCACGAAGCCCATCGACCTGGTCGTCGGACTCATCCACGAGATCCGCGACCGCTTCCCGGGCCTCGACCCGGCCGCGATCGACGACATCGTGCTCGGTGTCGTCGGCCCGGTCGGCGACCAGGGCTCCGACATCGCGCGGATCGCCGCGGTCGCCGCCGGACTGCCGGACACGGTGGCCGGCGTGCAGGAGAACCGCTTCTGTGCGTCCGGCCTGGAGGCCGTCAACATGGCCGCCGCCAAGGTCCGTTCGGGCTGGGAGGACCTGGTCCTCGCGGGCGGCGTCGAGTCCATGTCCCGGGTGCCGATGGCCTCCGACGGCGGTGCCTGGTTCAACGACCCGATGACCAATCTCGCCGTCAACTTCGTGCCGCAGGGCATCGGGGCCGACCTCATCGCCACCATCGAGGGCTTCTCGCGCCAGGACGTCGACGAGTACGCGGCGCTCTCGCAGGAGCGTGCGGTGACGGCCTGGAAGGAGGGCCGCTTCGACCGCTCCGTCGTCCCGGTCAAGGACCGCAGCGGTCTTGTCGTCCTCGACCACGACGAGCACCCGCGCCCCGGTACCACGGCCGCCTCGCTCGCCAAGCTGAAGCCGTCCTTCGCGGACATCGGCGAACTGGGCGGCTTCGACGCCGTGGCCCTGCAGAAGTACCACTGGGTGGAGAAGATCGACCATGTCCACCACGCGGGCAACTCCTCCGGCATCGTCGACGGCGCCTCACTGGTCGCCATCGGCTCCAAGGAGGTCGGCGAGCGGTACGGACTCACCCCCCGCGCGCGGATCATCTCCGCCGCCGTGTCCGGCTCCGAGCCGACCATCATGCTCACCGGCCCCGCCCCCGCCACCCGTAAGGCCCTCGCGAGGGCCGGGCTGAGCATCGACGACATCGACCTCGTCGAGATCAACGAGGCGTTCGCGGCGGTCGTCCTGCGGTTCGTGAAGGACATGGGGCTGTCCCTGGACAAGGTCAACGTCAACGGCGGCGCGATCGCCCTGGGCCATCCGCTCGGCGCGACCGGCGCGATGATCCTCGGCTCGCTCGTCGACGAACTGGAGCGCCAGGACAAGCGGTACGGCCTCGCCACGCTCTGTGTGGGCGGCGGCATGGGCATCGCCACGATCGTCGAGCGCATCTGATTCCCGGCGGAATCGGCGGAATCGGCGGAATCGGCGGAACGCCGAATGCGACAAGAGACTTCAACGGCTTCTACGGAGACCCTGTCATGACACAGAGCACCACCATCCGCTGGGAACAGGACCGCACCGGCGTCGTCACCCTCGTCCTCGACGACCCGAACCAGTCCGCGAACACCATGAACCAGGCGTTCCGCGACTCCCTCGCGGTGATCACCGACCGCCTGGAGGCCGAGAAGGACTCCATCCGCGGCATCATCTTCACCTCCGCCAAGAAGACCTTCTTCGCCGGCGGTGACCTGCGCGACCTCATCCGGGTCACCCCCGAGACCGCGCAGGACCTGTTCGACGGCGGTATGGCGATCAAGCGCAACCTGCGCCGCATCGAGACCCTGGGCAAGCCGGTGGTCGCCGCGATCAACGGCGCCGCCCTGGGCGGCGGCTACGAGATCGCCCTCGCCTGCCACCACCGGATCGCACTCGACGCGTCCGGCTCGAAGATCGGCTGCCCCGAGGTCACGCTGGGTCTGCTGCCCGGAGGCGGCGGCGTCGCCCGTACCGTACGCCTGCTGGGCATCGCGGACGCACTGCTGAAGGTGCTGCTGCAGGGCACGCAGTACAACCCGCAGCGCGCCCTGCAGAACGGCCTGATCCATGAAGTCGCCGCCACCGAGGACGAGTTGCTCGCCAAGGCCCGCGCCTTCATCGACGCCAATCCCGAATCGCAGCAGCCCTGGGACAAGCCCGGCTACCGCATCCCGGGCGGCACCCCCGCCAACCCCAGGTTCGCGGCCAACCTGCCCGCCTTCCCGGCCAACCTCCGCAAGCAGACGAACGGCGCGCCCTATCCGGCGCCGCGCAACATCCTCGCCGCGGCGGTCGAGGGCTCCCAGGTCGACTTCGAGACCGCCCAGGTCATCGAGGCGCGCTACTTCGTCGAGCTGGCCGCCGGCCAGACCTCGAAGAACATGATCCAGGCCTTCTTCTTCGACCTCCAGGCCGTCAACTCGGGCGCCAACCGGCCAAGGGGTATCGAATCCCGCCAGGTCCGCAAGGTCGCCGTCCTGGGCGCCGGGATGATGGGCGCGGGCATTGCGTACTCGTGCGCCCGCGCGGGCATCGAGGTGGTCCTCAAGGACGTGTCGCCGGAGGCCGCGGCGAAGGGCAGGGGCTACTCGGAGAAGCTCTGCGCCAAGGCGGTCTCCCGGGGCCGTACGACCCAGGAGAAGGCCGACGCGCTGCTGGCGCGCATCACGCCGACGGCCGATCCGGCGGACCTCGCCGGCTGCGACGCGGTGATCGAGGCCGTCTTCGAGAACCCGGAGCTCAAGCACAAGGTGTTCCAGGAGATCCAGCACATCGTCGAGCCGGACGCGCTGCTGTGCTCCAACACCTCCACGCTGCCGATCAGCGCCCTCGCCGAGGGGGTGGACCGCCAGGCCGACTTCGTCGGACTGCACTTCTTCTCTCCGGTCGACAAGATGCCGCTCGTCGAGATCATCAAGGGCGAGCGGACGGGCGAGGAGGCGCTGGCCCGCGCCTTCGACCTGGTCCGCCAGATCAAGAAGACCCCGATCGTCGTCAACGACTCGCGCGGTTTCTTCACCTCCCGCGTCATCGGCCACTTCATCAACGAGGGTGTCGCGATGGTCGGCGAGGGCATCGAGCCCGCGTCGATCGAGCAGGCGGCGGCGCAGGCGGGCTACCCGGCCAAGGTGCTGTCCCTGATGGACGAGCTGACACTCACGCTCCCGCGCAAGATCCGCAACGAGTCCAGGCGGGCCGTGGAGGAAGCGGGCGGCACCTGGCCGGCGCACCCCGCCGAGGCCGTCATCGACCGCATGGTCGACGAGTTCGGGCGCACCGGGCGCAGTGGGGGAGCGGGGTTCTACGAGTACGGGGAGGACGGCAAGCGGGCCGGGCTGTGGCCGGGACTGCGGGAGCACTTCACCAAGCCGGGCCACGAGATCCCGTTCGAGGACATGCAGGAGCGCATGCTCTTCTCCGAGGCGCTCGACACGGTCAAGCTCGTCGAGGAGGGCGTCCTGACGTCGGTGGCCGACGCCAACATCGGCTCGATCTTCGGCATCGGTTTCCCGGGCTGGACGGGTGGCGTCCTCCAGTACATCAACGGCTACGAGGGAGGCCTGCCGGGCTTCGTGGCACGCGCGCGTGAGCTGGCCGAGCAGTACGGAGACCGGTTCACGCCGCCTGCCCTGCTGGTGGAGAAGGCGGAGAAGGGTGAGCGGTTCGGGGACGCGTGACGCCCACTTCTCAAACGCCGGTCAGGCAATTTCAGCCCGTCCG